>OGQJ01003036.1_pt1 | contig 11863 bp, 8 predicted proteins | sample 1553161 | NCBI WGS metagenome assembly OGQJ01 (sample SAMEA2579923, study PRJEB22360) | human gut metagenome | biome: human gut; feature: human-associated habitat; material: faeces | place: Denmark | collected 2008/2010 | reverse complement strand
TGAAAGAGCAAGGCGAGGTTATCATCGAGGAATACGGTTGCTACTGGTGGGGCAGACAATCCAGCGGGCAGGCGATTTACATGGACGGCGTAATACAAGAAATTTGCGGGATGGATTAACCCAACTTACAACTAACAAAGTTTCGATTCCATACTCCCTGCTATTGGATAGAAACTTTGTTTTTCAGAAATTTGCACAATTAAATACGGCAACAGCACCCGAAAGGGCAAGATGTTTTGCAATTTCCGCCGAATATGCTACTTTTGCAGTAACATATTGAATACACGGAAAGTGTAGCTTATTCTCGTAGAGAAATCTGGTAAATTTCAAGCGATGAGAATAGGCGAACATCTTACCGCGTCATATCCTTTACGGATACGGCGTGGTGTTGTTGCTTATTTTATCGCAGGGCATACCAGAGCCTCTCTACAAAAGTAAGTTTTCAGCACCACGCTTTCTGTTTAATTAAATCTAAAAATTAACCGTCGCGTTGGTGCTGGGCGACAACCTAAACTTATTGCAACTATGAAAAAGTTGTTTCTTATTGTAGCCGCTATGTTTGCGGTAGTTTCTTTCTCGGCTTGTTCCGATGATGATGACAACAAGGATGCGTCAATTGTTGGAACGTGGCAGATTACTTATTATGAAGGGTGGGCGACGTTCAGCGATGGTACACGAGATGATTGGTCGGATGCATATCCCCTTACGTCAGAAGGCAACTATTATTGGACATACACTTTCAATGAAAATGGAACTTGTGTGCAAACCGACTATTCAGATAATAAAAACGATGATAGCTCGCCCATGCATTTCACATATTCTGTTAATGGCAACACACTCACAATGACAGAATCAACAGGTGAATTTCAAAATGTTTTTCAAATTAAGAAACTATCTCAATCACAACTTGTTTTATTCCGTAGTGGAGAGGATGCACACGAAAAATTTGAAGAAACTGAAACGTACAAAAGGATAAAATAAAAAAAGACAAAATATTAGGACAGACTTTGGAAAACGGTCTATAAATTAAACTGTTTGTGTAAGTTTGTCCTTTCTATTCCGAGTGACAGACTTTGTGAAAAGGTTAATCTATAAGACCCTTTTGCAGAGTTTGTCACTTTCTTATTTTGTTCATTCCGCTAATAATCTTATCTTTATAAAGATAAATAACAATTAAATTTTAGCTAAAATGAACAGATACAAACAACCGAAAACAGAATGAAAGACCGACGCATGAGAGGATAAACAGATAATCCAAAAGGCGGTTAAATGGAGCCAAACAGAGGGAATAGTCCTGCTTGTAGGAAAACCCAAAGACGAAATATTTCCCGAAACATTTATCTACTTGTTTGCCCCTAATATGGCAGACATTACAAAACCCGTCGAAATTGTCCTTACAAAGAACCGACAATACATATTTGGATGAAAATGCGAACTCGAAGATATGGACGGGATAATCGGCACAATGACGGCTAACGAGGCACAAATCGAGGGAACGGGCGAAAAGGTGAATTTGTTCGACTACCACGTGAAAGCCGATACAATCCTATTCCAATACACCACACCCGACGGACGGAACGAGATGGTGAAATTCCCGTTAGCTGGATTTTGCGAAAACTATCTGATGCAGTTTGTAAAATAATTCGGTGGAATTGAATTGCATCGTATCTATAAAGGTTAAGGAGAAAGGGCCGAAAAAATGCGGCGTTTTCCCTTATACATAAAATTTCAGATTAAAAACAAGGCAAATTTTTTCGTTCATTAGTTAGTTTGCGACAATTTTGATTATTTTCTGTAGCATCTGTATATTTATTCAAATTAGGCCAACAGCGTGGGCCGTACGGCAGCAAAACACTATCCAACACGATACTGAAATCCGGAGACCATAAAATAACAGTATCGCCTTCGATTCGCCAAGCACCTGTAGCTCCGTCAGCATAGGCCATTTGGTACAAAAAGCCGCCATCAGGATAAAAGTAAACATATAATCCAGGAGTTCTTGCATCATCTACACAAGTTGTACTTCGAAACCATTTACCGGTCAGTTTGCCGGGCCTGACACTACAACAGGAAACAATAAAGAAAAGTCCGATTAACAAAATTATTAGTCGTTTCATAATTACATTTTTTCTTTGTAGAAAGATAGATAAAATTCACCAATCTACAAAAGAAAACTGCCGGACATTAAGTCCGGCAGTAACAATCAAAGATTACTTATCTTTTTTCGGCCCAAAATAAATTCCTCTATTATATAGACCTAATTCAGGGCCCGGTTTCGGTATTGCGTACAAATATTCTATTAGAGACTTCCCGTTTTTCAGTACAGGATATAAAGTATCTCCTTTAATAATATATGCATCTCTATTACCCTCCATATCCGTAAATTTATAATACTCATCAGGAAAACGCCAATCTGTAATCTCTTCTTCTGCAAAAATATAAAGATCAATAGGACGAGTTTCGACATTGAAATTTGGCGAAGATAAAATCACTGTATCACCGCTTATGTACCAATGGCCGATTATATCATAACAGCCAGCTGACCTATATAAAAACGTACTATCGGCATAAAACTCAGCATACAAATGAATACCATAATCTGGCGATAAGGATAACCCAAGTAACATTTTCCAACTATTCTGCTGGATTTTACAACGGCACAGGAGGCAATGAAGAAAAGACTGATCAATAAAATTATTAATTTTTTCATAATTTTCCAGGATAATAAGTTTCACCATTTACACGAAATGCATGCTTCGAATATCCCAAATCTCCCATGTTCCTCCGTTTTATAAGCTAATATCCGAAGAGATCCTTATCAAAGGAGAAAAATCAGCTTTCCAAATATCCACTTCACAAATCTCATGATCTTGATCGAGATATAATGAGGCTAACACATCTATTCCATCAGAATCCTTAAAAGAGCACTCACTGACAAAAATCGTTGATATTATTTCTTTCGGCGGTAAAGACATATATAATTTCATACTGCCCATTCCTCCATCATTCAAACAAGAAACAGTCAAAGATCTTTCCCAGCCCTCGGACATATTCAAAGATGCCTTTTGTACCAAAAACTTAATGAGTCGTAGCTCCTCCGGATTCGGTTTTCTAATGTTTTTCTTGTATTCGTCCAACATCGACCCCACTTCTCTTCTTTTATTTTAGCGTCTTTTTTCGAAGTTGGACTACCGGTTTTTCCGGACAATACGGGCCGTCGATTGAGTTCTCTGCAACAGAAAAACCTCCGGCCCCGAAGCATATCGCTCCATCAAATCGCCGTTATAGCCCCGGATGGTGAGCAACTCCATGTTCTCGACCTTCATTACGTCGAACTCCTCGTTTCGGAGGGCTTGGATCGCCTCGTCGATATGCCAGGAGTTATCCACGCAGAGGCTGAGGTTCACCGCCGAGTTATGCACCAGATTGACCTTGATACGGTATCGCTCCAGCAGGGAGAAGATCGCCGCGAATTTCTCTTCGAGCACGAAGGAAAAGTCCCGCGAACGGATCGTCAGCAATACCTGATCCTTCTTCAGAATCAGAATCGGAACCTCGATCGGCGCCGACATACGGCGAATCACCGTGCCCGGTTTTCGCTTGTCCCCGAAAGGCCGCACGTAGAGCGGGATGTTCTTGTTTTGCAGCGGTTTGATCGTTTTGGGGTGGATGATCTGTGCCCCGCTGTAAGCCAGCTCGATGGTGTCCAGGTAGTTCAGTTCCGCGATCTGCACCGCATCGGGGAAAACCTTCGGGTCGGCATTCAGGATGCCGTCCACATCTTTCCATACCGACATGGATTCCGCGTCGAGGATATTGGCCGCCACCGCTGCCGAGTAATCCGAACCTTCGCGTCCCAGGGTAGTGGTCGTGCCGTCCGGAGCACCTCCGATAAAGCCCTGCCCGATGAAAATACAGGCCTTAGACTGTTTCATGGCGTTGCGCAGCAGAGTCCGCGATGCGGCGATATCGACCGAGGCGTCCTTGTGTCGCTGTTCGGTGCGGAAGCAACGTCGCATATCGAGCCAGCAATTGTCGATACCCCGTTCGGAGAGGTACTCCGAAATGATCGTCGTCGAGATCAGCTCGCCGAAAGCGACGACGGTGTCGTACCACAGCTCGGCGTCTTCCGGACGATAGACCGTTTCGGTCGCCACCTGTTCGAGCTCCCCGAAAAGCCGTTCGATCTTCTCGAGCCGGGTCGGAGCGCCGTACAGTTCGTTTACGATTTCGGCGTGGTATTGCCTCAGCGCGGTGATGTGCTCCATCGAGAAGGCTTTGTCGCCCTTCTGCAACCCTTCGAAAACCTTCTCCAAGGCATTCGTGGTCTTACCCATTGCCGATACGATGATGAACAGATCCCGTTCGTCACCGATGATCTTCAGCAGGTTTTGCACACCGTCCGCGTTGCGGACCGATGCGCCGCCGAACTTGTAAACTTTCATCGCTCAATAAAACAGTATGGTTATCGGCCGGTACTTCGTCGTGCCGGGTTCCGGACCCGCATCGGGATCGGCCCGGCTGCTTCCGAAACTCCGTTTTCAACGAAGTTTCGGACATGCGACCGGAATAGCATTATTTCGTTTCGACCGTCTTGTAAGGCGTGTCCGTATTCTCGAACAGGAACGAGAACACGTCGGTAGCCTCTTCGATGCGCTTCGAGACGGGTTTGCCGGCGCCGTGGCCCGCCTTGGTGTCGATGCGGATCAGGATCGGAGCGTCGCCGCCCTGGGCGTACTGCATCTCGGCGGCGAACTTGAACGAATGAGCCGGCACGACACGGTCATCGTGGTCGGCAGTCGTTATCAGCGTCGCAGGATACTTCGTGCCCTTCTTGATGTTATGCAGCGGGGAGTATTTGTAGAGGTAGCCGAACTGCTCCTCGTCGTCGCTCGAGCCGTACTCTACGACCCAGCCCCAGCCGATGGTGAACTTGTGGTAGCGGAGCATGTCCATCACGCCGACCGCCGGCAGGCAGACGCCGAACAGGTCGGGACGCTGCACTTCGCAGGCACCCACCAGCAGGCCGCCGTTCGAACCGCCCGCGATGGCGAGTTTCTTCGACGAGGTATATTTGTTGGCAATGAGGTATTCGGCCGCTGCGATGAAATCATCGAAAACGTTCTGTTTTTTGTCCAGCATGCCGCCCTTGTGCCACTCTTCTCCGTATTCCAGGCCACCGCGCAGGTTGGCTACACAATAAACGCCGCCCTGTTCCATGAACATAATGGCAGCCGGGTTGAACCAGGGCGCGAGGCTGACTTGGAACCCACCGTAAGCGTAGAGGTAACAGGGGTTGTTGCCGTCGAGCTTCAGTCCGTTGCGATAGACGATGAACATCGGGACTTTCGTGCCGTCCTTGCTGGTGTAGAACACCTGTTCCGTAGTGTAGTCTTCGGGGTTGAATTTCACTTCGGGACGCTTATACAGGGTCGATTCGCCCGTTGCGAGGTCGTAACGGTAAACGGTCGAAGGTGTCGTGAAGTTGGTCAGCGAATAGAAGGCCTCCGTTTCGCCTTTTTTACCGGAGAATCCGCCTGCCGATCCGATGGCGGGCAGCTCGACTTTCCGAATGAGCTTGCCGTTCCAGTCGTACTGGTAAACCTGGCTTTGGGCATCCTCCAGGTAGGAAGCCATCAGATAGTCGCCCGGTTTGCTGACGATCTCAAGCATATTCTTCGGATTTTCGGGGATAATCTCCTCGATCACCGAAGGATTATTCAGGTCGATGCGGATCACGCGGTAGTTGGGAGCATCGAGGTTGGTACGCACGTAAAGTTTATCGTTCTCGGCGCGAATAATCTCGTGGTCGTTGGCAAAGCCGGGAAGCAGCACCTTGAACTTCTTATCGCTGCTTTTTCGGTAGAGGATCTCACTGCCCGACGTACCCTCCGATGCCGTGATGAAAAGCCACTTGCCGTCCTTGCTGACACTGGAAGCGAAATAGCGCAACGGATGTTGTGTGTCCATATGAATCAGACGATCGGAAGACTGAGGCTTACCGAGCGTGTGATAATATACCTTCTGATATTGGTTCTGGGAAGAATAGACGCCCGCTTCCGGAACGTCGAACGTACTGTAATAGAATCCCTTTTCGTCGGGTGTCCACACTGCGTTGGAGAGCTTCACCCATTTTACGATATCGCCCGTGGGCTGCTTGTCCGCCGTACGGATGACATGAATGTCGCTCCAGTCCGAACCTGAAGCCGAAGCCGCATAAGCCAGGTAGCGGCCATCTTCCGAGAAAGAGATGCCCGACAGCGCAACCGTTCCGTCCTCGGAGAGCGTGTTGGGATCGAGGAATACCTCCGGCTCGGCGTCGAGCGAAGCCTGGCGGTACAGCACGGCCTGGTTCTGTCGTCCGTCGTTGCGGTAAAAATAGTAATAATCCCCGAATTTAGCCGGAGCTCCCTCCCAGGGATAAGCCCACAGCTCGGTCAGGCGGGCACGCATCGCCTCGCGGAACGGAATTTGATCCAGGTAATTCTGCGTCACGGCATTTTCGGCAGCGACCCAGGCGGCCGTCTGTTCCGAACGGTCGTCTTCGCGCCAGCGGTAGGGGGCGGCGACTTCGGTGCCGAAGTAGTTATCCACGACTTCCGTACGCTCGGCATCGGGATAAGGCAGGTGTTTGATTTTCATAGATGACTTACAGGCGGTAAGTGCAGCAGCGGCACAGAAAACCGCCAAAGTAATTTTAACGTGTTTTAACATATTTTAGTATTTGAAGGGTTTCGAAAGACAAATATACGAAAAGTCCGGCGCAATCGTGCAGGTTTGTTCGCAAAGATTGTCCGAACATTCCATATATTCGCAGAATATACGAAAAAGTTGCCGGCATCCGGCGATCCGCAGGAGAATTTTGTAACTTTGAAACCGGAATAACGAAAGCGAAAAACAGGAATGGACAATCAGTTGCGACAAATTATCGAAGAGGCCTGGAACGACCGGGCATTGCTTGCGGAGTCCCGTGTGCGGGAGGCGGTCCGCGCCGTTATCGAAGAACTGGACAAGGGCCGCCTGCGAACGGCCGAACCCATCGATCCGTCCCGGAGCCAATGGCAGGTCAATGAGTGGGTCAAGAAGGCGATTCTGCTCTATTTTCCGATGCAGGAGATGCGCACCATGCGGGCCGGAGAACTCGAATGGCACGACAAAATGGACCTCAAGCACGGCTACGAGGAGCTGGGCGTACGGGTTGTACCGCACGCCGTGGCGCGCTACGGAGCTTACATTTCGCCGGGGGCGATCCTGATGCCCTCCTACGTCAATATCGGAGCCTGGGTCGGTGCCGGCACGATGGTCGATACGTGGGCGACGGTCGGCTCCTGCGCCCAGGTCGGCGAGCGCGTCCACCTGAGCGGCGGTGTGGGCGTGGGCGGTGTGCTGGAACCCGTGCAGGCGGCCCCCGTCATCATCGAGGACGACTGTTTCATCGGCTCCCGGGCCATCGTGGTCGAAGGGGCGCACATCTGCCGCGAATCGGTGCTGGGCGCCGGCGTGGTGATTACCGGATCGACGCATATTATCGACGTAACGGAGGCGGAACCCAAACAGTACAAGGGATACGTCCCCGCCGGATCGGTGGTCATTCCGGGCAGCTACCCCAAGCGTTTCCCGGCCGGGGAGTACGGCGTTCCCTGTGCGCTGATTATCGGACGCCGCAAGGAGTCCACCGACAAGAAAACTTCGCTCACCGCGGCGCTCCGGGATTTCGGAGTTTCGGTATAGTACCTTTCGGATGCACAGGACCCGTTATCACTTTCTCGAAGAGACGACCTCGACCAACGACGAGGCCCGGAATCCTCGCTACGGACACGGCGATGCGATCTGCGCCGAGCGGCAGACTGCCGGACGCGGCCAGCGGGGGCATACCTGGAGCAGCGAGGAGGGACGCAACCTGATGTTCTCGCTGGTATGGGAACCCCGTTTCCTGCCCGTTTCGGAACAGTTTCTGCTTTCGGAAGCGGTAGCTTTGGCTTTGACGGACCTTTTCGGCGGTTACGGCATCGACGCCCGGATCAAATGGACGAACGACATCTATGCGGGCGACCGCAAGCTGGTCGGCATCCTGATCGAACACAACCTGACGGGCGACCGTCTGTCGCGTACGATCGTCGGAATCGGGGTGAACGTCAATCAGACCCGGTTCGATCCGTCGTTGCCGAACCCGTCGTCGATGTGCCTCGAAACTGGCTGCGAATACGATCGGCAGGAGGTGCTGCACCGCTTGGGCGACTGTCTGGCTGCCCGGTACGAACAACTCGAGAAAGGGGATCGGGAGGCGCTACAGGCCGACTGCCGGCGTCGGATGTACCGGCTCGGAGAGCGGCATCGGTACCGTTATCCCGACGGCCGGACAGTGGAGGCCGTGCTGCGGGGCGTGCGCCCTTCGGGAGAGCTACTGCTGGAGCTGCCCGACGGCCGTACCGAAGGGTACCTGTTCCGGGAGATAGAGTTCGTTATCGAGGGGAAGCGGACGGCTCGAACGGACGGGACGGGCTGCGTGTTAAAAAAATAACAGGATAACGTTGGCCGAACGAAAAATAACCTTATATTTGCAATGATATTTTAGACCGCGAATAAATTTCATTTTAACCAATTCAAATACCGAAAATTATGAACGTACCTGCAAATCTGAAGTATTCCAATGACCACGAATGGTGCCGCGTAGAGGGCGGTGAGGCTTTTATCGGCATTACCGATTTCGCACAGAGCCAGTTGGGCGACATCGTATTCGTCGATGTTCCGACCGTCGGCGAAACCTTGTCCGCCGGTGACGTCTTCGGCTCGATCGAGGCCGTGAAGACCGTGAGCGACGCTTTCATTCCCGTCGGCGCCGAAGTGTTGGAGTTCAACCCTGCAGTGGATGCCGATCCCTCCATCGTGAACCGCGATCCCTACGGAGAGGGTTGGCTCGTCAAAGTGAAACTGACCGATCCCAAGGAGTGCGAGTCGCTGCTTACCGACGCGCAGTACAAAGAGTTGATCGGCTAATATTCGTTCGATGTAAATCGAACCCCGCAGCCTCCCGTTTTCGACGGGTGTCGGCAGGGAGTGTCAGGATAGAATCCGGCATCAAAAGATACCGTAACGTGAGTCCGACGTGTTCTGTTGTGACAGTATTTTTGTTTTACATCCGAAATCAATACGTCGGACTCGCCTTAAAACTATAACATTATGTCAAAGGTAACAGTTGTGGGCGCGGGCGCCGTAGGCGCTACTTGCGCCAATGTGATGGCTTGCCGCGAAGTGGCGAGCGAAGTGGTCCTCATCGACATCAAAGAGGGCCTGTCGGAGGGTAAGATGCTGGATATGTACCAGTGTTCTACGCTGATGGATTTCGATACGAAGCTCGTCGGCGTGACCAACGATTACAAGCAGACTGCCAACTCGGACGTGGTGGTGATCACCTCGGGTATTCCCCGCAAGCCGGGTATGACCCGCGAGGAGTTGATCGGCACCAACGCCAACATTATGAAAGGTGTGATCGAGAACGTGGTGAAATATTCGCCCCGCGCGATCATCATCGTGGTCGCCAACCCGATGGATACGCTGACTTATCTGGCGCTCAAGGCTTCGGGACTTCCCAAAAACCGGATTATCGGCATGGGTGGCGCCTTGGATTCGGCCCGTTTCAAATGTTACCTGGCGAAAGCCACCGGCGCCAACATCAACAACGTGGACGGCATGGTGATCGGCGGTCATGGCGATACGACGATGATTCCGCTGCTTTCGAAGGCTTCGGTCAATGGCGTGCCCGTGACGCAATTCGCCTCGAAGAAGAAACTCGAAGAGGCTGTCGCCAGCACGATGGTCGGCGGTGCCACGCTGACCAAACTCATCGGCACTTCGGCCTGGTATGCTCCGGGCGCCGCTGCTTCGATGATGGTCGAATCGATCCTGCATGATCAGAAGAAGATCGTCCCCTGCTGCTGCTACCTCGAAGGCGAATACGGCCAGAACGACATCTGTATCGGTGTTCCCGCCGTGATCGGCCGCAAGGGTATCGAGAAGATCGTCAAACTCGACCTCACCAAGGAGGAGGCTGCCAAATTCGAGGCATCGGCTGCTGCGGTCCGCAAGACCAACCAGGTGCTTCACGAGATCAAGGCGTTGTAAGCGTTTGCCGACAACGATAGCAGATCCCCGGTCTTTCGACCGGGGATTTTTCGTGAAAGAGCCTTCCGCCGCACATTTCGTCGGAAGTAAGTCGTATTCTATAAGAAACTTACCCGCATCCGGAAGCGGAAAGTTTCCCGTCTGACCCGTATGAACGGAACATAACAACCGATTTCGCTCCTTGCCGGGCAACAGCGGCCATATTCTTTCGGAACATTGCGACAACGGTCGCTCCCGGAAAAACTTTTCACTTCCCCGGAGTGTCTTTTTTACATACGTCGGAGGACAGTCTTCACCGTCTGCGAAGCACCTGCGTCATGCAGTGTGCGGCACCGTAGCCTTTGCAAAGGTTGTCAAGCCCGACCCAGGTGACCTTCACCCCTCGGTGTTTCAGTTCGGTCCGCAGGGCTTCGGACTGGCCCGCTACCCCGATGATACGGCGCGACCCGACCGTCAGGAAATTACCCGCCAGCCGGTCGGCATCCTCTTCGGAAATGGGGATGATGGCGGCACCGATACGGCTCCTCAACAATTCGACGAATCCGACATCTTCTTCGGTTTTGGTATAGACGCCGTTTGCACCTCGGAGATAAATATCGGCCAGCAACAGATCCGGAGAATCCGGATCGGTGGTCATACGCCGAGCTGTGAGCGTCACCAGATTGCGGTCTATAATGTTGAAATAGGTGTCCAAGTGCATTTCCGCCTGGCTGAACAATCGGTCCTTGACTACGACCAGACGGTTGCAGCCCAGCAGGTCGTGCTCCATAAGCTGATCGATGGCCGGTTGCGTGGTGCGCATCCCGCAGCCGATGAAAGCCGTATCGCCGAACGGATAGAAATCCCCGCCTTCGAGATGAGCTCCCTCCCCTTCGATGCGGTGTAACGGTTTCATGCCGATTTTTTCGAGGCAGAATTGCAGAATGTCGCATCCTTTCTCCCGCTGCGGGGAGTTCATGCGTCCGATTACGATGCCTTTGGCTGTGGTTATCAACTGGTCCCGCGTATAGAAGAGATTCATCACGGGGTTTTCCGAATATTCGGCCTTGAGCCCCGTGTTGATCTGCGTTTCCGACAGTCGGATGATCGGTTGTCGCAGAATAATCCGCACCAGATCCCGGGGCGATGTCTTGGCGAGGATGGATTGTCGGTACTCCTTTTGCTGCTCGGCTGTTTCCGGAGAGAGGTTTTGGGTGTCGAAGGTAAGAAAACCGGCCGCGAAGCGGCGCAGGTTCTCCAGCTTCGTCCGGTCGGCGGGTTTCCCGTCCGCGCCGGTTCCGTCGAGCAGGATCTGACGTACCGTGAGTACCCTCGCTCCGGCCTCCTCGAGCACTTTGCGATAAGTAGCATGTTCGGCGATGAGTTCGGGGATATCGATATGTTCCCGGAAAAGAGCCGCAGCCGGATGAAGGGCCCCCAGAAACAGCTCTTCGCCCGGGTCGTGGGTCAGGATGAGTCTGGCCTTGCGGTACTCGCACGTTTGGCCGCAGCGGACGGAGCGTCGCCCGCGCATGATAGATCCAATCAGTGAAGAAAGAAACGTCGAGATGGAGATGGAAGATCGGGAGTTAAACATAACGATTCGGGGTTAAATCTGGTTATAGGGATCGTATGTCGGTTATTCAAGCCACCCCTGTTTCGAGAACAGAACAAAAATCGCAGCAAATACGAATTTTGACGGATGGATCGATATATTAAAAACGAGAAAAACCGTAAAATTGTTTTGCGGCTCGTGCAAATC
>OGQJ01003035.1_pt1 | contig 11864 bp, 9 predicted proteins | sample 1553161 | NCBI WGS metagenome assembly OGQJ01 (sample SAMEA2579923, study PRJEB22360) | human gut metagenome | biome: human gut; feature: human-associated habitat; material: faeces | place: Denmark | collected 2008/2010 | reverse complement strand
GGAGTTCTTAATGCATTGAACGCAGATGTTTTGATCTGTGGCGGAATCGGAGGCGGTGCACAGACAGCGTTAGCGGCAGCCGGTATTAATCTTTTCGGAGGAGTTTCCGGAGATGCAGATAAAGCGGTAGAAGCTTTTATCAATGAAACACTTGAGTATAATCCGGATGTGAAGTGTTCTCACCATGAGCATAACCACGGGGAAGGACATACATGTGGCGAGCATGGATGTGGAAGCCATAGCTGTCATTAAGAAGAATAGCAAAAAATAATAATACGAAGGATGTGCCAAGGTAATGGAGAAGTTACCGTAGTGCATCCTTTTTGTGTTATTTTCCGGAAAGATAACTTGTCTTCTGTAATGCGAGTTTTTCTGAATTATAAAAGATATAATTTGGAAGGGAGATTATGATATACTGTAAACAAGATATAGTGCAAAACGTAACAGAAAGGAGTATGCACAGTGTCAGAGAAAAAGAAGTTTACAGTATACGTCGGAAGTGTAGCACTATGCGTAGGTGTGGCCGTTCTGCTGCATTATGTGTCTTTTACCAATCCTTATCTGCAATCTGTTTGTCACCTTTTAAGACCTTTTATTTATATAGGACTTTATCTGGTATGGGCGGTTTCTTTTCAAAAAAGGATTATCCAAAAGGAAGCCAGGCGTTGTTTAATAATGATTGCAGCGATGATAGTTTTTTGGATGCTCATTCGTATGTGTAAATTTGAAATACCGTATGAGATGCCGACAGCATTGCGCTATGCCTGGTATCTTTATTATATTCCTATGGTGTTACTCCCTACGGTCAGTCTTTATCTGGCATTTTATATACGGCAGCCGGAGAATTATAAATTACCGGAAAGACGATGTCTGCTGTTTTGTCCGGCATTGTTTCTGATAGGGATTGTATTAACGAATGATCTGCACCAGTTAGTTTTTACTTTCCCGGAGGGGAGACTGGGGGAAGCAGCTTCCTATGAAGTAGGCGTCTATGGATATGGAGCAATGTATTATGCTATAGTCGCCTGGAATCTTGGCTGTCTGTTGACAGCACTCTTGATTATTCTATTAAGATGCAGAAAAATTAAAAACAGGAAAATGCTTTGGATGCCTTTTGGTGCTTATGGACTGTCGGTTGTCTATGGCATCGCCTATTATCTGAATCTGCCCTTTTGGAAAATATTTTCAAGCGATATGACGGCTGCATTATGCCTTTTGTTTGCTTTGATCATTGAAAGCTGTATCCAGTGCGGATTGATCCCTTCCAATACAGGATACGCACAATTATTTGCAGCATCTACAATTTCAGCACAGATTACAGATCGGAGTGGAAAATACATTTATCAATCGCAGGATTCGGAATATATTGCGCCGGAAATCGTAAGACAGATAGTTCAAAGCCCGATCATGTTGGAAAATGGGATCAGACTGTCGGGAAAACCAATTTTGGGAGGCTATGTCTTGTGGAAGGAAAACCTGTCGGAATTACAGGAAATCGTAAGAGAGCTTGAAGACAGGAAGGAAGAATTAAAGGATGCGAATCTGATTGAGGAAGAAAATCTGAGAACAAAAAGAGAAGTAGAAAAACTTTCTGTGAAGAATCAGCTTTATGATAAAATACAGAAACAGACGGCAAGGCAGAGTGCACTTTTGACGGAATTCATTGAAGCATATTCTATGGAAGAAGATGAGAACGAAAGGAAAAAAATATTAGGGAAGATAGTTGTGATCGGAGCCTATATAAAAAGGCGTAGTAATCTTATTTTTATTGCGGAGCAGACCGTAAAATTTCCGATCAGAGAGTTGGAGTTATGTTTCAGGGAAACGATAAAGAATCTGGAATGGAATCATGTTGAGGCAGGTTTTTCCATCGCTTTAGATGAAATACGAAGTGAAGATGCTATGCAGGTTTATGATTTTTTTGAAGCAGTCATTGAGGAATCTTTGGAAGATCTGTCGGCATTTACTGTAAATCTGAAACGCAGAGAGGAGCGGATCGTCATGTCTATGAGTGTGGAATGTAAAACAGATCTGCGGGAAATTGCCGGACGATATGGAGCTTGTGCGGAGCTGGATTTTGACGGAGCATGGCTGCTTTCTCTGATTCCGGGAGGAGGTAGCGCAAATGATAAAAACATTTGAAAACTGTTCGCCGGAGTATCAGATCACGATCATTTGCTTTTTTATTTTTTTGACTTTGCTGTATATGATTCTGGTTATTTATGAAGGAACGGGAAAAAGACAAAGAAAGATGTTGCTGCTGGACAGTGCATTGCTTATAGTTATTTTCCTTATAACATCCGGCTTGTGTGCGCGGCAACGGATGTTTAAAATACCATATGCGATTTTAATTGTTATGGGAATTTGTGGTTTTTTATATGTAGGAATGAAGATCTTTGGAATTCATAAGTACCGCAAGAACTGCCTGAGGGAAAATGCAGTTCAGGAGAGTCTGGACAATTTGCCGAGCGGAATTGTTTTTTTTGATGGGAACGGAATGCCTAAACTGATGAATCGGAAAATGTATCAAATTTGTCAGAATCTGGCGGGAAGAGATATACAGAATATTACAGAACTGAAGGAAGCACTGGAACATCCTCTGAAAGAGAATGTATTTTATGATGTTGATCTGAAAGTATACTGCTTTGCGGATGGAAGTGTGTGGAAATTTTCAGAGAAAGAGATTACTACGACAGCCGGAGATCGATTCTTTCAATTTCTTGCTTCTGAAGTGTCGGAATTATATCGGAACAAAGTGTTGCTGAAGGAAGAAAATCAGAAACTTCAGGAAATGTCTGTGGCTATGAAAGAACTTTCTAAGAATGTAATAACTCTGACCAGAGAAGAAGAAATGTTATCTATGAAAATGAGAGTGCATGATAATCTGGGATATAGTGTCCTGGCGGCACAGCGGATGTTGATGCGGGAATCAGAAGCAGACCGGGATATTTTCCGTTCGCAATGGAAGCAGACATTAGATTTGCTGAATAAAGATAACGAGTCTGTGGAAGGCGAACAACTGCACAGGCAGGTGCAGGAAAGAGCGAAGACTTTGGGTGTGAAAATCATTTATACAGGAGAAAAAGTCTGGGAATCTCATATTTCCGAACTGATGGATACAATACTTTTGGAGGCGCTTTCCAATTGTGTCCGCCATGCCGGGGCAAGCGAACTGTATGTAAAATCCGGCAGTGAGGAACAAGAGTGGATTATGGTAATCACAGATAATGGACAAAAAACGGAGAAGAATGTCAAAGAAGGAGGAGGATTATCCGGTATACGAAAAAGAGTGGAGCAATGTGGAGGTACATTGAGAATCAGTGCGGAGTCAAAATTTTCGATAATCGTTAAGATACCAAAGGAGGTGCGGAGATGATACGAGTATTAATCGTGGAAGACCAGCGTATGGCTCGGGAAGATATGGAAAATTATATCCAGTCCAGTGGGAGATATTGTCTGGCGGCATCTATCACAAACGCAGCTATGGCAGAAACCGTATGCAGGCAGAGCAAATGTGAACTTGTCTTGATGGATGTCTGTACGGAGAATGATGAGAGTGGTCTTGTGGCAGCAGAGAAGATTAAAAGGACCATGCCTCAGATAAAAATAATTATCGTGACTTCTTTAGTAGAGTGCAGTTTTATTGACAGGGCGCGCAAAGCGGGAGTAGAAAGCTTCTGGTATAAAGATGCCGGTAAAGAGGAACTGTTGGAGGTTATGGATCGCACGATGAAAGGGGAGAGCGTCTATCCGGATGCTCCGCCGGTTGTGATGATCGGAACAGCGAAAAGCTGTGATTTTACACCGGGGGAATTAGCAGTTCTGCGATTAGTGGTGGAAGGAGAATCCTATAAAAAAATTGCAGAAAGTTTGTGTATATCACCGGAGACTGTAAAATGGCATATCAAGAATATGCTGCAGAAAACGAATTTTGATTCCAAAACGAAATTGGCGGTAGCTGTTACAAAGAAAAATCTGATTATAAACGGATTTTAAAAACAGCATTTTACTACCCACATGGGGAGTGCTTAAATCGCTGAAAACCGTTATCATATACTGTGTAAAAGTGTCTTAATCCTAAGATTTTATTTTTGTTGAGATGTCAGATGCTTTATAAGATACTGTCTGGAAGGGAGAAAAAATAATATGAGATATATTATGAGAAAAATCTGCCTGTTCCCGGTAATGATTGCGGTCATAGTTTTTACAGGGTGTGGGCAGAAGAAAAACGAAGATCCGGTAACCGTTACATTATGGCATGTATATGGCGGACAGACAGAATCGCCATTAAACGATCTGATTGATGAATTTAATGAAACGATTGGAAAAGAGAAAAATATCCGGGTACAGGTTGGCAGTGTTACAAATACGAATACGATACATGAAAATGTGCTGGCATCCGCATTTGGAGATCCGGGGGCTTCCAAACTGCCGGATATGTTTGTTTCCTATCCCAAAACAGTTCTGGCGATGCCGGATGATACGGAGCTTGTAGATTATTATGATTATTTTACAGAAGAAGAACTGAACGAATTTATTCCGGCCTTTTTGGAAGAGGGTGTCATTCATGAAAGACTTTCCATTTTGCCGGTAGCAAAATCAATGGAAGTTATGTTTATCAATAAAACCGTATTTGATCGTTTTGCAAAAGAAACAGGAGCGAAGATAGAAGATTTAAAAACATGGGAAGGACTCTTCGCAATGGCAGAACAATATGCTGCATGGACAGACAATCAGACGCCGGACGTTCCTGGTGATGGAAAGAATTTTTTCGTTCATGATTATCATTTTAACTATTTTCAGGTAGGTGTAGAATCCCTGGGTGAAAATTTCTTTAAAGGAGAAAATCTGGCTTTCGGACCGGAATTTCAAACAGTGTGGGAACCTTATGCAAAAGCGGCACTGTCCGGAGGAGTATGGCTTCGCGGCGGTTATGCGACGGAACCTTTGCGAACGGGAGATTCGATTGTATCGGTGGCTTCGTCAGCCAGCGTGTTGTATTATTCAGACGAAGTTACGTATGCGGATAATACATCGGAAAAAGTAGAGATTGTTTCCATGCCATGTCCCGTATTTGCCAGGGGAGAAACGATGGTCATGCAGCGGGGTGCCGGTATTTGTACGGTAAAATCTACACCGGAAAAAGAAAAAGCCTGTATTACGTTTCTTAAATGGCTGACAGAAGCCCAAAAGAATGTGGAATTTGTGACCAGTCTTGGATATATGCCGGTAAAGCAGGAAGCTTTCGATGTTTACCTTCCGGAGGCGATCGAGAAGTTAAGTGATCCGATGTATGTATCCCTGTATCAGGCTTTTTTAAAGACGCAGGAGAACTATACATTTTATACTGCTCCGAAATTGGATTCCTATCTGGATCTGGAAACAAAGTTTGAAGAACTTATCAGGCAAACCCTGTCAGTAAAGCGGTTGGAGTGGCAGGAACATCCGGAAAATATGGATAAACTTGTTTCAGAGACATTAGAGGATTTCAAAGCAGCATACACACAATAATGTCTGCCGGATCGGCAAAAGAGGTGGCTGACATATGGGAGAAAAGAGAATAAATTTCCGGAAGATTATAAAAGGAATAAAGAGACAAGGCATCCGTATGCAGCAAAGACTGATTGTTTATTGGTGCGTGGTGATTTTAACACTTTTTTTAGCGACAGTTCTGTTACTGAGTATTATTGGAGTTCTTCCGGGAATGGATTTTAAAGTACGGGAAATGTTGTCTGCCCAGCAGAAGAATACGTTGTCAGCGATGACAGAGCAGACCGACATTATGATGGCAAGAAGTATTTCTTTATCGGAAGATATTACAAAAGAATTGAATCAATGTCTGACAGCCAATGGAAAGACATTTTCAGATTTGAATGATAATCCTCAGCTGATCATGGATTTAGAGTCTGCGCTGTATCCCTCCTTGAAATCTGCATTGGATGTGAAGTATTGCAGTGGAGTTTTTGTTGTATTGGATGCAACGGTAAATACGAAGACGGAATATGCAGATACATCACGCATGGGAATCTACCTGCGCCTGTCTGATTTAAAGGCAGTAAATACAAGCAAACAGCACGTAGTTTTTTTCAGGGGAAATGCTGATATTGCAAGAGCAGAGCAGGTACAGCTCCATAACCGTTGGAATTTAGAATTTGATACGTCCGCATTGCCGGGTTATGAACAGATTATGCAGTTTGATGGGAATCGGCTGGTAGAGAGCTGCCTGTGGACAGACCGGCTGGAGCTGAGTGACACATGGGAGGATGTGCAGCTTTTATATGTCCCGGTTTTAGACAGTACCGGAAAAGTACGCGGTTTGTGCGGTATGGAGATGAGTAATCTGTATTTCAGGCTGTCTTATCCTATGGTGGAAGGTTCCTGTGGGAATATAGTGACAGTACTGGCTCCTATGGACAAAAAAGGAAACATCTATCTGGATAAGGCGATGTTCGGAGATACAAAAGAAACGTATCTTTCACCATCAGGAACGATGACAGTGAAGAAAGGAAAGTATTATAATACATATTCTACCGCTTTCGGGAATTATATAGGCAGGCATGAACTGCTTGAATTGAAGAGTTGTAATGGGATGCCGCTTGCGGTACTGACATTGATATCAGAAGCGAATTATGAAAAATTAACAGCGGACAATCGAAGGGACTGGATCATCGGTACGTTGTTATTCCTGATTTTATTATTGGTTGTTTCTGTCAGTATGTCCCGTCGTTTTGTGAAGCCGATTCTTCGGAGTTTAAAAGCACTGCAGGAGGATACGCTGACGGATGAAAATTTATCAGGAATTTCAGAAGTGGATGCACTGGTTGATTTTATGCAGAAAAAAAGAAATACGGAGAAACTGGAAAATGGGGGCATTCCTCCGAATATAGAAGAAATGCTCAAGGCGTTTGCTTTGCGCGTGGAAACTCTGACTCCGTCAGAGAGGATGGTTCTTCAGTATTATGTTGATGGATATACGATACAGGAGATTGCTTCATTGCTTTATATCAGTATTGGAACAGCAAGAAAGCATAATACAAATATGAATCGAAAACTGGGAATAACTGTCAGAGAGGAATTAATGCTGTATATTGAGTTGTTTCGAAAATGCGATCAGTTAGATAAGCTGACATATAATAGAACTGAGTAAAAGAAAAAGAGTCTGTACAGGCTCTTTTTTAGTTTGACCGACAGATATCGTTTACATTTTTACAAAAAGAAATTACGTATATATAGTAGACGGATAAAAAAGAAACGCTATATATAGTATACTAATCGTTCGTATTTTGGAAAATAAGCAAAATATACGAATGGTGACCATAGTATTTGCTTTCCGTATCTGCTACGCTTTCATTACGAAATGGTGGCCGCCCGATAAAAGAAAAAAATAAAGGAAATGGATAAGGAGGGAGAACTAAAGAATGGGATGGTGATAGAGCAAGGAGGTTAACAAGGAGGTTGAAATGTGGAATATATTACGAAAAAGGATTTAATAGATTGTTCTACACCGGATGAGTTTTGCTTTTCACTATGCTGTATGGAATGTAAAACAGTATGGAAAAGCACACCAATTCGTTTTTCCAAAGCGGGGAAAAAACCGGAAAATGAAAATCGGAAGATTATTTATGATACGCTTTATGACCGGGAAAAGAATTTAGCATTTCAAAAAGCATTGAATCAGGCGAAAGAAATCTTTAATATTTGTCCGATATGTAAGCGTCTTGTATGTGACCATTGCTTTTTGATCTGTGATGATCTGGATATGTGTGTGCAATGTGCTGCAAGACTTAATGAAAAAGGTACTGTTGTAGGATGAAAACGAAAAAATAAAAACGAAAACGAAAAAGAAAGGAGAACTTTACTATGAAAAAATATGAGATTTTAGGAGGAAATTTACCAGTTGTCGTATGTGAATTAGCAGCAGGAGAATCTATGATCACAGAAAGCGGAAGTATGAGCTGGATGAGCCCGAACATGAAAATGGAGACGGTTTCCGGTGGCGGAATGAAGAAAATGTTCGGCAGAATGATGTCTGGTGATTCTGCGTTTCAAAACAGATATACCGCAGAAGGTACAGACGGAATGATTGCATTTGCATCAAGTTTTCCGGGAGCAATCAAAGCGCTGGAGATTAGCAGCGGTCACTCCATGATCGTGCAGAAAAGTGCATTCCTTGCTTCAGAAGAAGGCGTGGAACTGTCCATGCATTTCCAGAAAAAATTAGGAAAAGGCATATTTGGCGGAGAAGGTTTCATTATGCAGAGATTGAGCGGAAATGGAACTGCATTTGTAGAAATTGACGGACATGCAGTGGAATATGATCTGAGTGCCGGACAGGAAATATTGATCAGTACCGGGTACTTAGCGGCAATGGAAGAAACCTGTACGATGGATATTGTAACCGTAAAAGGAGTAAAAAATATGCTGATCGGAGGAGAGGGCATTTTTAATACTGTTGTGAAAGGACCGGGAAAGGTGATCTTACAGACAATGCCAATCAGCAAGGTGGCAGAATTGCTGACTCCGTTTTTTGCAGATAAGAAGTAGTCGAAAGGGAAGAGGCTTATGAGAAAAAAGTTGAATTTGTTATTAGGATTAGTGTTTATCATCAGTATGTCAGCACTGACCGGGTGTGGAGGCTCCGGAAAAGCAGGAGAGAAGAATCCATATGAAGGAAAATGGGTAGCGGTCTCCGCTCAAATGATGGGAATATCCGTCAGTGTAGATGAAACTTTCGGTGGTGATTTTGAATTTGAAGTGAAAAATGGCGGAAAAGTATCCTTTTCAGTCGGAGACACTACCGGAAATGGAAAATGGTCTGTCGAAGATGATCAGTTTACCTTGAGCATCGAAGGAGAAAAAATGGTGGGAACCATCGGAAAAGATATCATTTCTTTTGACGACATGCTGGAGATGGGAGTAAAGGTGATTTTTGCAAAGGATGGAACCGATGCAATGGATCCTTCGCTCTATCTGACAGAGGAGGAAAGTGCAGTCATAGGTAAGTGGGCTTCTGAAAGCGTAGAAGAACTTTTAGGAGACGGACCGCAGACTTCTATGGAAGGAGTAGACAACATCAATGATGCACTGCGTCTTGATTTCAAAAATGACCGTAATGTAACAGTTATTTATAAAGGAGAAGAGATAGGGACATTCCCATGGTCAGTTGCACTGGGGTATTGTGCGATTGAATCAGATAACCCATCTCTCTCAGTGGCGATAAATGATGATGGCACGTTGAAAGTAGATTACAGTAATGACGAAGACTACTACACATTTCATTGTGTGAAAAGTGACGGTGAATAGCTGAAACGGATATGGAAAGCGTGAAGGGAGGGAAGATACCATGAAAAAGAAATTGTGGTGTGTGCTGTGTATCATGGCATGCATGATGATGATAGCGGCATGTGGACAAAAAAAGGCTCCGGAGAAGAAAAAAACAGAGCAGGCAGAAACAAAATTTAAGGACAGGGAAAATCTTAAATTAAATTTATTTACAGTGTATTATCCGAAAGCATGGAACTATGATAAAGAAAATATGAAGAAAGATAAAGACTACGCTCGCGTTAGATTTTTTGATGGAGATACAGTAGATGAATCCGAGAATATCATTTATATAGAAGCAACAAAGGAGGATTCTTATAAATATCGAAAAAGTTTAGTTGACTTCGGCGTGGATTTAGAGACATATGCAAAAGGGAAAATGGACACTGTAACAATAGGAAATGCAGAATATACAGCAATGCCGGAAAGTAATTCCGTAGAGAAAACGTATATGTATCGCCATGAAAAGTCTGGTACATCCTATGATATCAGAGTAAAGGGACAGGAAATAGATGATTCTGACAAAGAACTGCTGGAAGGAATTGTGCTGAAATTAAAGGATGAAGGAAATAAAGACGCACCATGGCCATGGGAGGGAGAGCCTCTTGAACCTGTATTGGCAAAGCAGATGGTAGGTTCTTATACAATCGTTCCGGAATATATTCCGTTTAAAGAAGCACAGGGTGTCATGCAGATCATGGAACATCAGTTTGTAAAACAGGGCAACCAGGTATTCCATTTGCTGGAGAACAAACTGGATACTTATGAATATTCAGAAAGCGGACTCAAATTCGTTTCTTCGATGGAACTAGACGATGATTGTGAATATTTGTCCGGAGACAACAGTGGAATGTTATATCTTTCGCCGGGAATCGGAGATGTAATTGGCGTAAAAGATGGAAAAAAGGCAATGCAGACAACCGTAGATGGACATTTGAATATGCATCCATCCGGAGAATGGGGAATCAGTTTCTGGGTGAACAGTGATACTCAGAAGATTGCAAATCAAGATGGTAACCTGACGGCTGAGCCGTGGATACTGACCGGATTAAACAATGATGAAGAACGCAAGGGACCATTTTCCATGTTAGATGACGTACAGATTACGAATAGTCATATCATGGTTGCCGGCTCCATGGCTGCGGAAGATGAAGGTACAAAAATTATTGTCTATGATTATGAAGGCAATCAGCTTTTGAAACTAGGCGGAGAAGACATCAGTTCTAAGGACAAGCTCGGTTCCATTACGGGCATGGCAGAAACAGAAAATGGTTTTGTGGCTGCAGATGGAAATATGCGTGAAATACAATTTTGGGCAAAAGATGGAACACACATAGGTGCAATTTCTACAGATGACATATTCGGTGTCAGTTATCCATGGCTGGAAGACATGCAGCTTTTAGATGACGGCTCTCTGTTAATTATGCTGACACAGGAACGAGACGACGGATCAGCAAATGAATTAATGTTTTTCAGATTGACAGGTTTTTAATTGAAAAAATAAAAATCGCTTGCCGGCAGAAATTTATCTGCCGGCAAGTAATTTTTTGTCAGAAAAGCCTGTTTTTTTGTTGCCTGCATTTTCAGACATATGGGACTTGTGGAGGAATTTGGAAAATTTGCATTTTGCATTTAAAAGATATAAAATGAATATCTACGGAAAGAAAATAAGCGAATTTATGAAGGAGTTAGCGAATGTCAAAAGACGAATATTTAATTACAGATGCGCCTCTTAAAGCGCTGACTGTTTTTGCAATGCCTATGATTTTAGGCAGCTTTTTTCAACAAGTATATAATATGGCTGATTCTATTATCGTTGGTCAGTTTGTTGGCTCATCTGCACTTGCGGCAGTCGGTGCCTGTGCTGCACTTACGAATGTCTTCATTTGTATAGCATTGGGTGCCGGTGTAGGTGCAGGTGTGCTTGTGAGCCGTTATTTTGGAGCCAGAGATTATAGTAAAATGAAAACAATTGTGTCAACATCATTGATCAGTTTCCTGATTCTAAGCATACTGCTGGGTGTCTTTGGATTTTGTTTTTCCCATTCGATGATGAGTTTATTACAGACACCTGCGGATATACTGGAGGAAGCAGTACTGTATCTCCGTGTTTATTTTGTGGGATTTCCATTTCTGTTTATGTATAACATCCTTTCAACAATGTTCACTTCGATCGGTGAATCAAAGATTCCATTGGGACTTTTGATATTTTCTTCTGTTTTGAACATTTTTATGGATCTCTGGATGGTGGCGGGACTTGGGTTGGGAGTGTTTGGTGCAGCACTTGCAACGCTCATCTCACAGGGAATTTCGGCAGTGTTTTCACTTTTGATCTTCTTTAGCAGGATGCGCCGGTATCAAAGTCATTTTGACTGGTTTGACAGGCATGAATTGTATTCCATGCTGCGGATTGCTGTACCTTCGGTTCTGCAGCAGTCTACAGTGTCAATCGGTATGATGATCGTACAGGCAGTTGTAAATCCATTCGGTACACAGGCACTTGCAGGTTATGCGGCAACGATGAGAGTAGAGAATGTTTTTTC
>OGQJ01003031.1_pt1 | contig 11884 bp, 7 predicted proteins | sample 1553161 | NCBI WGS metagenome assembly OGQJ01 (sample SAMEA2579923, study PRJEB22360) | human gut metagenome | biome: human gut; feature: human-associated habitat; material: faeces | place: Denmark | collected 2008/2010 | reverse complement strand
CAAAAGTGTATTCCCATTGCTATTCAAAGAAAGATGAAGTTCCTTGGAAAAACTTCCTGCTTCATATCCCATAAGCCCATATACGTGTGGCACGGTGCCGTAGCCAAATTGATTGATCGTCTGACTGTCAATCCTGTTTTCCTCTCGGTATACAATCGTTCCACCGCCGCCGATCCGGCTGTAACACGTGGGCTGGTATCTCTCCACCAACGTCTCTTCTCGGATATATGAAGAGACAATATAATCCAATACCTGTTCCGAGTAAATCGCTTCTGTACAAGTCACAAGTCTGCCTCCCGGCTTTTTTACCAAGTATATGCAGAAAATCAAAATTTTTTCACAACATCTTCTTTCTTTTAAAATAAAGGATCAATAGCAACACAACAAGCACGCTGGCAAAGATCACGCCGGGATACCCGCTCTGCAATTCCGGCATATTTTGGAAATTCATGCCATACCATCCCGTGATGAGTGTGAGGGGGAAGAAAATGGTCGATATCACAGTCAAAAACTGCATATTGGCATTCTGCCTGGCATCGACATAACCCTGATAGGCGTCCCGAACCTGTCCGGCGTATTCGAGAAGATGCACCGTCTTTGACATAAGCCGGTCGGCGCGGTCCGTCACAGTGCCAAAATATTTTGTCTGTTTTTTGGCAAAAAAACCATTCTCATTGGTCTCCAATTCCCGTCCGAGATCCATAAGCTCATCGTAATAACTGCGGAGCGTCAAAAGTTCTTTGCGGACCGGCGAAAAATCGCTGAGAAAATGTGCCGCATGCCCTTCCGATATGCGCTCTTCCATCTCCATTAAGCGTTTTTCATACTGAACCAATAATTCGAGATCGCGGTGAATAAATTCCGTAATGTAATAATAAAGGAATTTTTCCTTCGTCATTTCGCGATTCCTGTTTTTCCGCTGAATGCGTCGGATCAAACGATACGAAAAATCGCTGTTATCCACAAGCACGATGTTTTTCTCGTTGACAAAGAAAAGAATAGCGTACCGTTTTCCCAAAAGATCAAGAAGTTTCGGGATATAAAACGACCCAATCATGCACTCCTGCTGGTTTTCCACCTTGCAGAATCCGATGTCCGAAAGCTGCACTTCCCCTTCATAGCGCATCTGCGCCTGTTCCAATGCAGCCTTTGCGCCCGCTTCTGTCGTCACAAAAACCCGGGAAGGCATGTCCTCCCCGAGTTCCGGTAAATCTGTCTTTTTCTGTTCCTGCAGGCATGCTCCCAGCGTGAAGATCATACGGCTGCCTCCAATTCCAGTTTCATTTCTTCCATCTGCTCTTCTTCCAGTTTGACAAATACGACACCATCCATCGTCTCCTCCGCAATGCCGACACAGTTATCTGCCACACGATCCAGATTGTAGAGAATGCTTGAATACGCCTGTGTCAATGCCGGATCGCAGATTTTCTTTTCCACACGATTCAAATGCGCTTTCGTATTTTTCTTCTGCGCCTTTCGCATCTTACTGCGGTTTTTAATGACAATTTCCGCCTCCGAAGAATCCCCATTGATCACCGAATCCATCGACTCCGTAAACAGATTCTGCGCAATTTCAATGCATTGGCGAAGTTCTGTGACTGCCTTATCCGAAAGGTCTTTTCCCTGCAGCTGCATGTCATCACTCGCTGCCGCAATATCCGCACACCGGTCTGCGATGCGATCAATATTATTTGTCACAAACAGAAATCCTGCGGTCTGCTCCGACTGCTGCTCCGTGAGCATTCCACTCGAAAACAACTTGGTAATGTATACGGAAATACACTCCTGAAGTTCTTTTACAGTCTGGTACGCATTTTCATACTGCTGTCTCGCATAACTTCCGCCCACGCCGCTGATGCTGTCTTTCAATGCACTTACCATCATTTCGCTGTAATTTGCCAAACGTTTCATTTCCTCCGACACAAGATACATCGCCGGCAGCGGTTTGCCGATCATTTTGTCGTCGAGATACTGCGGTGCCTGGTCCATTACTACTGTCTTATCCTTTCCGCGAATGATTGTGGTGACAATTTTCACCATAACCGGGATAAGTGGCAGCCAAACAACCGTACAAAATACATTGAATGCGGTATGCGCATTGGCAATCTGTCTTGAAATGACATCCACTTCATTTCCTTTGGGCGATATAAACTGTACAAATTTAGCAAATAACGGAATGATAAATACAAAAACAATACTTCCGCTTATATTAAATATACTATGCGCGATCGCCGTCCTTTTGGCGTTTTTCGACTGTCCGATCGAAGCTAACAGAGCCGTAATAGTCGTTCCGATGTTGTCGCCAAGCAGGATTGGAATCGCTCCGGTGAGTCCTATTACACTTGTCACGCCATCCGGCATTGGCTGCGATGCGAAGTTTTGAAGGACCGCGATCGTCGCCGAGCTGCTCTGCACAACCAGCGTCATCACGGCGCCCAAGATCACGCCAAGCACCGGAATATGTTTTACCTGAACCATCATATCCACAAAGATCGGACTATTTGCCAGCGGTTTCATAACACTTCCCATGATCTCAATTCCTTCAAAGAGCAATCCAAATGACAAAATGACCATTCCGATATTTTTTACTTTTTCCTTTTTTCCTAAAAACTGAAGCATAAATCCGATAAATATGATGGGATAAATGTAATTGCTGATTTTAAATGCCATCAGCTGTGCTGTCATGGTCGTCCCAATATTCGCGCCAAAGATAACGGATATCGCCTGCGGCAAGCTCATAAGTCCCGCGCTTACAAATCCGATCACCATAACCGTCGTCGCCGAACTGCTCTGCAGAACCGCCGTAACAAGTGCTCCTGCAAGCGCACCCATCAACGGATTTTTTGTCAGAAAACTAAGAACTTTTTTCATCTTTTCCCCAGCAGCCTTCTGCAATGCATCACTCATGGAATTCATTCCAAAAAGAAACATTGCGAGTCCACCCACCAAACCAAATATAATTTTCGCCGTCTCGTTCATAAGTATTTTCCTCTTTTCTCCTTCATTTTCCTTAACTTTAACACCGCATTGTATAATCCAATTCTTATTTGTGTAAAAGTTAAGTAAAATTTGGGAGAAATCAGGAGACTGTGGGGAACATTTTTTGACTTGGATTACATTTTTCGTCTTCTGGGGCATACAATATCACTCATATATTTGACCCTATTTGCGCTTTTCTTCTCTGAGCCATACAACAGTAGTAAACTTTTTGACCCTAACAACGTTTTTCTCTTCTAGATCATATAGCAACGCTTGTATATTTGACCTTATTTGCGCTTTTTTCCAGCAAACCAACACCACCGTATATAATATGTGACTTTCTTCACAGTAAAATCAAATTCTAAAACGAATCGTTGACATGGGATTCACTAATTGATATAATATTCATTACAGAACAAAAATCGTTTGAGGTTTTTACTAGGGCGGTGCGTGCACTAAACTAGATTTGAGCTTTTGCAACAAAGGTACGAAACCTCAACTCGTTTCGTACCTTTGTTATCTTCATTCTAAAACAAAAATCCTAATGCATGTACGGCAAATGCAGCCACCCACGCAATCACACATTGTGCCACTACGGTCAAAAATGCGGCTTTATTACTTCCCATTTCCCTTTTCACGGTAGCGACCGCCGCCACACACGGCGTATACAACAAGGTAAATACTAAGAAAACAAATGCCGTAAATGGCGTAAATAACGTATGTATCTGCGATACATCTCCTCCCAGGAGAACGGTAAGTGTCGATACCACACTTTCTTTGGCTGTAAATCCGGTAATCAATGCCGTGGAAATGCGCCAGTCGCCAAAACCAAGTGGTTTAAAAAGCGGCGCCGCAAGGCTTCCAATCATTGCCAGCAGGCTTTCGTCCGCTGACTCTGCGACATTAAGCCGAATGTCAAACGTCTGCAGAAACCATATGATGATCGATGCCAAAAAGATAATGGTAAATGCTTTTTGGATAAATCCCTTTGCCTTTTCCCAAATCAGCTGCACCACACTTTTTGCAGAGGGAAGGCGGTAATTTGGCAGTTCCATCACAAACGGCACCGGTTCGCCCTTAAATTTTGTCTTTTTCAAGATCAATACATACAAAATGCCACATACAATTCCAAAAAGATACAGTCCGACCATCACAAGTGCTTGGTATTTTCGTGGGAAAAATGCACTGATCATCAACGTGTAAATTGGCAATTTTGCACTACAGCTCATAAATGGTGTAAGCAGGATCGTCATCTTGCGGTCACGCTCACTCGAAAGCGTACGCGTCGCCATGATAGCAGGCACCGAACAGCCAAATCCAATCAGCATCGGCACAAAACTCCGTCCTGACAATCCCGTCTTTCGCAGCAGTTTGTCCATGACAAATGCCACACGCGCCATATATCCGGTATCTTCCAAAATTGACAGGAAGAAAAACAATGTCACGATCGTCGGCAGGAAACTAAGTACACTTCCCACACCCTGACAGATTCCGGAAACCACCAGATCATGCACAACTGGGTTAATCCGGACTGCAGTAAGACCTTTGTCGATCCACGAAATCACAGCATCGACACCCAGAGCCATAAGATCTGACAGCCAGGCTCCGAGAAAATTAAATGTCATCGCAAACACCAATGCCATAATACCGATAAAGCATGGAATTGCTGTATATTTCCCTGTCAGCACACGGTCAATCATCATACTTCTGTGATGCTCTTTGCTCTCATGCGGACGCACAAGTGTCTTCTTACACAAATTTTCGATAAAGGTAAATCGCATATTGGCAATGGCCGCTTCTCGGTCTAAACCGGTCTCTTTTTCCATCACGGCAATAATCTGCTGAAATGCCTGCTTTTTCTCATCGGAAAGCCGCATCTCTTTTTCGATCAGATAATCATTTTCAATCATTTTTGTCGCTGCAAAACGAACCGGAAGTCCTGCTGCCTTTGCCTCGGGCTCCAGCATATGTACTGCTGCATGAATGCATCGATGCACCGCTCCGATTGGATCCTCCTCCTGCTTGCTGTCCGGGCAGAAATCAATTCTTCCCGGTGGCTCCTGAAATTCCGCTACATGCATAGCATGGCTGATAAGTTCATCAATTCCTTCGTTTTTTGCTGCCGAAATCGGCACAACCGGAATCCCAAGGATTTCCTCTAACTCATTGACACGCGCGGATCCCCCATTGGCACGCACTTCATCCATCATATTGAGTGCAAGTACCATCGGAATTCCAAGTTCCATCAGCTGCATCGTCAAACAAAGATTTCGTTCCAGATTTGATGCATCCACAATATTAATAATACCCGTTGGTTTAGAATCCAGCAAAAAATCCCTTGTCACAATTTCCTCATTGGAATAGGGGGACAGGGAATAAATGCCCGGAAGATCTGTTACCGTTGCCTCCGGATGGTTGCGGATCGTACCGTCTTTCCGGTCTACCGTCACACCCGGAAAATTTCCGACATGCTGATTTGCCCCAGTAAGCTGGTTAAAAAGCGTGGTTTTTCCACAATTTTGATTTCCGGCAAGGGCAAACCGAATCGGCGTTCCCTTGGGAAGTCTTCTTGCTTCATCTTCTTCTCTTTCTTTTTTTGCTTTTCCCAGTTCTCCTACTCCCGGATGGGGAACTGCCTGATATGCCCGTTCCTTTTCCGGATTGCAGGTTTCCTCCGGATGGATTCCATCAATCTCAATCTTCTGTGCTTCTTCCAGCCGAAGCGTCAGTTCGTAGCCACGAACTTTAATCTGGACCGGATCTCCCATCGGAGCAATCTTTTGTAAAGTAATCTCTGTACCGGGTGTCAGCCCCATATCAAGCAGATGATGGCGAAGTGCTCCCTCGCCTTCTACTGCCTGTATGTAGGCGCATTGCCCCGGCTGTAATTCATTCATTCTCATTTTATTCTACAATACTTCCTTAATTGCATTCATCAGTTCGTCATATGTCTCATACGCCGGAAGCTGTGGATATTCTGCCTTGATTGCATCCGTGCTCTTAAACAAAAATCCGGCTTTACTTGCAAGAATCATTCCGATATCATTGTGGCTGTCTCCACTTGCGATCGTATCGTAGCCGATGGACTGAAGTGCCTTTACTGTCGTCAGTTTTGACTGTTCGCAGCGCATCTTAAATCCTGTAATTTCGCCATCTTCTGCCACAACAAGTTCATTGCAGAATATCGTCGGATATCCTAATTTTTTCATAAGCGGTCCGGCAAACTGGGAAAATGTATCGCTGATGATGATAACCTGTGTCATGCTGCGAAGTTCATCCAAAAACTCTTTGGCTCCCGGAATCGGATCGATCGTTGCGATGGTTTCCTGAATCTCCTTCAAGCCAAGTCCATGCTCTTTCAAAATTCCAAGTCTGAAATTCATCAATTTATCATAATCCGGTTCGTCTCTCGTCGTCTTTTTCAATTCCGGGATTCCTGTCGCCTCGCTAAATGCGATCCAGATCTCCGGTACCAAAACTCCCTCTAAGTCCAAACATACAATTTCCATTTTTCCGTTACCTCCGTACTTTCCTTGATTTATAACTAGTAAATCTGCCGGTTTTCCCAGCGTCACCATCACTATTATAAAATATCCCTGTCACTTTGACAAGTGTATTTTACACCTTCACCGTCAGTATTTTAGAATATACGCTGTACTTTTTCGCCTTTTTCTTTTTATCAAACGTTCTGACTTTAAAGGACAGCGTCTTATTCTTAAGAAGACATCTGAGTTTCATTTTTCCTTTGTATATTTTAATATTATTTTCGCTCAATGAAATACGTACAAATTTATTTTTCTTTTTCATATAAATTTCAACGTATTTTCCTTTGTATTTCTTTACGCGAAACTCCAGGTAAACATTCCTTCCGGAGCCTTTTTTGCGAACTGTGACCTCCGGCGCTGTCATCCCATTTACCGCGTATTTCTTTACGTTCGAAAAGGCTCCGTTATCGGCTTGTATTTTGTAATAATACGTTCGACCTGCCTTTACTTTCCTGTCTCTAAACAAACATTTCGAAGCTGATACGCTTCCAATTTTTGTATATCTTCCTTTTTCTTTTCCCGACCGGTAAATCTTATAAGTTTTCGTTCCGGGTACCACCTTCCACTGTAGGATAATGCTCCGATTGTCCTTGGTATGAATCCTTTTCCAGGCAGGCGGTTTTACGGATTTTCCCGGCAAATCTTGTCCGGGACTGTCATCTGCCGCCGATGTTGCAAACGGTGCAGCCGTCTGATTTACTATCCCGGTCTTCGGAGTTGGTTTAACCGCCGGTGAAGTACTCGGTTTGCCCGATGCCGTCGCTTTTGGTGTCGACGTTGGAGCCGCACTTGGCTTTACCGTCGCTTTTGGTGTCGGAGTTACTGAGTCCGGTGTCCCCGCTGGCGATGTCCTCGGCGTCGCAGATGCTGTCGCCGGCAGAGTTACGGTTGGAGTTGCACTCGGTGTCACCGTCGCACTCGGCGTCGCTGTCGCTGGTACCAGGCTAGCACTTGGCGTCGCTGTCGGAACAGACATTTCCACTCCCGTCATTTTATTTTTTGCTGTAAATCCTTCGCTATAAGCACAGTCTTCACAATATTGGCAGCTTACTTTGCAAGTATCATCTTCAAAAAAGACCATTTCCTGCAAATTATGCGTATGCTCAGAAAGATCCATATACGAGAATCCTTTTGTTTCTGCAAAATCCTTCGCTTTTTCACTTTCAGAACAGATTACAAGATCATTTGTGGCACTTTCAAATACATCGTCATCCATTGCCGACAAACATTCCGAAATATACAATTTTTTCAACGACGAAAAATCGATGCCATAAAAGTAATCATCCCAAATCGATACCACATTCGGCATCAGCAAATTTTGTAGTTTAGGTATACGTATTTTTTCTGAACCAGGATATCGTAAACACTGTAAAAGAACAAGATTCTTTACATTTGAATTTACCTCTAACATTTTTGTCAAAGTAAGATTAAAGCTACTTTGATTATTCAAAATCGTCTCCAAGCCGGAACAGTTTTGAAACAAGCAACTCCCTTCATACCAAAACTGCTCATTAATCCACGCCCAATTTAATTTCTCACAATAAAAAAAACTGTTTGCTGCCACTGTAAGTCTTTCTCGTTCCCCCTTTGCCGGAAAATAAACTCCCGTTATTTTAGAAAAAGCAAAGGCATAATCTTCAATCCGCTCTACCGTAGTTGGCACAAAACATGCTCCACCTCTTTGTGCCGGCCAGACAATCAAATGTGTCAGATCCGTAGTGTACATTGCTCCATTCCACATAAGATAATAGCCATTCTTTTCATCTACCACGAGATCCTCAAGATTTTTCATTTTTCCCAGTGTATCGTTTGTGATTGTCTTTACATTTTTTCCGATATAAAGGTGCTTTATCCCACTTCCACTAAGTGCATTTTCACCAATCTGTACGTAAGTATCCGGGATTGTGAGCGACTGGAGATTGGCATTGTTTTCAAACAAAAAATCCCCCACTTTTGTCACCGAATACACGTCATTTCCTTTTTTTACATAGGCCGGAAGCTCTACTACACCATCCTCTTCTCCCTGATATACATAATCATCCCAGCCTTCCGCTCCTGCTGTCGCTGTGTGCGTCGTGTCATCCACAATATATGGAATGCCATATTTATCTTTTCCTTCTTCATCCAGCTGAACAATTTCATCTGCATCCGGTGCCGTCGTTGGAGCCAGTGTCGGGCTCTGTTCTTTGGGATATTTTGCCAATTCTTTCCATTCATATGAAGTATCTGTCCCATATCCACACTCTTCGCAATATTGTCCTGTTACTTTTATAAACTCATCCTCATAAAAAACAGTCGAAACCAATTCATGCGTATGCTCATCTATATTCTGATAAGGATATCCATTTTCCTGCGCAAACTTTGCCGCAGCACTATCGGATTTTGCACACCAGGTTGTTTTGTGATAAGGTATCTTAGAATCATAACTTCCACCTCCACCATCTTCACTTAATGTGGTAATGGATTCCGGCAGATACATTTTGGTTAAGTTCGGAGTCTGTTGTATATATTCATAAGAAAATTCTTTACAGTTGTCCGATACGATCAAATATTTAAGGTTTACATTTTCTGTATAACCGGAGATAAAAGAATTTCCATTTTCTACGATGACACTTTGGACTTTATCAAATCCAATCAAATTCCTCCCCAGATTAATGCTGTTCTCAATATAAACATTTTTTACACTATGGCAGGAACCAATTGCAGTTCCTATCCACCGTTCCAAGTACGATAATTCACCAAGGCAAATATTCTGCAAATTCGAACATTCCTCAAGACACCACGACTCCATTCGCTTTACATGAGACATGTCCAAAAAACGCATTGTGCAATAACTAAAGGCATATTTTTTCAAGCATTCCACCGTATCCGGAAGGTAAATTTTGTCAATCTTTGCATTTCGAAACGCATACGTTCCTATGGATTTCATTCCATCCATGATAACAAGCGAATCCTTTTCTCCTGAGCCAAGATATGCCACCACACTCATCTCTCCCATATCGTAGAGCACATCACCCACAAACTTAAAAAAAGGATTATTTTCATTAATATAAATTTCGCAGGAAGCAGCTAAAAATGCAGACCGATTCATATCTTTTACCTTCAATCCCAGCGATAATATTTTTAATGTCGAAGTACTAAAAGCAAAATCTCCGATTGTCACAACCGTATCCGGAACAATAACTTCTTTTAAATTCACACCACGAAACGCCTCTTCTTCCACTTCGCGTACTACATATTCTTTTCCTTTAAACGTCACTTTTGCCGGAATTTCATAGACACCATCTACGTCCGAGAAATCACAACTTCGATTATCGGAAGCCACTTTGGCGGTAAGATCCTGATTGTTTAATGTGTATAAAACGCCCTGTCGGTCTTTGTATTTAATGTTTAATGGTTTTGTGATATTGGATGCCGAATATTGGCTCTGCGCCGTCAGTTCTCCCTGCTGCGTCTCCGCCTGCGCACTCTCCGCTATTTGAACAAATGAAAAGATCATAGAAATAATAAGCAATATTGCAAGTCTTTTCCGATTCATACTCCTCGCCTTCCTTTTTCAAAAAAAAATAATAATCACCAGACCGGTTGTCCCAGTCTAATGATTATTATAAAATATCTATGGTGCTTTGACAAGCGAATATTGTCAGTTTATGTCGTATTTACACATTTCTTCCAGCTTGCCGCGATAATATTGAAGTTGTTCTGCAACACCGATCATACGTTTGCCACTATCTTCTGTTTTCCGCCGATTCCACGTTTTTTCAGCCATTTTTTGTATGCCTTCTTCTTTGCTTTTGGCACTTTGACAACGGCTTTTTTGTGAATCTTTGCAAATGCTTTTGCACCAACTGTTTTCGCCTTTAATTTAGTGGTTTGGATCGTAACCTTTTTCAGGTTTACGCATTTATAAAATGCTTTTGCCCCTATCTTCTCGATATCTGCTCCGATCACGACCGTTTTCAGTTTTTTATTGCCGGCAAATGCTTTTTCCGCAATTGCTGTCACTTTATAGTTCACACCATCCACTTTTACCGTCTTCGGAATTACAACCGTTTTTGCTTTCTTTTTGGCTGCACTCTTTGTCAGTTCGACTTCCGGTATTTTGCCGGAAGTGTCGGTCACTTTGTAGGTGTCGCCTTTTTTTGACGCAATCTTCGTTCCTGCTGTCTCCGGTGCCTTGGCATCTGCCGGTGCTTTGGTTTCGCCCGGTGCAATGACGGATTTGTCGCTTGGTGCCGGTGTCGCGGCAGCTTTGTTACCCTCTGACGGATCAGCCGAAGGGACGCTTCCCGGATTCGTGCCTGCCGGACCTGCCGATGGCACAGCGGATGGACTTACGGTTGGGGTCGCCGTCGGGGCTGCTGACGGACTTGCCATCGGTGTCGCCGTCGGTGTCGGGGTTGGTTTTGCCGTTGGTACAGCCGTCGGTGCTGCTTTAATCGTATACGTCACTTCAGCTTGCGCAGAACCAATAAATAACGTCGCTTTGATCGTACCCGGACTGGTAAGGTCTTCTGTCGGATTTTCACCGCGTGTATAAACGATCTTATACGGCACTTCCTCCTCGCCCCATTCGTCACTACATTCGACACCTACCGTAACCGGATGTGCTTTTCCGTCATAGGTAACGTCATTTGCACTCACAGTCAGTTGTACATTGTGTGAAGAGTCGTTCTTACAGATTCCCGTAATCGTATTCCCATTTGCTGTATACTCAGCTTCATGAGATGGTGTAGTCGTTTGAAGTTCGGCATTCGAATATACTTTCACACATCCCTGATAACCGGCATATACGATTCCGTGGGACGGATCCGCTACCGGTGCCGCATCTCTCTCATCGCCGTTGTCGATGTTCTGGTGCCAATACTGGCTTCCGTCTGTCACTCCGTGATTGAGAAGACTGCACACTTCTCCGGAAGCAAACTGCTCTGCTGTCTTCGCATTTTCCTCTCCTGTTTTCTCGGAAAGATAATACGTATTCTCTAACTTGCTTCCCGCAAAAGACTTACAGATCGGATAGGTCTCGCCATCTCCGTTAAACGTGATATCTTTTGCAAAACTATCTTTAATCGTACCATAGTTTCCGCCGACTAACGCACTATGAACCCGTAATTTAATGCTCTGTTCATCATCGTCGTCCGTCCTTTTTTTCGTTTCTACCGTCGAACTTTCCACGGAACAGTTCTCGATGGTTCCATAATTACGGGCACAGAGAATACCGGATTGGAAGTCCGCCGAATACTCATCCGAAGGAATCGATGCATTCTTGATATGAACATTTTTAATCGTACCATAATTTTTTAATATCAAAAATTTTGATTATCCCGAAAAACCCTTGAAATACAAGCACATTCGCAGGA
>OGQJ01003030.1_pt1 | contig 11887 bp, 13 predicted proteins | sample 1553161 | NCBI WGS metagenome assembly OGQJ01 (sample SAMEA2579923, study PRJEB22360) | human gut metagenome | biome: human gut; feature: human-associated habitat; material: faeces | place: Denmark | collected 2008/2010 | reverse complement strand
GCAATGCAGATCTTATCTTAGTGATGAAAGATGGCGATATTATTGAGCAGGGTGATCATGATACCTTGTTAGCGGCGAATGGTTTTTATGCAAATCTGTATAACTCACAGTTTGAAGAGGCAGTATAAAAGCACAGGAAGAGCCGGTATATGTGAGATGCGTGCCCGTGTGTAGGAAGACAGCGTCGGTATATGTGAGATGAGCATGCGTGTATATAGACAGAACAGGAGGATGCGAGGAGGAAAAATCCCGTATCCTCCCTAAATTTCTGAATTTATGTAGAATTTTTCTTGACGGACAACCTGTTCTGTGCTATAGTAGATGGGCGATGTAACAGTCTTTTTTTTATGCCCAAAATTCGGGCGCCAATAATTTAATGGAGGTGAAAGCCGTGAGAGTAAAGATTACTTTGGAATGCACAGAGTGCAAACAGCGTAATTACGATACGACGAAGGAGAAGAGAAATCATCCGGATCGTATGGAAACGAAGAAGTATTGCAGATTCTGTAGAAGACACACATTACACAAAGAGACGAAATAATCGTTTCCCGCGTGAATGGAAAGGAATGAGGTTGAACGATGGCAAATTCTGAGAATAAAGAAGAAGTAATGCAGGACGAACCAAAAAAGACCGCAAAGACCGCCACGGCTTCTAAGAAAAAGAGCCGTCTGCAAGGACTGAAAGCAGAGTTTCGCAGAATTATCTGGCCGGATAAGGACACAGTTGTTAAAGAGACAACGGCTGTAGTTGTTGTAACAGTAATTTTAGGCGTTATCATTGCTCTGCTTGATTTTGTTATCAAGACAGGACTTGATAAGATTATTCAGATAGGATAAGGTGATAGACTTATGGCAGATACAGAAGCACATTGGTATGTTGCACATACTTATTCAGGATATGAGAATAAGGTAAAGATGGATATCGAAAAAACAATCGAGAACCGTAATCTTCAGGATCAGATCTTTGAAGTATCCGTTCCTATGTTGAATGTTGTTGAAGAGAAAAAAGACGAGCAGAAGACAGTTCAAAAGAAAATGTTCCCTGCTTATGTTCTTATTAACATGATCATGAATGACGATACCTGGTATGTTGTTCGTAACACAAGAGGTGTTACGGGGTTCGTTGGTCCGGGATCAAAGCCGGTTCCATTGACAGATGCAGAAATGGCAAGCATGGGCTTAAAAGTTGATGCTCCGAATGTACCATTTACGATCGGAGATTCCGTTTTGGTAAAATCCGGTGTTTGGGAAGGTACGACAGGTATTGTGCGTAAGATTGACCACGAAGAGAGAATGGTTACGATCAGTATTGATATCTTCGGTCGTGAGACACCTACTGAGCTTAGTTTCAACGATGTTGAAGCAGTATAACAAAGCACAGAACATTGCATTGTGCAAAGTCATGTGTAGCAGCATCTTTTTTTAGATGTGTTGTGGTTAGAAAAGTTTTTATTCTAAGAAAAAGGTATTCGTCAGAGATACGAACAGACGAAATACGAAAAATCATGCATATTGCGTGAATTTTATAGGAGGTAAAGTTAAAATGGCTAAAAAAGTCGAAGGATATATTAAATTACAGATTCCTGCTGCAAAGGCAACACCAGCACCACCGGTTGGTCCTGCACTTGGACAGCATGGTGTAAACATTGTTCAGTTTACAAAGGAGTTTAACGCAAAGACAGCAGGACAGGAAGGTATGATCATTCCTGTAGTTATCACTGTTTATGCAGATAGAAGTTTCAGCTTCATCACAAAGACTCCACCGGCAGCAGTTCTTCTTAAGAAAGCTTGTAAGATTGAATCCGGTTCTGGTGTACCAAATAAGACAAAAGTTGCAACGATCTCTAAAGCAGAGATTCAGAAGATTGCAGAACTTAAGATGCCTGACTTGAATGCAGGAAGCGTGGAAGCTGCTATGAGCATGATCGCCGGTACTGCAAGAAGTATGGGTATCACAGTAGAAGACTAATAAAACTTACGTGAAAATTTAGACATCGCAGGAGACTTATGTCATTTGGACGTTGTGGGAGAACAGGAACTTGTTACTAAGCTCCTACACATTCGTTAATACCACTAGGAGGTTTGAATCATGAAAAGAGGTAAAAAATATGTTGAGGCTGCAAAGCTGGTAGACAGAACAGTTCAGTATGATCCAGCTGAGGCCATTGACCTTGTAAAGAAAACAGCAGTTGCAAAATTCGATGAAACAATTGAAACTCATATCCGTCTTGGTGTAGATGGACGTCATGCAGACCAGCAGGTACGTGGTGCAGTTGTACTGCCTCACGGAACAGGTAAGAAAGTTCGCGTTCTTGTATTTGCAAAAGGCGATAAAGTTGCAGAAGCAGAAGCAGCTGGTGCTGATTATGTTGGCGGCGAGGAACTCATTCCTAAGATCCAGAACGAAGGATGGTTTGAGTTTGACGTAGTTGTAGCTACTCCGGATATGATGGGTGTTGTTGGTCGTCTCGGACGTGTACTCGGACCAAAAGGCTTGATGCCAAACCCGAAAGCAGGAACTGTTACAATGGATGTTACAAAGGCTGTTAATGACATTAAAGCAGGTAAGATCGAATATCGTTTGGACAAAGCAAACATTATTCACTGTCCGGTTGGAAAAGCATCTTTCACTGCAGAGCAGTTGAATGACAACTTCAACACTTTGATGGACGCTATCGTAAAAGCAAAACCAGCAAGTGCAAAAGGACAGTATATGAAGAGTGTTACGATCACCAGCACAATGGGACCTGGTGTGAAAGTAAGCACAGTAAAATATGCATAAAAAAGATATTGACAGTACCGTCAAGGTATGTTAATATAAATTTTGATGACTGCCGTAGACAGTAGGTATAGATGGTCCTTCGGGATTTCAGATGTGTAAGTGCAAGAGCCGCCTACCGAGGAGTAAAGAATGTGGATTTACGTCCCCTCTTTTTGCTATGGCGAGAAGAGGGGGTTTCTATATTACGTCCGTCTCAGAGAAAAAACCTTGTGTGGACGTATATGCGTTATATAATTCTTTTCGGCAGAAAATATATAAGGAGGAAATGACTCATGGCTAAAGTAGAGATCAAACAGCCAATCGTAGACGAGATCAAAGGATACGCAGCAGATGCAAAAGCAGCTGTACTTGTTGATTATCGTGGTCTGACTGTTGAGCAGGATACAAAACTTCGTAAAGCATTGAGAGAAGCTGGTGTGGTATACAAAGTATACAAAAACACAATGCTTGTTCGTGCATTCGAAGGAACTGATTTTGCACAGTTGGATAAGGATTTGGAAGGACCTACTGCAGTTGCATTTTCAGCAGAGGATGAGACCGCTCCAGCGCGTATTCTCAATGACTTTGCAAAAGAAGCAGAGGCACTTCAGTTCAAGAGCGGTGTTGTAGCCGGCACATATTATGATGAAGCTGGTATCAAGACATTGGCTAACATCCCATCAAGAGATACTCTTATCTCTAAATTGCTTGGAAGCTTGCAGTCACCTGTTACCAATATGGCCCGCGTTCTTAATCAGATCGCTGAAGCTAAAGGAAATGGTGAAGAGCCGGCTGCAGAATAATCTGTAAATAAACAAAAAATTATATTAAATGGAGGAATTTAAAATGACTACTCAGGAATTTATCGATGCTATCAAAGAGATGAGCGTTTTGGAATTAAATGATTTAGTAAAAGCTTGTGAAGAAGAATTTGGTGTATCTGCAGCAGCAGGTGTTGTTGTAGCAGCAGCAGGCGACGGTGCAGCAGCAGGCGGCGCTGAGAAAGACGAGTTCGACGTAGAACTTACAGAAGTTGGACCAAACAAAGTTAAGGTTATCAAAGTTGTTCGTGAAGTAACAGGTCTTGGACTTAAGGAAGCAAAAGAAGTTGTAGATGGCGCTCCTAAAGTAATCAAAGAAGGTGCTTCTAAAGACGAAGCTGAAGATATCAAAACTAAGGTAGAGGCTGAAGGCGCTAAAGTTACATTGAAATAATCAATCGAATAGTGCTTTGAATAGAAGAAGCGGATCGCAAATGCGGTCCGCTTTTTTAGCATAAAAATCCCCCTACATGCATAGTTTTTAGAAAAGCCATAAAAGGAGAACTTCGTGAGTTATTTCCGTAAGATGATATATTTACAGGAAGAAGGACAAGAACGCGGAGGATATATAAAAGCCTCCGGAAAACGTGAGTGGATCCGATTGGAAGTACATTTGAAAAATGTAAATAAATGGGAAAACAAGCCGGTGACGCTTGTGCTCAAAGGACAAGAGGGAACATACAATCAGCTGGCGGGAACTATTTCTTCTGAAGAGATTACGAGGCTGGAGTGCAAAGCCGGAGAAAAAGAGGAAGTGGTCGGAATCTGGATCGGGGAAAAACACAGATGGGAGAAGGCCAGCCGCCGGTTGCGGAGTCCGCGCCATTGGTAGAGGAAAAAACGGAAGAAGAGGTTGTTGTGGCGGAACCTGTACAAAAGCAGAAAGAAAAAATTCCGGAGACAACAGAACCCGAAATCGAGACAACTGAAACAGAAGAACCGCCGGAATTTATCGAAGTAGAGATGGAAGAAGAGCATAATTGGGACTATGAGTGTAGGAAAATATTGGAATCCCATACGGCGATGTATCCGTTTTCGGATGACGAAGTAGATCAATGTGTTCAGATCGGGCCGGAAGATTTTGGAGAGTTTCCGCAAAGGTATTGGACGTTGTCGGAAAATCCGTTCTTAAAGCAGGGATTTTACAATTTTGGACATCTGCTTTTTGCAAAAGTGGGAGAGCGGGCATTTGTCGGTGTGCCGGGAAGATATCACAAAAGGGATGTTTACCTTGGCAGATCGTATGGATTTTCGTATTTTAAGAGTGTGCATAAAAGCAGCTTAAAAATGGGGGATTTTGGATATTGGATGATGGAAGTGCATCCACAGCCTCTGCAGGTAATGCAGGAAGGCTGGGGAGGTACTTCTGATATTAAAGAGAGATTGAATACGTCTGAATCCAATACCCCACTTGAAGAAGATACGCAAGCATCTGCGGACCGGCCATAAGCTGGCCATACCACGGTTTTCCGTAATCACTTGGGGTAGTTAAAAAATGATCCAGTTTTTTCGGATCCACGATACCGGTCAGAGGAGAATTTATCTCATGAACCATTTCGTAGAGACGTTCCGCAAGCATTTTTTCATAAGCGGGGTCATAAGTTTTCGGATAAGGACTCTTTTTTCGGTTTAATACGGCGGCGGGAAGAAGCCCCGTTCCGGCGTCGATCAAAAGGCTCTTTGTCTGACCATTGTGGCATTTCATATCCCAAGGGACGTTGTAGACGTATTGCAAAATGCGGTGGTCAGCAAATGGCACACGGGCTTCCAGGCCGGAATACATACTGGTTCGGTCCATGCGGTTTAGGAGAGTCATCATAAACCAGCGGATATTGAGCCAGGAGATTTCACGCCGTCTTGCCTCTTTTTCCGAATCTTCCGCAAGGCGCGGAGTGCAGGCGAGTGTGTTCTCATAGGCTTCCTTGGCATATTCTTCCATTTTCAATGAGGCAGAAAAGTCGTCGTGGAGCAATACTTTTCTTGCGTCGAAGTCGTATGACCAGGGAAACATGTTCTTTTGCCACAGTTCTTCCCGGTGAAACCACGGATAACCGCCAAAAATTTCATCCGCACATTCGCCGGTTAAAGCGACGCGGTGTGTCTGGGAAACCTGTTCGCAAAAGTAAAGCATAGAAGATTCCACATCGGCCATACATGGGAAATCGCGGGCGTCGACAGCTTTGAACAGATAGTCTGCCTGCGTTTCATTGTCGCATTCGAGCAGGGTGTGATGCGTTCCCAGATGTTTGGCAACAAGTTCCGCAAATGGGCGGTCCTGGCTGGATTGAAATGAATTTGCCTGAAAATTCACGTCATTTCCCTTAAAATCAAAGGAAAATGTGTCAAGTGCGGCATCTTCTTTCTTGAGATACATCTGGCAGATCGCGGTGACAAGTGAACTGTCGAGTCCGCCGGATAAAAAACTGCAGATCGGAATATCCGAAACCATTTGTCTGTGTATGCTGTCACAGAGAAGAAACCGCACGTGGCGGATCGTATCCGTATACGAATCATGATGTGGCACGGCTTCCAATTTTCGGAAAAAGTGATGCCGGCAGCCGGAGGCGGAAATATGCATATATTCTCCGGGGAGAAGTTCATGTATTCCGGCAAAGCCGCCATTTCCAAGCGTTCTTGCCGGACCGAGAGAAAAGATTTCATTCCAGCAGGCACGGTCAGCCGCCGGATGAATGCCATAAGCAAAAAGCGCTTTTGGCTCGGACCCAAAGACGACCGCTGTGTGGTCAAAACTGTAAAAAAGCGGCTTTACTCCCAGAGAGTCGCGGACAAGATAAAGTTCTTTTGTCTGATGTACATAGATCGCAAAGGCAAAAATACCATTCAATTTTTCGAAAAAAGACGTTCCCATTGCCAGAAAACCATTCAGGATCACTTCCGTGTCGCCTGTAGTGGACCAGCTCATGCCAAAGGGTTTCAGCTCTTCGCGCAGTTCGCACGTGTTATAAATTTCGCCATTGTATACGATGGAAGCACCGCGTCCCCTATACTGCGCGGACATTGGCTGTTTGCCGCCGAGGATGTCACGGATGGCGAGTCGTGTGTGTGCGAGACCGGCGTGGTGGAAAAGAAGTGTATTTTCATCATTTGGTCCCCGGCTCCGAAGAGACTGTCTCATTGCGATAAGACGTTTTCTCCAAGGGTTTTCGGGAGAAGTGCCATGGTATCCGGCACTTAGATAATTTTGATCCGATTGATAAAATCCTGCGATACCACACATGAAAAAGCCTCCTTTATTTTGGATCCGGTCCCTGGATCACAGGCTGTAACTGGCGGGTCTCCAAAGCGGCCTCGATCGTGTCCGTCAAAAGATCGATGTGTGCGATCATGGAATTTGGTTTCGATTTGTAATTATCCTGGCCAAATGGAATGAAATAAATGTTCTTTGTGTTAAGCAGAATGCCGATATTTTTCAGGTTCATTCCAAGGGCATCGTTTGTGGAAAGTGCTACGACGAGAGGCCGGTTATTGCGAAGATGTGCTTTTGCAGCCATCAAAACCGGTGTGTCAGAGATGCCGTTGGCAAGTTTTGACAATGTATTGCCGGTGCACGGTGCGATGACGAGAATGTCAAAAAGGGCCCCCGGTCCGATCGGTTCCGCATCCGGAATGGTCGTGATCGGTTTCTTTCCGGTAATTTTTTCTGCCTGCTCAAGAAAGTCAGCACATTTTCCAAAACGGCTGTCAGTGGTAGAAGCATGATCGGAAAAAATCGGATACAGATTGGCACCGGTGGAAGCCAGTTTTTCCAATTCTGCAAACACTTTTTTGTAGGTGCAGTAGGAACCGGTGATCGCGATGCCGATATTTTTTTGTGATAAATCCATGGACATAAGTTACCTCCTTAAAGATCACAATATTTACAGATTTCTGCGGCAAGTTTGCTGCCGGCTGTCTTAGGAGCATATTTTCCGGGGATTCCCGGACAGTTGATCAGGATGCCGTGAAAAGTTTCCGGTAAAAGCAATGGACCGGATGCGACTTGAAATACGTAACAATCCGAAGGAATATACGTAAAAAAAGAGGACGCGATCGGGACATCCGGAGCGGTATTTATAATGATATTTGTTTGAGCAAGAAGCGATTTATTTCCTCGTATTTTATCGGGAGAAAAACACTTGAAACCATTTGCCAGAGCGGCAGAGACAGATTTTTGATTTTTCTCTGTAATCACTATTTTTTTGCTATAATTTGAAAAAATCCGCGCTATTTCCTTGCCACATCTGCCGTATCCAATAAGAAGAATTTTAGATTCTAATACAGAAAAAGGTGTCTTGGACATGACCTGAGCGAGAAGCCCTTCTGCTGTCAGACGTGTGTTCAGACGTCCAAAGGACGGGCTTTGCAGCACGTCATAACAGGGAATGTCATGCATCGTACAATAATCGGTCACCGCCGCCGGAAAATTTCCGCCGATTATAATGTGATCCGGAGTGAGTTTTTTAATAAAAGAGTCAATGGTAAAAAAAGGAAGAAGTGTTGTAAAAAGAGATTTTCCGTTTTTTGTAAATGGAATTCCGGTGAGGACAACTCCTTCTTCTGGAAAATTCCCCCAGGAATCCAGAAATTTCGCACCATAGGACGCCAGACAGTGGCGGGCGTAGTCTGTGCGGGCATCGGATGGGAGGATGGTAATATTAACAGACATAGGCAGCATTCCTTACTGTGTTTAAAATCAATATATGATTCGTTTTTTTCGATGTGAAAATCTTGACATAAGAGGGAAAAACGATTATACTTATTTCATGTGAGGTAACTCACGCTAAACATTGTTAAGATTTCCGTGCAGCCGGGGAGATAGCGGTGCCCTGTACCTGCAATCCGCTATAGCAGGGGTGTTGTCTTGCCTAGGGTCTTTTGATAAGGAGCTGCCCTTTATAAGTGGCGTTGACATCCGGGTCTTACGCAACAGGAACTTGTGAACCGTGTCAGGTCAGGAATGAAGCAGCACTAAGCAAAACTTCTTGTGTGTCGTAAGGGCGCCTGGATTGAGTTAACTGTAGAGGTAACGTCCATTGAGATTGATTCGAAGCAGGGCGCACGGATTTTTTATATTTGACGGATTTTATCCGGGGAAAAAGGGCGACAGTGCTGATACGGAGGTATCGTATGAAAGAAAAAGTACAATTGACAGAAAACGCAATGAATTCGATTGAAAATGGTGCTGTTTTATATGAGAAGGATACGAAAGTGGAGTCCATCGCTCTTCTCGTAAAAGGAAGAGTGGAACTGGTAGCAGATGGCATCAGTATGGTATTGGGAACGGGGAACTTCCTGGGGGCGTGTGATGTTGGAAAAGAATTACATTCCTTTACATATTATGCAAAAGACGATTGTGCAGTTTTTGTTATCCCGGTTCAGGGGATGGCAGGTATTGAGCGGATATTGGCAGAAAAGCCGGATTATCGAGGACTTCTTGTTACCTCTTTGAACTATTTTCTGGCAGAGATAAAAAAACAGCTACAGCATTTAAGAGAAGAAAATGAGAGCCTTTGCGGCTTTATTAAAGAAAAATATGAATTATGTGATCAGGTCGCCACGATGTGCGGCTTTGAAGTGTCGGTGGAAAATGCATTGCAGAAAGTGGAAAACAGCATGCAGCAGTCGTTGCAGGAGCCGGAAGATCTTGGAAAATATTATCTCGAATGCGCCAAAATGCCGATTGAAGCGCAGAAAAAATTCTTCTGCGGAAGCCAGTATGTGGCGATGTATCATTACCGCGAGCAGTGTGACGTGGTGAATGAATTTTTAGCATACTGTCGTGAACAGGGCGAGGTGCTGCACCGATTGTTCCGCTGCCTGATTTTGGAGGAAGATGCGCTTTTTCAGACCGTTGGGAAACTGGCATTGTCTCTTTTGGAAAAAGGAGTCCGCGATCCACGCATCGATCAGTCGGTGGATCAGATTGTGGAAAAGATCAATGAGACGGAAACGTTTCTTACCGAAAAGGCAGGAATTCCCATTCAGCTTGACCGCGATAAGATGGAGCGGCTGTATTTTGCACTTTTGTCCGGAGAAGGACAAGCGCAGGAAGAAATTGAAAAGCTGGACGAGCCGGGGATTGAATATTTGTATGAATCCTTGGGACAGATCGTCGAATACGCGCCGGTTCATATGCGGGTTAAGAGCGAATTTACAGAGGCGGTAGAGGCGTTTATGTCACTTTCCGATAAGTTCGCAAGAACACCGGAAGCGACGGAAGTGCGTAAAAATATAAGTAAGTTATACTATGAAATATATGAAGCTGTCGTAAAGAAAAGTATGGACGATGAGGACATCCCATTGGCAGTGCGTCTGTTTTTAGACTATGGATTTGTCAGCGAGAAACTGCTGACCGATGAAGAACTGGACACGATGCTCCAACTGCGGCCGGAAGCGGATCAGGCAGAGGATGGATGCCGTGTTTATACGATGTCAAAATGGTTGCAGGCCGTTTATGATGGTGTCAAAGAAACTTCGAAAAATGAGTTTGATGAAGACTTTGCCACCTATCTGCGTCGTCAGTTAAAAGAGCAGAAGATCACACAGAAAGAGATGGACGAAGCAATTGTGGACAAGGAGCAGCGGCTGCATTTTGAATGTCAGAATATGTTCCGTTATGCGTCTCGAATCATCAATGGAAATGTCACAATGTTTGTACCGATTCTCTGTTCAGACGGTATTTTCAGCAATATGCAAAATTCCTATATGACAGAAAAACGGTTAAATGATGCCATCCGCCAGATTGAAAAGATTGATTATTCGATTTTTTACCGAGAGCGTCTGGTAAGTTATGAAAATGTAGACATCAATAAAGCAATTGTCATTGAACGCGTGACGCCGGATATTATTTTATTCCCGGTATACGGCCGTAATACGATCATGTGGCAGGATATCACGGGCAAACGTCGTACGTCCAAAGGACGTTTGTTTGTCCCGGTTTGGCTGGAAAAGGAACTGAGTCTGGCAATGGTACAACTTATGGGCAATTTCCGCTGGGAAAAATGCCGCACAGAGACTGGCAGTCATTGGAACGATTTCCGTTATCCGTCGCTTACGAGCGAGTATAGCGATTATTTGCAATTTTATAAGAAAAACAGTGAGCTTTCCCAGGAGCGGAAAAATAAGATCCGCGCGCAGCTTGTTCAGTGTAACAATAAACACAAAGAAGTATTTTTGAAAGATTATGCAGACTGGATCCTGCGTGAAGCACGCGGCGCGATGAAACTCAGCCGTGTGGCGAGGACGATATTATTTACCTATTGTCCGTTTTCCGCAGAAACGATGAAGGCATTGGAAGGACAGACTGCTTACAGTGAGGCCGCGAAGAAATACATTCGAGACAACCGTGCTGCGAGAAAGAGTCTGGACATGATGATGCACAAATGGACAAAAGCAGGACTGGCTGTACCACAAGAAATATTGGCAACAGTAGAATATTTAAAAGGATGAAATAAATGGGCAGATACGATAGCAGCGTACGATGTGCACAGATACGCGAATTAATTGAGGAAAAGCAATATTTAGAGGCAATGGAGGAAATTGAAGAACTTCGTTTTGAAGAAGTACCTACGATTACAGATCTCTATCTTTTTGCCAACCTGTTTTTAAAAGCAGAAAAAATGGATATTGCAAAAGAGTTATACTACACAGTGTATCACAGAACCTCTTCGAGACCTGCCCTATACCGTCTCTTGATGCTTACGATCCGCATGGGAGACCTGGAAGAAGCCAAAGAATTGTATCAGGCTTATGAAATTGTGTCTGGGATGACATTGGATACATATGAGTTGAAATACCGGCTTGCCAAAGCGGAAGGTGCGTCTTATGAGACATTGATTGAAATTCTGGAAGAATTGAAAAAGAATGAATATACCGAAGAATGGGGTTACCAGCTTGCCAGACTGTATGAATTGCAGGGAAGACGGGAAGACTGTATTGCAGAGTGTGAGGATCTGATGCTGTGGTTCGGTAGTGGAAAGATTGTCGAGAAAGCGAAAGAACTGCGCGAAAACTGTCTGAACCCTCTCTGGCAGAAGCCGAATTGGGAAGAAATTCCGGAACCGGAAGAGCCGGAGGATGAAGAAGAGGTAAAAGTAGCTTATGCGCCGGCGCAGGTTATGGATATTGCGTCGAATGAGGAACCACAGTCGGAACCGGAAGTTCAGCCGGCCGTGCTTGGCGACTACGGGATGACAAGGGAGCCGGCCGAAGAATCTGTTGCCGAAGAAGTAGAAGAAGTCGAAGAAGAACCAGACACGGAAACCGAGGTGGAAGAGGCGACCGAGAAACCGGTCGAGGAGCCTGA
>OGQJ01003018.1_pt1 | contig 11924 bp, 10 predicted proteins | sample 1553161 | NCBI WGS metagenome assembly OGQJ01 (sample SAMEA2579923, study PRJEB22360) | human gut metagenome | biome: human gut; feature: human-associated habitat; material: faeces | place: Denmark | collected 2008/2010 | reverse complement strand
AAGAGCATAAACACGGGCAACCGTGTTTTTGTTTATATTCTTATTATAGTTCTCCCAACTGACATTTAATCATAAAAATAACAAAACTGTTATGAATAAAGATATCATTCTTTTATACATAACAGTTTTTTAGACATTTAACCAATAATTAGCAAATCTTTAGAATATGAATTCAAAACTTCACAACCATCTTCAGTCACCAAAACAAGATCTTCAATTCGCACTCCAAAATCTCCTTGAATATAGATACCTGGTTCGATTGAGAAAATCATACCTGCTTCAACAGGCATATCAAAAACAGCTGAAACATCACCATATTCATGAACATCTCTTCCAATAAAATGACCTAAACGATGATTAAAATTCTTACCATAACCAGCCTCTGTAATAATATCTCTAGCAACTTTGTCAATATCACACAATCTGACACCTGGTTTAATTATAGCTTCAGCAGCTTCATTAGCTTGGCGTACAAGATTATAAACTTTCCTTTGTTCATCAGAAACTTCTTTATAGAAAACAGTTCTTGTCATATCACTACAATACCCATGATATTGTCCACCCATGTCAATAACAATACTATCTCCAGGTTTTAGCAAAGAATTATCACCTTCATGGTGTCCATCAGCTCCATTGGCACCATATGCAACAATTGGTGCAAAGGAATTTCCTGAGCATCCTAACTTTTGAAAAATGCCTTCAACTTCTTGAGAGACTTCTTTTTCAGTTAAATTCCCTTTAGCACAAAGTTGGATAACTTGATCAATAGCCAAATCATTGAAACGACTTGATTCACGCATCAAGGCTTTTTCCTCTTCCTCTTTAATCATTCTCACATAATCAACACAAATAGATCCTAATTCAAAGCAGCATTCATCATTCGCCAACTCCATAACACGCATTAAAAATCTTGCTTCCCAATTTTTATCAACACCTACAACATTTGCATCTTTCAAATACTGTGCAACCAATGCTGGCCCATCTTGAGTATCATCATACCAGATAATATTCATTTCTAATTCTTGATCTAAATAGAAAAGATTATTTAAGAAAATGACATGATTACCTTCTATTGACAACAATAAAACAAACATTCTTTCACCTGGATGATTACTGTATCCAATTAAATAATCAATTGAACTAGGATCACTTATAATCAAATGATCTATTCCTCTTGTTTGCATTTCTTCTAAAACTTTATTTACTCTCTGTTGATTCATTCTTATTGACTCCTATTCCTAATTCATCTAACTGAGCCTTAGCAACTGGTGTAGGTGCTTTTGACATTGGACAAGTTGCACTGGTGTTCTTAGGAAATGCTATTACATCTCTAAGTGAATCACATCCACAAAGCAACATTGCGACTCTATCTAAGCCTAAAGCAAATCCACCATGTGGAGGTGTCCCATATTGTAATCCTTCAACAAACCACCCAAATTGAGAATCAATTTGTTCTTGTGTAAATCCTAAAGCTTTAAAAGCTCTTTCCTGAAGATTTTGTTCATAAATTCTCTGTGAACCACCACCCAATTCAAAACCATTGAGAACAATATCATAAGCATCTGCAAGACAATTTGCTGGATCTGTATCTATTTTATCTAAATCTGATTCTTTAGGTCTTGTAAATGGATGATGCATTGCATAATATCTTTGAGTTTCATCATCATATTCAAACATTGGAAAATCTACAACCCATAAGAAATCAAATGTTGAAGGATCATATAATTTTAATTCTTTTCCTAAATAATTACGAATAGCTGCCAATGAATCACAAACCACTTCATATTTTGGGTCTCCTACAAATAATAACAAATCATTTTCTTTTGCATTCATAGCCGTTAATAATGTATTCATTTGTTCTTCTGTAAAGAATTTAGCAATTGGTCCTTGCACACCAGCTTCACTTACTTTTAACCAAGCCAATCCTTTCGCCTTATATGTTTTGGCAATTTCAGTCAAGTTATCAATCTTCTTACGTGAAAATTCTTGAGCCTGTGCAACGACATTTATACCTTTAACATGGCCATGTGCTTCTAATGCATTTTTAAAAACTGCAAAGTCAACATCTGCTACAATGTGATTTAAGTTTACCAATTCTAAACCAAAACGTGTATCAGGTTTATCAATGCCATACTTTTCCATTGCTTCATGCCAAGTTAATCTTCTCAGTGGTAATTCAATATCAATGCCTTTGACATCATGCATGACTTTTGCAATCATACCTTCACCAATTTCTAAAATACGATCAGTAGATAAAAAACTCATTTCAACATCTACTTGCGTAAATTCAATTTGACGATCAGCACGTAAATCTTCATCTCTAAAACAACGAGCAATTTGATAATACTTTTCAAAGCCCGAAACCATTAATAACTGCTTAAATAATTGCGGTGACTGTGGCAAAGCATAAAACTCACCTTTATGAACACGTGATGGTACCAAGAAATCTCTCGCCCCTTCAGGCGTTGATCTATTTAAGTATGGTGTTTCAATATCAATAAAATCCAAGTTATCCAAATATTCTCTGATACTGCGTGTAATCTTATGTCTTGTCATAAGATTTTCTTGCATCATTGGTCTTCTTAAATCTAAATAACGATATTGCATTCTTGTTTCTTCTAAAGCATCAGTTTCATCTGCTACAATCATTGGTGTAAGCTTAGCAGTATTGATAATCTGAAAGTCTTTTGCTTGAACTTCAATATCTCCTGTTGCCATTTTTGGATTCTTTGAAGATCTTTCAATAACACTACCCTTGACTTGTAAAATATATTCATTTTTAACTTCTTTTAATCTTTCCTCAAAAGATTCATCAAAAATGATTTGAGTCACTCCATAACGATCTCTTAAATCAATAAAAACCAAAGCCCCTAAATTTCTTTTCTTAGCAACCCAACCAATTAACTCAACATTATCTCCAACATGAGACATTCTTAATTGACCATTATTATGTGTTCTATTCATGATCATGTCCTCCCTCATAATGTGCTTCAATAAACGCAACAATATTTTCTAAAAGCACTTCATTTTGTTCCTTAGAATGATTGCATTTCATATTCACAACTTCTTTTTTCACTTCTTCTTCACCTATAATCATAGAAAAATGTGCATGGAATCGATCTGCTGACTTAAATTGTCCTTTTAACCCTCTATCACATTGATCCATATCACATGTGAATCCATTGGCACGTAGCATTGTAACAATTTGCATTGCTAGATCTTTTGCTTCATTTCCAAGTGGCATAACATAAACATCTAAGCCATCTTCTTCAGCATCTACATCACTATTAGCAATTAACAACCTTTCCATTCCAAATGCAAAACCAACACCAGGTACGTCAGGACCGCCAAGTTCACTGATAAGAGTATTATATCTTCCTCCACCACCGACAGTGGCTCCAGCTCCTAATTTTGGATCATCAGAAATAACTTCGAATACAGTATGTGAATAGTAGTCTAGACCACGAACAAGATTTGTATCAATAACATATTCGATTTCTAAATCATCAAGTAATTCACAGACTTTATCAAAATGAGCTTTCGCATTCTCACTTAAATAATCTATTGTATGTGGTGCATCATTCATAAAAGGATGCTCTCTATCGACTTTACAATCTAAGATACGTAAAGGGTTCTTTTCATATCTTTGCTGGCAATCATAACATAAATCTTTAATAACAGGTTCAAAATGTTTTTTCAAGGCCTCACGATAAGCATCTCTTGACTCTTCATCACCTAATGAATTGATATGTAAAGTAATATCTTGAAGTCCTAAAGCCTCCACAACAGTCACTGCAAGCACCATGGCTTCAACATCTACATATGGTGATTCCAACCCAATCATTTCAACTCCGAATTGATGGAATTGTCTTTGCCTTCCACTTTGTGGTCTTTCATACCTAAACATTGGTCCCATATAGTAATACTTTTGTAATTTTTCAGGTAATGCATAAAGTTTATTTTCTACATAACTTCTTGCAATCCCAGCTGTTCCTTCAGGCCTTAAGGTCATTGAACGCCCCTTTTTATCTTCAAAGGTATACATCTCTTTTGTCACAACATCAGTTGTATCACCAACTGCTCTTGTAAACAATTCTGTATGTTCAAAGATTGGTGTTCTCATTTCCTTTACATTATAATTCGCACAAATTGTTCTTAATAATTGTTCTAATTGTTGCCATTGACCTGAGTTATCAGATAAAATATCAACCGTTCCTCTTGGTGCACTGTATGCCATTTTCTTTTCCTCCTTTAAAATAAATAAAAACGTCCTTATCTAAGGACGTTTATTCACGCGGTACCACCTTAGTTCATACAACCTGTATGCCCTCTTGTCTTAACGCGACAGACGGTTATTTTCATAACTTCCTCCAAAGTGTCCCATAGTTTCCTCTCATTGTTTTCACCAACCACAATGTCTCTAAAAGATTTCACTATTTAATCTTCTTCATTGGAACTTATATGAATTATAATGTATTATTAACAAAAAATCAACTGTAATTCATGATAATTCGATTTTTTACACAAATAATAAAACACCTTTTCAGGTGTTATGTATCTTTTCTTAAGAATTTTCTTTGATAATTTTTGCAATATGTTCTTTCGCAGCCAAAACATCATCATTTTCAACAACGTATTTATATTCATCTTTTGTTGCGATTTCTTTACTCGCTTTATCTAAACGTTCTCTCACAACATCTTCTGCCTCAGTACGTCTACCTCTAATACGACGTTCCAATTCTTCAAATGATGGCGGTACCAAGAATATTGTTAAAGCATCTGGACATCTTGCCATAACTTGCAATGCACCTTGTACTTCAATTTCCAAAACTACATTTTTTCCCTCATCCAATAATTTTTCTACATAGAACTTTGGTGTTCCATAATAATTTCCAACAAATTGTGCATACTCTAACAGTTCATTATTTTCAATTCTTTGTTTAAATTCTTCCTCACTCACAAAGAAATAATCAACACCATCTGTTTCAGCAGGTCTCGGTTTTCTTGTTGTCATAGAAATAGAATATGCCAAATTTAAACTTTCATCTTTGAATAACTCTTGACGAACTGTCCCTTTTCCTACCCCACTAGGTCCACTCAGTATAATTAACAACCCTTTTTTCACTACATCCACCATCCTTATGAAACAATGTTACATGAATACAACTTTCATGTCAATTCTTTTTCAAATATGTTATACTAAATAACGGTGATAAATATGGCTTATGATGGAATTATGATGTCTCGCGTTGTTGAAAATCTACAATCACAACTAGAAAGAGGCAGAATCAACAAAATATATCAGATATCTCAATATGAATTATTGTTTCATATGCGTTCTCAATCTTCAAATATGAAACTATTGATGTCCATACATCCCATGTATGCAAGATTACAACTGACATCATTATCTTTTCCGACTCCACCATCTCCTAATGCTTTTACAATGTTATTAAGGAAGCATTTAGAAGGTGCATATTTAGAGTCTGTGAAACAAATTCAGCTTGATCGTATCGTTGATATGACTTTTATTGGAACAAATGAATTAAAAGATACAGTGAAATATCATATTTATATTGAAATTATGGGTAAACATTCTAATGTTGTTATTGCTCATGATAACAATAAAATTATTGATTGTTTAAAACGTGTTTCTCCTTCAATGAATTCTCAAAGAATTCTTCAGCCTGGAGCAACTTATCAGTTTCCTCCTATGCTAGATAAAAAAAATCCTTTGACAAGCAGTTATGAAAAGACTGATAATTTCACAAGAACTTATCAAGGCTTTTCTCCAGAACTTTCAAGGGAAGTGCTTTATCGTATTGATCAAGGAGAATCGTTTCAAGATATTATGAAGATGCTAAAAGAATCAAACACACTTTTTATTCATAAATTAATGGATAAAGAATATTTTCATATGATTCCTTTATTACATTTACAATGTCCTTATTATGAATACCCATTATTTGATGGTCTTGATAAACATTATGATTTTATTGATCAAAAAGATCGTATCAAACAACAAACTTCAGATTTAGCAAAATATATTCAAAATGAATATCAAAAGAATCTATCTAAACTTCATAAATTAGAAAAAACCTTGTTTGATTCTCAAAACAGTGATGAATATCGCATTAAGGGTGATTTATTGTTTGCGAATCTTCATCTTATCCAAAGAGGACAAAAAGAAATTACTGTTGATAATTACTATGATGATACAAAAATGACAATAACTCTAGATGAGAGATATGATGGAAAAACGAATGCCAATAGATATTATGCAAAATATCAAAAAGCAAAGAATTCTTTACATCATTTAAATGAACAAATTCATTTAACAAAAGAAGAAATTGATTATTTTGATTCATTGATGACCTTGATGGAAAATGCATCCTATTATGATGCATTAGAAATCAAAGAAGAATTAGAAAATCTTGGATATTTAAAAAAGAAGAAAACAAAACAAGTTTATCGAAAGAAAAATAAGCTTCATATAGAAACTTATTTAACAAAAGAAAATATAACAATATATGTAGGTAAGAATAACCTTCAAAATGATTATCTTACCTTTAAAATGGCTTCAAGAAACGATATGTGGTTTCATGTCAAAGACATGCCTGGAAGCCATGTTGTTGTGCATAGTGAAGAACTGAATGAATATACAATAAGACTGGCAAGCAAGATCGCTGCTTACTTTTCGAAAGGTAAACACAGTTCTTCTGTACCAGTCAATTATACACAGATTAAAACCTTGAAGAAACCGCAGGGAGCAAAACCGGGTCAAGTGATATTAAATCATTATTCAACCATTTATATTGATCCCGACGATTCATTTCTTAATGAGATTAATAAGATTGATTAGATGATTCATTCACAAATGTTTGTTCATATTGAGGATAAAATACTGGGTAATACTGGCAGCGGTTAACGCGGCGGCATTCAATTGGACAAATAACTGGTTGAGGAACACAAGTGACTTGATTTGTAACGCAGACTCTTTTTGGAGCAACTAATGGTTGAGGTCTTGGACAACCGTTGATTGAACATCCACAGTTGTTCATACCCATACCACATCCATTCATTGCATTCATGTTCATACCACAACCACAAGTATTCATGTTCATATTGCAGCCACAGTTAGGTTTAGATGTGTTTTGACATCCACAACCTTGACCAGCAGTATTTCCACATCCACATGGACGAGTATTCATTCCTTGGCAACCACAAGATTGATTATACATATTCTTTCCCTCCTTCAACATATAGTATGATGAAGTTAAAATTGTGTAAGGGCAAATGAAAGGAGTTTTTATGAAATTAATACCATGGGAATGCTTTGATGAAATTGAAGCATATACAACTTGTGCCTATGATGACTTTCATAACATCATGGATATGAGTTTTCATAACGAAAACAATCAAAAAGTTTTAAAAAACAGAGAAACCTTAGCAAAACAATTACATACTGATTTAAATCATATGGTTGCAACATTTCAGCAACATACAACGAACTTTAAAGAAGTGACATATCTTGATGGTGGTAAAGGCATGTATACACGTGATGATGCTTTTATAGGTTATGATGCTATGTATACCAGAGATAAACATCTATGGCTATGGACATTCCATGCTGATTGTTGTCCTGTTTTGCTGTATTGTCGAGATCAGGGAATTGTTGCTGCTATCCATTCAGGCTGGAAAGGAACTGTTGGGGAAATTGTCAAAAAGGTCACCCAGCATCTCATTCAAGAAGAAAAATGTTTACCTAAACATATTTACGCTTATATTGGACCTTCTATTAATCAAGAGAATTTTGAAGCCAAAGATGATATTATTGATTTGGTTAAACAGATGTCTTTTGATACATCATCATTCTATATAAAAAAAGAAGATGGTGCCTATCTTCTCAACAGCAAAGGACTGATTAAACAACAATTATTGAATTTAGGTGTTAAAGAAGAACACATAACAGTTTCTCCTTATTGTACAATAAAAGATGAAGACCTTTTCTTCTCCTATCGTAGAGATAAAAGTCCTCACCGCAATATTACACTTATTCAACGCAAGTAATCTTTTCAAGATTACTTTTTTTTATCTCATTCATTGATTGAGGAATCCGTTCAATCAATACCGAAGGAATAACAGTATAATGTTTCTCAGCAATTCTATCACCTGCATAACCATGGATATAAACACCTAGTACAGCAGCATTCAAAGCTGCATAGCCTTGACCTAACAGACTAGTAATCATACCCGCTAAGACATCTCCCATACCCCCTGTTGCCATGGCCTTATTACCAGCAAAAACACGATAAGCTTCTTGCCCATCAGTAACAATTGTATACGGTCCTTTTAAGACAAGAACAACTTGATGTTTTCTAGCAAATTCTTTAGCAACAAACAACATATCATCATTATTATCCACATCACACAAACGCTTAAACTCACCCATATGTGGCGTTAAAATAATATCTCGCTCCTGATTCTTTAATAAATCTAAATTCGATGAAAGAATCGTCAAAGCATCTGCATCGATGACCAGCGGCTGATGAGAAAGCGAAAAAACATCAATAACATAACGATAACTGTCAATACTAAGTCCTAACCCACAGCCTATTAAAATAGCATTATATTTTTCAAAATCTTCTTTTCTTAAAACAGGTGCTCTTAATTGTGTTGTGACTTCTGGACAATAAACAGTTAAAGAATCCATCACTTCCTGTGTTGTCATAACCGTAGTCACACCACTTCCTGTATAGACAGCACTTTTTGCACTTAACAAAGAAGCTCCCTTATAATCCTGACAACCAGCAATCAAAATAACTCGTCCATAATCACCTTTATGGCCATCAAAGCGACGACTCTTGAGCATTGGCGCAACAACCTTATCATCAGCCAATAGATACAATCCTGCTTCTTCAAAAACATCATTGACATCCAATATTTCTAAAATGACTTCTCCAGTAAAAGAAATACTATCAGGATTTAAAAAGCCATTCTTCATAGCACTTAAAGTAATTGTTTGAGTTGCACAGACGACACTTTGATAAGGTGTGCCCGTATTACAATCTAATCCAGTTGGAATATCAATCGCTATAATGTTTTGATCATACAGTTGATTAATTTCTTCTATAACACTTTGATATAAACCTCTAGGAGAACTATTAAGTCCAAATCCAAACATTGCATCAACAATAATATCACTATGACTTATTTCGTCCATGACTTCATCTAAAATATCATCATTAAGCAAAACAACATGAATACCATATTCATAACACAAATCCAAATAATATCGATTGGCTTGGGATAAGTGATTTTGATCCTCAAAAATATAGACATCCACTTTTTTCCCTAGATTATTTAATTTAATAGCGAGAGACAATCCATCAGCACCATTATTTCCTGGACCACACAACAAACTAAAATATTCCCCATTCATATGTTTTAACAAACATTGACTCGCTTTATCAACCAATTCTAAAATTGTATACCCATTATCCAACAAGCATTGATCATATTTTTTCATCAGACTTTGACTGCCAATATACATAGATATCACCTTCTTAATTTCCATTATAACAGAAAAAAGGATAGAAATAAATTCTATCCTTATGAGTTGACTATTTTCTTCCACCGCTAGCCCAATGTCTAGACCAATAAGAACTATTTAAACTATCTGTTCTTACACCAGTTGAAGATGTTCCAGCATGAACGAAACGTCCTCCACCGATATAAATACCGACATGGCTAATTCCGCTACCACCAGTTGTTCCACGGAAGAACACTAGATCTCCAGCTTTTAAATCAGATTTAGACACTCTCTTTGTTGCACTGTATTGAGCACCAGAAGTTCTTGGAAGTGAAATTCCATTCTTCTTATAAGCCCATTGAGTTAACCCAGAGCAGTCAAATGCATTTGGTCCACTTCCACCAGTGACATATCTACTTCCCACACGGCTAAGTGCAGTTGCAGCAGCTCCAGCATTACTTGGAATTGGATTTTCTACTTTGACACTTAATGTCTTAGTTGCAGTATTACCAGCAGCATCAGTGACGGTATATTTAACTGAATACTTACCAGCTCTATCTGTATTCACAGATCCGCTAATTTTTACCTTTGAAGTCATATTTCCATCTTTGTTATCAATAGCACTTCTCAAATATTTCTTCGCATTGAAGCTCTTACCTTTTGTCACTGTTACAGAAGACTTAGATAAACTAATATTTGGAGCACTAATATCTTTAACATCAACTTTTAATTTTCCTTCAGACTTATTTCCTGCTGAATCGATTGCTGTGATATTTAATGTCGTAGAACCGATTTCTTTTGTCTTCACAGTTCCATCCACTTTTACAGAAGTCACCTTCTTATCAAAGTTATCAGTTATATTGATATAATCAGTATAATCAAATTGAGAACCGTAATTTACTGTAACTGATTCACCTTTCTTGTATTCAATAGTAGGTGCTGTTGTATCAGAAACATAGAATTCATATGTTTGACTTGTTGTATTACCAGCATTGTCAGACACGCTAAGCTTGATAGTTTGTGAACCTAATTTAGAAGCATCAAGTTTTTGACTTGCCTCAATAAATGGTGTGACATCTCCATCAACATTATCAGTTGCATTGACATATTTTGTAATGTCATTACTTCCATTAACTTCAACATCAATAACATACCCATTACTCTTACCGACTGGCTTCAATTCAGGAGCTGATTTATCAACAACCTCAACTTGAACAGTCTTTGTAGTTGCATTAGAGAATAAGTCAGTAGCTGTTACTTCTACATTATATATACCCAATTGATAAGGATCATATGACTTATCATCGATATTAACTTCTAAATTATCTAGGGTCTCACGATTATCAGAAATAGCAAACATACTTTTATCAAGTTTTGTTCCATAAAGAACCTCTACTTTATTAGAATTAATAACAGGAGCTTCTTTATCAACAGCAGCATAACCAACCAATCCAAATGTTGAAACACACAACAAAGGAATAAACATGGCTTTACGCTTAAGCACTTGTTCTTGCAAATTTTCTAACAAATTCGTCTTAATATTACTTTCCATTCGTTTCCTCCTTTCAATAATATACCCACTTAGAATTATAAAACAACGTTCACAAAAAGTCCACAACTTTCTTAAGAAATTCTTAAGAAATTCAAATTATATCGATTAAATCAATACAATTTAACTTAATTTATTTTATAATTTTTTAGGAATTTACACTTTTTTATCTAAAAATGCTCTTTTTCAAACATATTATAGACAATTTTTGCCTTATTTAGACATGATTTATTAGGACACTTCATATAGATAACTAAAAGGAGAATTTTATGATATTTTTCACTTTATTGTTTATTAGGTTATTTTATGGAATCAATATATGTTTCATTATTTCAGAGACATTGGATTTCATCTGGACTTTTAAAAGGTCCTTTTATTCCACTGTATGGCGTTGGTGCATGCCTACTGATATATTTTGCTCCTTATTTGAAATCATCCATTTACTTAACTATTTTTGTTGGTGGTTTCATGATGACAATACTTGAATATTTAGCAAGTTTATTTATTGAAAAGGTTTTTGAAACAAAATGCTGGGATTATTCTCATCATCGTTTTCATATCCAAGGAAGAGTTTGTCTGATTTATTTTATAATGTGGTGTTGTTTAAGCTATCTTTTTATTTTCTATATACATCCATTCTTTATTTCACTTCATTTTATTAATGATACTATGAACATAATAGCCTTAATTTATATGGCTTTTATTCTCAAAGCACTCATTGACCGTTTGCAATTTCACAAACTCAATAATGGATTAGATATTCATTAAAAAGTTTATTTAACAAAAGAGCTATCAATTCATTCAAATTTGATATCTCTTTTTATTTTATACAAAAAACCCAAT
>OGQJ01003017.1_pt1 | contig 11931 bp, 7 predicted proteins | sample 1553161 | NCBI WGS metagenome assembly OGQJ01 (sample SAMEA2579923, study PRJEB22360) | human gut metagenome | biome: human gut; feature: human-associated habitat; material: faeces | place: Denmark | collected 2008/2010 | reverse complement strand
AATAAAAATGGGGGAAGGCTATGGGATATATAAACAGTGTCCTCTCAAATCCGGCATTTCAAGTTTTTTTAATTGCAATGATCGGATATATCATAGGACGTATTAAAATTAAAGGAATTGAGGTAGGAGATGCCGGCATTCTGATTGTATCACTGATTGCCGGACACTTTGGAGTAACCTGTCCGTCATTTGCAAAGAGCATCGGTATCGTATTGTTTGTAGCATCGGTTGGTTTGATTGCTGGACCAAAGTTTTTTCATAATTTCAAGCACAACTTCAAGTCTTACGTTATACTTGGCTTTTGCATTATTATTGCCGGCGGACTTTGTACAGCAGCTATCTGTCTGATTGGAAATGTAAATGGTGCTCTGGCAGCCGGACTGCTTTCAGGTGCCCTGACAAGTACACCAGGATTTGCAGCAGCACAGGAGGCAGCTGGCAGCGCAAAAGATATTGTATCAGTAGGCTATGGAATTGCCTACCCGTTTGGTGTTATTGGAGTCGTATTATTTGTGCAGCTGATGCCAAAAATCTTAAAGGTTGATATGGCAAAGGAGCGCGCAAAGCTTGCAGAGGATGCAGGAAATGCACCAAAGAGTTTTAAGACAAAGGGTTTAATCGCTGTTGATTCGCTTGGCATGATGCCGCTTTGCCTGACAATCGTACTTGGCTTAATCATTGGTCTTATAAAGATTCCGCTTCCAGGCGGTGCTTTCTTTTCACTTGGAACATCTGGCGGTCCGTTAATTGCTGGTCTGTTAATTGGTCATATTGTGCACATTGGACCGATTGATCTAAAGCCGAAAAAGAGCGTCATGGAATGTATGCGTGAATTTGGTCTGATTCTTTTCCTGATAGGAGCAGGCTGCGAGGGCGGAGCTGGTTTTGTCGATACACTTATAGAACAAGGTCCGATTCTTTTCGTGTACGGAATGATAATGACACTTGTTCCGATGATTGTCGGTTACTTATTTGCAAAGAAGGTATTAAAGCTTCCGATCCTCAATAACATGGGTGCTTTGTGCGGTGGTATGACAAGTACACCAGCACTTGGCTCACTGATTCAGGTAGCAGGAACAGATGATGTGGCATCTGCCTATGCATCAACATATCCGATTGCACTTGTAACAGTTGTACTTGTGGAGCAGATGATAGTGCTGTTGTTCTAATACTAATAAAAAAACAATCCATAACTATTATGGGTTGTTTTTTTATTGCAAACTGTTGTATAATGGTAATTATTCAGAGTTTGCATATATTATTTTGCAAAGGGGCTGAAGGGTTAGTATAACGAAATACAGCAGCAGTAAAAAAGGAGGATAAAAATGAAAAAAAGGGTGGTGGCAGCATGCCTAGCCGCAGTACTTGGGATTGCACCATGTAGTGTGGGTGCATCGCAGGAGAGTGAGGTACAGTGCATATCTGAAACAGAAAGCAGCGATATCTTGTTGGAAACCTGTACGCAGGAGTTTCAGGAAACAAAGCCAGAAGTGTCTGAGGAGACTTTACAGGAAATTGAAACAGTTAAGCAGGAAACACAATCTGAGTCAGAGACAACAGTAGAGCAGGAAACACAATCTGAGTCAGAGACAACAGCAGAGCAGGAAATACAATCTGAGCCAGAGGTAACAGCAGAGCAGGAAACAGAAGCTGAGTCAGAGGCAACAACAGAGCAGGAGACAAGTACAGAATCAAAAACACAGTCAGCAGATGGAGAGAAATCTTCAGAAGAAATTCAAACAGAACCTCAGACAGAATATCAGACAGAATATCAGAAACAGACACAAGAATCTATATTAGCACGAAAAAATATGGTAAATGCCTCACCAGAGGGTGATGGTACATATTTTAACGAATATGATGAAAATGATCTTTTCTGGGCAAATCAGAATGGACAAGGAGAGGTAGCGATCAGTCAGGTGCAGCTGTTGCGTTCAATGTTAGCAAAGGTCGGAAAAGGTTATAGTCAGAGTTTGCGTTATGATGCGAATTATTATGACTGCAGTTCGTTAATTCTTCGCTGTCTTCAGGAATTTGGGTTGAACAGAGTTCCATATAGTACTTATGATTGGAATAATAGACTGCAGGGCATGAAGATTGGTGATGTGATTAGTTTTCATGGAAATGGAAATTATGTAGCGTACAAGCTTGCAGCAGTTAATACGGATGAAATCAGCAATCCAGATGCCTTTTTGGTTCCAGGAACTATTATCGTATTGATTGAACCAGGTTATGGTGGTGGACATGTGGCCGTTTCGTTAGGTTCTTTTGCACGTCAGGATTATGGCTTAGATCCAGTAAATGATAACGTGGCAATTGTTAATCAGACAAGAAATTATGTGGTATCACAGCTTGCCACAAGATATGGCGCAGATAAGTCATTGCTTATGGGAACAAATTTAATTACAGCGTATCCAAATACATGGATGGACAGCAATTGGCTTGGAAATGATATATGGACTCAAGATGGGTATTCAGGAGTTTATAATCGAATTTGGCGTGTGGAGGCATTTAATAAAGAAACAGGTGTATGTGTTACTAATGTAGCCAGAGGTACAAATGGATTAACTGCAAAATATGTGCTTGTTCCTGTTGACACGGATACTAAATTAGAAGAAGAGCTGTCGATTGATAAAATAGAGATTTCAAATGTGTCTTCGAAGGGGTATCAGGTAGATGCAACTTTTCAAGCAACGTATGGTGTATCACGTGTGCTTATGCCAACTTGGACAGAAAAAGGTGGGCAGGATGACTTGATCTGGCACACTGCTAAGGTGAGTGGGAATACAGCTTCCTTTTATGTAAATACGTCTGCACACAATGGTGAAGGTGGTCATTATATTACACATGTATATCTTTATGGACAGACAGGAAAATATTGTGTGGCAGCGTCAAGTGCAAATCTCCCAGCAACAGAAATTAAAAATTATAATGGTTTCCACACAGAAACAGATGGTGCATCTTATTACTATAATCATGGAAAATTAGCCGATAATTATACTGGGTTGGTATTTGATCAAGGAGTTTGGTATTACATAAAAGAAGGAAAGCTTGATCTAAATTATGCGGGATTAGTTTTTCATAATGGTAGTTGGTATTATGTAGAGAAAGGACGTCTAAACTGGAATTATACAAGTTTGGTGCGTTACAATGGAAGATGGTTCTATGTACAGAATGGTTATTTAGACTGGAGATATACGGGTCTTGTTGAATATTATGGAACGTGGTATTATGTATACAAAGGAGAATTGAACTGGGGTTACAGTGGCTTGATTTATGATAAGGGCGTTTGGCAGTTTGTTCTTGGCGGCAGATTGAATAAGAGTTATACTGGTCTTGTAAAGCATGCCGGAGATTGGTATTATGTTAATCAGGGTCAGGTAGACTGGACATATACAGGTCCTGTTGAATACTATGGAACTACTTATTATATTCAAAAAGGTTATCTGAATTGGACATATAGTGCTTCTATAGAGTTAAATGGAGTAACTTATCAGGTAAAACATGGAGTTGTAAAAAAGGCTTTATAAAAAGCTTTGAGGGAGGTAGAAAAAATGAAAAAATGGAATCTTTATGGCTGGATAGCTGCAGTTGCTTTGTCAGGGGCTCTATTTCTGACAGGGCTTCCAGGCGAAGCAAAAGCGCAGGAGGTTTGCGAAACTGAACTGGAGCATGAAATACAGGAGCAAACACAGTTAGAAGAACAGACAGAAGCAGAAACACCGGAGCAGACACAGTCAGAAGAACAGACAGAAGCAGAAACACAAGAGCAGACACAGTCAGAAGAACAGACAGAAGCAGAAACACAAGAGCAGATACAGTCAGAAATGCAGACAGAGACAGAAGCACAGGAATATATGCAGTATGAGACTGAGACTGGACTGGAACTATTAGCATCACAGGAGACGACTGAGGCAGTGCCAGACAACTACTTTGAAGATTTTACATCGGCTACCGCATATTTGCGTGAACAGATGGCTCAACATCAGACCGATATTGAAGTTGTGGTTGTGCTTGATCATGAATTGTCTGAAGATGAACTGACAGCCAGAGCTGAGACTATTTTAAAGGAGGCAATGGCTCAGACAGGCTCTTCGAGAGAGGGAGATGCTATTTCCAGCGACTTTTTAGGTGCAGAATACAGTGTAGATGAAGTAACAGATGGAGCGTATTTTGGCTGTTTCTTTGATTATACAGTAACATACAAGACAAATAGTCAGCAGGAAAGAGAATTGGAGCTGGCAGTCATAAATAAAATGATTGAACTTTGCGCTGGCACCCCATCCGATTACGAGATTGTCAGACAAATCTATGATTACATTTGCAGTACGGTAACGTTAGATACGACCAGTACAGATGAGAATGTACTTGCCTATTCTGCTTATGCAGCAATGCAGCATCATAGAGCAACGAGCGAGGGATATGCCGCTTTGTTTTATCGTATGTGTCAACAGGCAGGCATCTCAGCCAGAATTGTTTCAGGAACAGTAAATGGAGAGGCAAATGAATGGAACATTGTCAATATAAATGGCAGTTGGTACAACGTGGACTGTGCAATGGATGCATATAAGAATCCGCTAACACGCAATTATCAATGGTTCTTAAAATCAGATGCTGATTTTAGCAATCATGTAGCAGACGATGCGTGGTGGAATCCAACAGGAGCATTTTATGTAAGATCGGAAGCTTCCTATGATGTGCCGGAAACGGATCGCTGCTTTGTCGGTTTGGCCTACGTGGACGGAATTTGGCATTATTATCGAAATGGTGGGGTAGATGAAAAATTTGGTGGTCTGGTTGAATACAATGGTGCAAAGTATCTTGTGCAAAACGGAAAAATCAATTGGGATTACACCGGATTGGTGCTCGATAATGGTACTTGGCGTTTCGTGCAAGGTGGTTGCTTAAATGAAGGTTATACAGGCCTGACGCAATACTATGGAACATGGTATTATGTGGAGAATGGAACATTGAACTGGGGCTATACTGGCCTAGCAAATTATAATGGATCTTGGTTTGCAATTGAAAATGGTAGATTAAATTGGAATTATAATGGATTAATGCTATATAGAGGTGCATGGTACTATATTTCAGGTGGCTGCCTGGATTGGAATTACACAGGTCTGACAAATTATTACGGAACATGGTATTATATTTATAAGGGCTGTCTGAATTGGGGCTATACTGGATTAGTATATTATAATAGTGCATGGTATTATGTTGAGAGTGGAGTAATGAACTGGGGATACACAGGACTGACGCTTTATAAGGGTTGTTGGTACTATGTTGAGGGTAGTATCATTCGATGGAATTACACAGGACTTGTAGAATACTATGGTAAAAAATATTATGTAGAGAAGAGTGCGATTAATTGGAATTATACAGGTTCATTTGTTCAGGACGGACAAGAATATCAAGTTTACTATGGAACAGTAGTCGGTTGAATATAATAAAAAATTAATTCACAGGTAAGTGTGGGAAACAAAAAATGCCAGGCATGTTTTTTTATGCCTGGCAAAATTGTTTTAAATGGAGTTATCAGGAATCAAATATTTCTCTAACAATGTAAATGGCATACTGCCCATTTTAAGATAAGCAGCATACATATTTTTGTCAGATGAATATCCGTCAGCCATCTGTTCAAAAAGATCTTCAGTTTTATAGTAGCCAACGCTGTATGGCAGATAGACGCCAGGATCGTTAGCACAGGTATCTATAAAATTCTGGCAAGTGTTTTTATCTAATTCGCCATAATAGGTTGTTAAAAAATTAGAGGTTTCTTCTATGCCCCAGCCCTCGTAATTGACGCCAATGTCAACAACGGAGAGTGCAGCCATTCCAAGGATCATGTTAGTAAAGTAGGCATCAGCAGTTGCTTCGTCAAGTCCAGCCCATTCAAGAGAAAGCTTTTCAACGTAATAAGCCCATCCCTCTGAGGTACCAAGAGAATCAATGAGAGTCTCAATATTGTATTCAAAAGAATTTTGCATAAAATACTGGTGCTGATAAAGATGACCAGGATAGCCCTCATGTGCCATTGTAGTCCAAAGAACCATCGAATCATCGCCAACTTCGCTGGGGTTAATTCGGATAATGTTTCGACTTTCGTTATCAAGCGGGCTTGACAGATAGTAGGCCAGATTGTTCGGAACCTGAAGTGCTTCTGGAAGGTAGCTTAGTGTATATGTGGTATCACCGATATCCGGCATACATTCGGCTGCCTTTTGATTTAATGTCTGAAGAATAGCATCAGCGTCTGTTTTTGGTGCTGTCAGGGAATCAAGATCATTTAACAAATTAGGATTGTAAGAGTAAGACTGCGACAGGTTCATAAGCCCCTGTGTCAGCTTATCTGTTAGATAATCCTTAAGCTCAAGCGGTGTCATATCAGTTCCTGTATTGTCTCTTACTAAAAGTTCATAATATTCCTTACCCTGATCATAAAAAGCAAGACCTTTGCTCTCACCGGCAGAGGCTTTTTTATTTTCTAATGTTTCATAGAAAGAAGAAAAAGCAGGAAGAACTTCATCGGTCAACACTGTCTTTACCTGTTTTGTATAGTTATTAACTACATCATCAGATAATCCGGTTTCACTCACATTTGACTCAAATGCCTCAAGGTAGGGATGATTTTCTAATGTTGTCATCGCATCCTTATTTTCCAGTGCCTGCTCAAAGGCATAGAGGCTAGGCACATAGCCAATGCTTTCCTGATGTTCAATTTCCTTCACAACGTCATTTAAAAAACGTGGGATGTCTTTTAATACATCAAGATAGTTTATAATATCCTGTTCAGACAAAAGATAATATTCAGTAATAGTTGTGTTTAAAGTGGATAAAATGCCGTTCATAGGTCCTAAGGTACTCGTATAGTCAGGAAGAGTGCAATATTCCAGATTAATGTCAATATAGTGCTTCATTAGCTGGTATACCTGCTTTTGCTTTGCTGTCAGTGAATTGTATTCCGCTGCTGAGAGATTCTCTTTTGCACGATTTAATATTTCAGCAGTCTCAGTGAAAGTTTCACTAAAGGAGCCAAGTGGTGGATTATCAGACGGTTTATAATCCTCTGGAAAAGAAAAGGAATAGTGCAGATTAATAGGCGAAGAATCCATGATATCCCAAAAGAAAGTGTTGGCAGCATTGTCAAAAGCATCCTCTGTATTAGACGCGGCGTGTACTTTAACAGTGGTTGTTAGTGCCAGAGAGGGAATCAAAGCAGTACTTAAAAGAAATTGTTTTGCATGTAATTTTAAAAAAAACATAAAATCTCCTTTCATCATAAAAATAGTGTTTCAAATATAGAGAAAAATATGCTATGATACAGAGAGTGCTTTTAATGGCACAATCAGTATCATAATGATAAAGTTTTGCTGTTAAAAAGCTAACTATAATCATACCATGCATGGGCAACCAGACGCAAGTAAAAAAGGCAGGAAATGAAATTCATGGAGAAAAAGAATCAGAATACAAATAAAAAAATAATACAGACATCAAACAAACAGGTACATCAAATGCGAGATACCAGAACAAAAAACGCTTCACAGAAGCGCTCAAAAAAACATCGAAAAAAGCAGGTATTTGGCAGACAATCCATTTTTGCAGGCGGCTTTTGCATTGTGGCTGCGCTTGCAATAGTGATTGGAATTTTTGTTTCAAATAAAACAAAAACACCGTATGAAAAGCAGGTGATTACGCTGTATGAAAAGGAAAATGAATCACTCGCAGAGCAGCAGACAAATCCTGAGGCAGGTATGGATGAGGGAATTTCTTCAGGCTTAAAACAGGTAAGAGATTATGGTGTGAAGCTGCCGGAGAGCTTTCAGAACCCACCAATTTTTGAGAGTACATTTACTAGCACAGGAGATACTGTTCTTGATACAGCGAATCGTTATGCTGCAATGTATGATTATGATAAGGCAATTGAGACGATTCAGGCAGTGAGCGGCTATGAGAGTAATGCAGAGTATACAAAGGCTCTTGAGGAATATGATCTTGAAAAGTCCCGTCTATTCCAGTGGAATGACAACTACACAATTACACATATTTTCTTTCATACTTTGATTGTAGATCCTGAAAAGACATTTGATGTTTCACTTAGCAGCAAGGCGCAGGTGATTGCATATAACGAAGCTATGACCACAATTGATGAGTTTGTAAAAATAATTCAGAAAATGTACGATGACGGATATGTGCTTGTAGGTCTTCATGATGTGGCGGAAATGGTAACTCAGCCAGATGGAACACAGATCATGCAGATGAAGCCGATCTATCTTCCAGCAGGAAAAACACCATTTGTGCTGTCACAGGATGATGTCTGCTACTATGAGTATATGACAGGGCAGGGCTTTGCAGATCGCTTTGTGCTTGATGAAAATGGAAAGATTACAAATGAATATACGCTTGATGACGGCACTGTAATACGCGGCTCCTTCGATGTGCTTACCATTTTAGAGGATTTTATCGAGGCACATCCAGATTTTTCGTACCGCGGTGCGCGTGGAACAATTGCAGTCACTGGCTATAATGGTATATTTGGTTATCGTACCTCTGACTATTGGTACAATTGGAACTGCGAATATTTTGATCAGCAGAATGCAGATGAACGGCAGCGTATGTACTATAACAATGAAAACATTGAGGCAGACAAGGCAGCAGCCAAGGAGATTGCTGCTGCGATGAAGGAGCTTGGATGGACAATTGCCAGTCATAGCTGGGGTCATATTTATATTGGAAGCAGCAGTTATGGTCGTGTCTGTTGGGACACTGACATGTGGGAGAGAGAGGTAGCACCGCTTGTTGGAGGAACAGATATTATCATTTTTGCATTTGGTGAAGATCTAGACGGCTGGCAGGGCTATGCAGCTGACAATGAGAAGTTCTTGTATTTAAAACAAAAAGGTTTTGACTACTATTGTAATGTAGATGCATCAAGTGAACATTGGATTCAGATTGGCGCGAATAAAGATTATTTCCGTCAGGCAAGACGAAATCTGGATGGAACTCGTATGTGGGAGGCAGTTATGAGCTATACTGACAGCAGCTATCATAACCGTTTATCAGATTTGTTTGATGCAAGAGACATCTTTGATCCAGCAAGACCAACACCTGTAGAGTAATGAATATTGTGTGTAAATATACATATTTGCAGAATAAAGACAGTAAGAAAAAGGGGAGCAGAGCTCTCCTTTTTCTTTTGTCTGAATGTGTTTGCTCGAAAGAAAAACAGGAATTTCAAAGGTTTTTCAGAATAAATTTAAAAAATATGTATGAAAAGCATCATATTCTTTTGAATATCTGCGAATTTTTTTACATAATTCATATTGAAAAAAATTAAAATGTGTAATACAATAATACTCACGAGCGCTGCATAGGCAAAGCAAAATGCATGCAGTGAACGGAATACGCATACGAGTTTGCATGAAAACTGTATAACGGTGAAGAGCAAAACTGTATAGACTGAGGAGGCTGCATATTATGAAAGCATATAAGGATATGACCAGAGAAGAGCTTTTTGCTGAGAAGGAAAAGCTTGAAGCGATGTATCAGGATTACAAGGGACAGAATTTAGCACTTAACATGTCCAGAGGTAAGCCGTCAGCATCACAGCTTGATCTGTCCAAGGGAATGATGGACGTGCTTAGGTCTGATTCGAATCTGACATGTGAGGATGGTACCGATTGCCGTAACTACGGTGTCCTCGATGGAATCCCAGAGGCAAAGCGTCTGTTAGGTGGCATGATAGGTGCAAAGCCAGAGCAGGTAATTGTATATGGCAACTCCAGTCTGAATGTTATGTATGATTCTGTTGCTAGATGTATGTATGAGGGTGTCTTAGGAGGAAAGCCGTGGGCACTTCAGGGTAAGGTTAAGTTCTTATGTCCAGTTCCAGGCTATGATCGTCATTTTGGTATTACTGAGCATTTTGGCGTAGAGATGATCAATGTGCCGATGACACCAGACGGACCAGATATGGATATGGTTGAAAAGCTTGTTTCTGAGGATCCACTGGTAAAGGGTATTTGGTGTGTTCCGAAGTATACAAACCCACAGGGCTATGTATACTCAGATGAGACAGTACGCCGCTTCGCAAACTTAAAGCCGGCAGCAGAAGATTTCCGTATTTTCTGGGACAATGCATATTGTATCCATCACCTGTATAACGGTGAGCCTGCACAGATCTTAAACATTCTTGATGAGTGTGAGAAGGCAGGAAATCCGGATATGGTATATGAGTTCGTATCTACATCTAAGGTTGTCTTCCCAGGTTCTGGTATGGCAGCACTCGCATCCTCCACTGCAAATGTAGCTTCCATCAAAAAGCAGATGGCAGTTCAGACTATCGGCCATGATAAGGTAAATCAGCTGCGCCATGTTCGTTTCTTTGGAGATAATGAAGGAATGGAAGCACATATGAAGAAACATGCAGATCTGATTCGTCAAAAGTTTGAAGCACTGATTTCCATCATGGAAGAAGATCTTGGCGGATTGGATATCGCAGAGTGGACCAACCCGAAGGGCGGTTACTTTATTGGCTTTGATTCAATGCCAGGCTGCGCAAAGGAAATCGTAGCAAAGATGAAAGAGGCAGGCGTTATCCTGACAGGAGCAGGAGCAACCTTCCCATATCATATCGATCCGCAGGACAGAAATATTCGTCTGGCACCGACCTTCCCGACCATTGATGAGTTAAAGCTTGCATCAAGAGTATTTACAGTATGCGTAAGACTTGTATCAGCAGAGAAGCTGCTGGCGGAAAAGGCGTAATTCACAACCCGGAAGGTTCACGTTACTTTGAAAGTCCTGCTACAACGTTCGGCTTCGTGAAAGCCATTCGCCTCAGGGCTTGTTAGGTAACGGTGGTGGCACGGAAAGTATTTGTTGAATGAGAGAATAAAAATTAAATAAAGATAATATGAAAGACACTTTGCAGAAGTATTATATAAACTGTGAGGTGTCTTTTATTATGAAGAAAACTGGAGAATAAGTGAAAAATTTAAAAACAAGAAATGACTACACATATAGACGGACATTCACTGTCATCTGTTGAGTATACAAAATTGGTGAAAAACGATATGTCGATTGACAGTTTATTTTATAGAGATTATAATCGAAGTAAGTATTTTAATGTTGGATTTTAATGAAAAAATAAAATATTTTTAGAAGGAGCATAATATATGGAACAGGTAAAAGGAAGAATCTGTAGTATATGTGGTACAGTAAACAACGAGAGTGCTAAATTTTGTTTTGAGTGTGGAAATAAATTTGAAGAGCAGAAGGCTTGCCCTCAGTGTGGAAAAATCTATCGAGAAGGAATGAAATTTTGTCCGGAGTGTGGAGCATCTTTGATAAATGGAGAGCCAAGCGAGTTGATGGCAGACCCTTATCTTCCTATTTTTGATGAAGAAGACGGAATAACAGTCACATGTGAAGCAACAATTTTTGGTAGTTCGCTGCAGCGAAGCGAAATTGATATTATAACGTTTACAGATAAAATGAATGAAATTTCTGGTGATGCATGGGATGTATCGGCAAATCAGGATAGAAGTGTAATGGCATATATAAAACAAAATGAAGAGTTGATAGAGCTAGTTATTGCAGGAAAAAATGGAATAAAGGCAAATAAGAATTGTTTTGCATTATTTGCAGGTTATTTTTCAGCAGAAAAACTGAATATTAAGTGCAGGTTTGATACAAGTGCAGTAACAGATATGTCGTATATGTTTGCGTATTGCAGAAAGTTGAGTAATATAGAGGTCAAAGGATTTGATACGAGTCAAGCAACTAATATGTCGTCTATGTTTAGTGGTTGTAAAAAACTGTCTAAAATAGATATAAGAGAATTTGATACGAGTCAGGTAACAGATATGTCGTCTATGTTTGAAGGATGCGAAGAGTTGTCTGAAATAGATGTAAGAGGATTTGATACGA
>OGQJ01003005.1_pt1 | contig 11968 bp, 4 predicted proteins | sample 1553161 | NCBI WGS metagenome assembly OGQJ01 (sample SAMEA2579923, study PRJEB22360) | human gut metagenome | biome: human gut; feature: human-associated habitat; material: faeces | place: Denmark | collected 2008/2010 | reverse complement strand
CGCATGGCGACGTGCTAAAGCAGCTCGGCGCAGTTGTTGTGTATCCTGAAGCGGACATGGCAGTGCGCATCGGCCGTTATCTGGGATGGCATTACGGCAAGGAAAAACGCGCCCGTATCGTCATCGGAAAAGATACCCGCCTTTCCGGCGACATGTTCGAAATGGGACTGGCTGCCGGCGCGACCTCGACGGGCGCAGATGTATACCTGCTCGGCGTCTGCCCGACACCGAGCGTGTCCTTCCTGGTGCGCAGCGAATCATTCGACTGCGGCATCATGGTCAGCGCGTCGCATAATCCGTATCATGACAACGGCATCAAGCTCTTCAACAGCGAAGGCTGCAAGATGAATCCAGAGATCGAAGCAGAGATCGAGAACTATATCGACGGCGAGATCGACGTGCCTTCTGCGCTGAACGATCACGTGGGCCGCGTGGTCAGCTGGAGCGAGGGGCTGAAGATCTATGAGGAATGGCTCATGGGCATCGTGGACGTGGACCTGAACGGGATGCGGATCGCCCTCGATCTGGCCAACGGCAGCGCGACGGCGACCGCTGCGCAGACCCTGCGGGCGATGGGTGCGCAGGTGGATGTCATCCATGGCGAGCCAAATGGCGTGAACATCAATACAGACTGCGGATCCACTCATCCGGAAAGCCTGCAGCGCATGGTGCGCGAGGGCGGCTATGACGTCGGCTTTGCCTTTGACGGAGACGCGGACAGGCTGATCGCCGTCGATGAGGAAGGCAGTCTGTTCAACGGCGACTATATCCTTTATGCCTGCGGGCGGTATATGAAGAAGAAGCGGCGGCTGGCACACAATATGGTGGTGACCACTGTCATGGCCAACCTGGGCCTGTATCACGCCTTGCGCGATCTGCAGATCGACTATGCGCAGACGGCGGTCGGAGACAAATATGTCTTTGAGTGCATGCAGAGCAACGGCTACAGCATCGGCGGAGAACAAAGCGGCCACATCATCTTCCTGGAGCATGCGGTGACCGGAGACGGTCTGTTGACAGCGCTGAAGCTGCTGGAGATCATGTGCGATGAGCACAAGTCGCTGAAGGAGCTGGGCAGCGAGCTGTTCATCTATCCGCAGCTGCTCGTCAATGTCGAGGTCCAGGACAAGAACCGGACGATGGCGGACGAAGGGCTGAAGGCGAAGATCGCCGAAGTGGAGGCGCAGCTCGGCGATGAGGGGCGCATCCTCGTGCGGCCAAGCGGGACCGAGCCGCTGGTGCGCGTGATGGCGGAGGCTCGCAGCGATGAGCTGTGCCATGACTATGTGTATCAGATCATCGATTTCATCCGGGACAATCAGCTGTGAACAAAGGGGGACCATGCCGCGCATGGCCCTTTTTTTTCATCACATCATTTGCGGTGAAGAAACATAAAATAACACTGATTTTTCTCTGACTTTTTGCTACAATAGAAACGAAGTCTGACATGATACAGCAAGAAGGAAATTCAGGTGATGACGATGAAAAAAGTAATCTGTGTTGTAGAAGATGAGAAGGCGATCAACGATTTGGTCGCACAGTATCTGAAGAAAGAAGGATATGAGGTAAGATCCTATTATACGTATGAAGAGGCGATCGCGCATGTGCAGGACGACGATGTGCATCTGTGGATCCTCGATATCATGCTGGATGATAAGAGCGGATTCGATCTGATCGAGGAGATCCGCCTGCAGGGAAGGGATATCCCTGTCATTTTCATGTCTGCCAGAGACAAGGAATTCGACCGCATCATCGGTCTGGAAAAGGGAAGCGACGACTATATCACGAAGCCCTTTTCTCCCAAGGAGCTCGTGCTGCGCGTGAACAACGTGATCAAGCGCGTCTATAAGAATGACAACAACCGCATTCAGATCGACGGCTATGAGCTGGATGAGGAACAGCGCAAGGTGTTCGCGGGCAGCGATGAGATCGATCTGACGACCAAGGAATTCGATCTGCTCATGATGTTCATCAAGAACAAGGGCATTGCCTTTTCACGGGACAAGATCCTGGAAAACGTATGGGAAGAAAATTACTACGGCAGCGACCGTGTGGTGGATGACACGCTGCGCCGCCTGCGCAAGAAGCTGCCTAATCTCAACATCCATACGATCTACGGCTATGGCTATCGTCTGGGCTAGGCCATGAAGCGGTTTTCTGAATTTATCAAGCAGCTTTCGCTGTCACAGCAGCTGGCAGCGATCATCTTTTTTCTGATCTCGTTTTTTACGGCATTCTTCTTCATCTATCTGACCGGAAGCGTGGAAAATGTCATCCGGGAACAGATGTACACGACGCTGGATACTTCTCAGGATATGATCGTCGGCCTGTACAGCGGGCAGGACAGCAGCAACTTCACGCAGAGCCAGCTGCGCCGGGCGCTCACCAATTCGCAGATGCATCTCATCGTCGATATGGAAGAGGTCATTGCCGGTGAGGAACCGCAGCTGCACTATCTGAGCAGCGAGTCGGATGCGGCGCTGGTGCGGGAAGAGCTCAGCGAAAACAGCGCGCTGGTAGAGAAGATGATTTCGCAGGGCGTCACGATCTATCAGAACGGACTGACCAGTGCCAGCCATGGGCATATGAAGATCAACGGGCAGGAGTATTGTTACAGCGTGCGGCTGATGAACGACGGCTCGAGCAATGTCCTCATGTCGTATATGGATGAGGAGTATGCCCAGGGAGCCAAGGACATGATGATCAACAGCATCCTCTACATCACGGTGATGGCGTTCTGCTTCATCTTCCTGATCCTGATGCTGTGGGTGATCACGCTCATCCATCCGCTCAACCAGATCCGCAATTACATCGAGAAGATCAAGGCGGGCAAGGAAGCGACGCTGAAGCTCAATCGCAAGGATGAGATCGGCGAGCTGGCAGACGCGCTGGTGAGCATGCGCGAAGAGCTGCAGAAGCAGGAGAAGACCAAGGAGGAGATGATCCATAACATCTCTCATGACCTGAAGACGCCGATCGCGACGATCAAGTCTTATGGCGAAAGCATCAAGGACGGCATCTATCCGTATGAGACGCTGGAGAAGAGCGTGGACGTCATCATCGAAAACGCGGACCGTCTGGAGGCCAAGGTGCACAGCCTGCTTTATATGAACCGGGTGGAATATCTCATCTCGCAGGATAACAACGGCGCGGTCACGAATATGAAGGATGTCGTGGAGAAGGTGCTGCTCAACATCGCGGTCATCAAGCCGGACATCCGCATCGAGACCGAGCTGGAGGAGATCACCTTCGAGGGCCTGGAAGAAAGCTGGCGCGTGGTGGTGGAAAACATCCTGGAAAACGCGCAGCGCTATGCGCAGTCTGTCATCACCATCCATCTGAATGAGCAGGAGGGACTGACGATCGCCAATGATGGGCCGAGCATGGATGAGAGCCGCATCGAGACGCTGTTCAAGCCGTTTGAGAAAGGCGAGGGCGGACGCTTCGGCCTGGGCCTGTCCATCGTGGCCAAGGTCGTCCGGGCCAACCATTATGAAGTGCGCGGGGAAAATACCGCAGACGGCGTGATCTTCCGCATCTATCGCGATCAGCCCAAGAAAGCGAAACAAAAAACAGAGCGGCGCAGCAGACAGCGCGGCGCTAAAAATAACAACGAAGCTTGAACAAACCGGGAGCGTTATGCCTGACTGTGATCAGGAGACGCTCCTTTTCTGATGCGTCGGGCAGCGTGTCAAAAAAGGCGAAAATACCCTTTGTAAAAATATGCCGTGAAATCATAAAAATACACAAGTAACACCTATAAATAAAGGAGTTGTTGATACACATCGTTATAGTAAATAAATAATAGAAAATTTCTACTTTTTTTGTAGGATAATGTGTGAAAGGGCTTTCTCCTTGTGCTACAATGTATATAGCGGAAAACAGTTGGAAAGCTGCAGCTGTTTCCAAAGAAGAGACCCTATAAAATGTTCGGGCGCCAGACAATGAGAAGCAGTGAGTAACGATCATGTAAAATTCATTCAGTTTTCAGAATGATGCCGGTGCCCGCAAAAAGGGGTGAAGGAGGAATGCGGGGAAACTACGATCAAGATGATATTTGGGAAAAGAAAAAAATAAAGACCAAGGAGAAAGGAGAAAAGGATGTTTAAGAAGCTTGTATCGATCGGACTTAGTTTGATGATGATGCTTGGAGTGACAGGTTACGCACCAGTGAGCGTGCAGGCCGCTGACGATGGACATCTGGGAAGCGTGACGTCAGTGGAAGTCGACGCGGACGATAAGAACATCGTGTGGGTGACCTTCGATAACGGATATCAGGGAAAGATCACTTTCCTCGATAACGATATCTTCCGTTACAATGTCGATCCGAGCGGACGGTTCAATGAATACGCACAGGTGTACAACGGTTATCCGAATACCGCAAAGATCCAGCAGTATCCGGATTCATCCGATGCTTACTCACATCCTGAGGCAAGTGTTCAACAGAACGGAAACAGTTATGAAATCAAAGCGGGCAATGTGACCATCAGCTTTGATGAAGCTGCCAGGATGAGCATCAAGGCAGGAGATAAAACAGTCATGGAGGAAGAGGAATCACTGGATTTCCAGGGAGCACGCACCGTGCAGACGCTGGTCAAGCACGACGCGACAAACTATGATCCTTCACTGCCTGAGAACTTCTTCGGCGGCGGAACGCAGAACGGACGCTTCGTGCACACCGGCAATGTGATCAACATCAGTAATGAAAGCAACTGGGTGGATGGCGGCGTGGCATCACCGAGCCCGTTCTATTATACGACCAACGGTTATGGTGTATTGCGCAATACGTACATGGATGGAAGCTATGACTTCGGATCCACGGATGCCAGCACCGTGACGGCAAGACACAATGAGAATGAGTTTGACGCGTATTATTTCGTGTCAGATGCGGACAATGGAAGCAGCGTATCTCAGGATCTGCTGCAGGGATACTTCAAGGTAACCGGAAATCCTGCGCTGCTGCCGATGTATGGATTCTATCTTGGCCATCTGAACGCGTATAACCGTGACGCATGGTCAGACACGAGCGCAAATGGATACAAAAAGTGGGAGATCAAGGGCAATGGCGCTTATAACGAAGAGGGAACTTCTCGTTATGAGAACGGCGGAACTGGTTTCATGATCCAGGCCAATCAGCAGGAAGAGACGCTGAATGGCTATGGCCCGAGCGTCGCGACCGACAATGTGCCGGATGGCGTGACGTATCCGTATAAGTATTCCGCACGCGCGGTATTGGATGAATATAAGAACTATGACATTCCGCTCGGATTCTTCCTGCCCAACGATGGTTATGGCGCAGGCTATGGTCAGAATGGCTACAACATGACCGGCGGCGTAAATCCGGATGGCACCAGCAGTGAAGCGCGTCTGGCAGCGGTAGCGGCCAACGTCGCCAACCTGAAGGACTTCGTCGAGTTCGCTGATGAGAACGGCGTGGCCACCGGTCTGTGGACACAGAGCAACCTGACACCAGATTCCAACAATAACACGTACTGGCATATCCTGCGAGACTTCAATGCAGAGGTAAAAGCAGGTGTGACGACGCTGAAGACCGATGTCATGTGGGTAGGTTATGGTTATTCCTTCCAGCTGAGCGGCGTGAAGCAGGCTTATGACATCATCACGACGATGGCGTATGAGGATGGCCGAAACAACACCCGTCCGAACATCATCTCGCTGGATGGCTGGGCCGGCTCACAGCGTTACAACTCAGTATGGACCGGAGATCAGACGGGCGGAAACTGGGAGTACATCCGTTTCCACATCCCGACATTCATCGGACAGTCGATGAGCGGAAATCCGAACATCGGCAGTGATATGGATGGTATCTGGGGCGGCGCGCCGATCATCGCGACCCGTGATTATCAGTGGAAGAGCTTTGCGCCGCAGATGCTCGACATGGATGGCTGGGGCAGCTATGCCAAGGGGCCGTATGTTCACGGAGATCCATACACTGGCATCAGCCGCATGTATCTGAAGCTGAAGGCACAGATGATGCCTTATACGTACACGAACGCGTATGCGGCAGCGAACATCGATACGGGCAATGGCGATCAGGGCCTGCCGATGGTGCGCGCGATGCTGCTGGAGTATCCGGAAGAAGCGGCAGCGTATACAGCAGCTTCCATGTATCAGTACATGTGGGGCGAGAACCTGCTCGTCGCGCCGGTATATCAGGATACCAACATCGATGAGATGGGCAATGATGTACGTGACGGCATCTATCTGCCGGGCGGAGAAGATCAGATCTGGATCGATTACTTCACCGGCGAACAGTATCGCGGCGGACAGACGCTGAACAACTTCGACGCGCCGATCTGGAAGCTGCCGCTGTTCGTGAAGAACGGCGCGATCATCCCGATGTACGCTGAGCACAATTCGGCGGACATGGACGCGGAAGATGGCGTGGACAAGACGCAGCGCCTGATCGAGTTCTGGCCGGCAGGCGATACGTATTTCAATACGATCGAAGATGACGGCGAGTACATCGAGAACAACACAGATGATTCCGATAAGGAATATGGCGTGATCGACAACATCAGCTATGGACCGCATGTAGAGACGAAGTATACATCCAGCGTGGATGGCACGACAGCTACCCTGACGGCAGAGAAGTCGACGGGAAGCTATGAAGGTTATGATCAGAATAAGGATACGACCTTCATCGTACACGCAAGCGAGAAGCCGGCGGCATTGGCAGCGTACAATGGCGATGCGGAGCTGGAAGAAGTCGTGGCAGAAAGCAAGGAAGCGTTCGATGCGGCAGAACCAGCTGAAGGAACATTTGTTTCTTACTATGACGCATCACCGGCGATCGAGACCTATGCATCCGCAGAGGAGACGAACCTTGCGGAGATGGTGAAAGATGTGCGTTCTACCGGAAAGCTGTATGTGAAGTTTGCGAATACGGATTCACAGGCGAACGCGCAGAAGCTGGTCATCAGCGGCTTTGTCAACGACGGCAAGCTCAGTTCCACAGAGCTCAATCCGGATCTTGAGGCACCGGTGCTGAGCGAGAACGAGGAAGCGAAGACGGCGACGAGCATCACGGTACAGTGGGATGCAGTCGAGAATGCGGATTCCTATCAGGTGCTCGTAGACGGAATGCCAAGCGATGACATTCCGGCTGATAAGCTGCAGAGCGTCCTGGCAGGCGGCACGAGCTTCACGCATGCTGGTTTGGAATACACTTCTACGCATACGTACCGCGTACGCGCAGTGAATGAGGATGGATATTCCGAATGGAGCAACGTGGTCAGTGCGACGACCAAGGATGATCCGTTCTTGAATATTCCAGATCCGCAGAACATCAGCTGGACCGGCTATATCTGGGGCAGCCATACTGCTGATCTTGCGTTTGACCACATCTTCCAGATCGGAGATGGCGGATTCCATTCTAACTACGGCGGCATCAATGAGAAGCTGACCGTAGATTATGGCAATGCTTATCTGTTTGATAAGATCGAGTATTATCCACGTGATGATGCTGGCAATGGTACGGCGACCAAGCTTGTCGTGGAGACCAGTCTGGATGGCGTGCATTGGGTCGAGCATGGTCCTGATACTGACACGGATGGCAGAAAGGTGAACAACTTTGCGGCGGACAACACGATGAAGACGATCGATCTGAGCGATCCGAACACGGGAAGCGATACGATCGGCGCGCGTTACATCCGCTTTACCGCATTGGAGTCAGTAGGTACGTTCTTCTCCGCAAGCGAGATCATGCCATATGCCGTTGCAGGTGAGAATACGCCGGGCAGCGTATGGAGACCGTTTACTGTTGGAAACATCACCAGCGTAGGTACAGCTGATGCAACACTTGCTACTTTCCAGCAAATGTATCAGAAAGAGTCTTCCGCACATGGATCTTACAAGAATCCAAATTGGGTAGGTGAGATTCAGAATCAGTATGGTGATATCAACTTTAATGGTATCTCTGATATCTATGACTATGCATACACTGCATTCAGAGTTGATGGCGGAACGACGAAGACCGGAAGCGTATCGGGAAAGATCACGCTGCAGAGCGATAAGGATGTCATCGCGGCTGGTGAAGAGTTCACCATCAGCGTGACTGCTGATAACGTACGCAATCTGAACGCGTATGGAACGATCATCAACTATGATCCGGAGAAGGTCGAGTTCGTCGCTGAGCAGTATCTGAACACAGGCGATATGTACACGCAGGGCATGACGGGCAACATCGTCTATGATGATGGCACGGCCTATGTCAACCACAACGCGATCAACATGGGCGATAAGGACCTGCTCAATGGATCGATGGTATTGTCCACGATCACGATGCGGGCAAAAGAAGACATCACGCTCAATGGCATCAGCGATGTCAATGACGAGAACTTCATCATTGATCTGTCTACCGTGACCATGATGGGACCGGATTACAGCACGATCGATTATAAGAATGGCGATACGGTACAGCTGATCGACTTTGGTTATGATGATTTCGATATCACGATGACCAATGAGTTCTTGCCAACAGATGATGGCACGAATGTAGAAAAGTTGATCCAGGGCGGATCACAGGCTGCATACCAGAGACTGTTCGATGGCAACATCAGCCGTGATTTCGAGCTGCTGTATGATATCGAGTCCAACTGGGATGAGAACAAAGAGCTGCCGGAGTATGTCGAGTTGCCGATCACGATGCATCTTGATCTGAAGGAAGCATCGCTGGTCGATCAGGTCAAGGTCTACAATGCAAACCGCGCGAACGGTTACCTGCTCAGTGCGAAAGCACAGCTGGTCTACACTGACGGCACGACGAGCGATGAGATCGCGATCGATGAAGAACAGTCGATCTATGAATTCAACTTTGAACCGACCAAGCTGGTGGATCGCATCGACATCACCTTTGTAGACGCGACCCATACGCACGCGACCAGAAGCAACATGTTGACGCTGGCCGAGCTGGAGATCATCGGACATGTACCGGCGGATTCGGACAAGGCAGCGCTGCAGGCAGCAGTCACAGCGGCTGAGCAGATCGATACGTCCATCTATACGGATGAGACAGTCGCAGCCTTTGAAGAAGCGCTGAATGAGGCCAAGGCAGTATTGGCCAATGTCGATGTGAAGCAGGATGTCGTAGATGCCGCAGTCGAGAAGCTGCTGGCAGCCCAGGAGGCACTGGAGCGCAAGGACGGCGCGTTTGCCTTCGAATATGGCGATTTCACCTTCACGATGACCAATGAGTTCCTGCCGAGCGATGACGGCACGAACGTGAACAAACTGATCCAGGGCGGCACGGCCGACTCCTATGGCAAGCTGTTTGACGGCGTATATGGCCGTGACTTCGAACTGCTGTGGGATGTCAGCAGCAACCATGATGAAGACGGCGAGCTGCCGGATTATGTAGAACTGCCGCTGACGCTGCATATGACGCTCAATGAGCCGGCATATGTCGATGATGTGACGGTCTATAATGCGAACAAGGCCAATGGTTATCTGACCAGTGCCAAGGCACAGCTGGTCTACACTGACGGCACGACGAGCGATGAGATCGTGATCGACAGCGAACAGGAAGCATACACCTTTACGTTCAACAGCGATAAGACGGTCGAACGCATCGATGTCACCTTCCTCAATGCAACGCATACGCATGAGACACGTCTGAACATGCTCACGCTGGCAGAGATCACCGCGAACGGACGCAAGGTCATGGGAGAAGACACACCGGACAAGAGCGTGCTGGAAGCAGCGATCGCAGAAGCTGAGCAGGTAGATACCGCACTGTATACGCCAGAGAGCGCTGAGGCGTTCACCGAAGCGCTGAACGCGGCAAAGGCTGTAAATGAAGATGCAGAGGCTACTCAGGAACAGATCGATCAGGCAGTGAACGATCTTGCGGCAGCGAAGGCCGGACTGGTTGAGCGTGCAGACAAGAGTGAGCTGAACAGAGCGATCACGGCGGCCAATGCGGTAGATACGGAAAACTGCACGGATAACAGCGTGGCAGCGCTGAAGGAAGCACTGGCAGCGGCAAATGCCCTGCTCGATGATGAGAACGCATCGCAGGATGCAGTCGACGCAGCAGTCAGCGCACTGGATGAGGCCGTTGCTAACATGGTCGCCAAGGCAAGCGATGCGGCAATGAACGCATTGCAGCTGCTGGTGGACAACGCCAACGCCATGAGAGATGACTACAGCGAGGAAGAATTCGCCGATGTGCTGGCAGCGATCAATGAAGCACAGGCATTGCTGGATGATCGCGGCAATACGACACCGGGCCAGATGGTCAGTGCTACGCTGAAGCTGTCCGAGGCGATCCGAGACCTGAACGCAGAAGAGAGCGTAGATGCGCTGAGAGCGGACGTACAGGCCACGATCGACTTCATCAACGAACACATCCTGAACGATGTAGAAGGACTGCGTCCGGGCAAGGTACAGGCACTGAGAGATGCCGTAGCGGCAGCGAAGAACGTGCTGGCCGACGAGAACGCGAGCGCAGATGCGCTGAAGGCAGCGAACAAAGCGATGACCAAAGCCGTACATGAACTGTGGGAGATCGTAGCGAAGGATGAGCTCAACGCGATGATCACCGCAGGCGAAGGCTACCTGGAAGGCGAGTACACGCAGGAAAGCAAGGATGCCCTGCAGAGCGCGATCGACGCGGCCAAGAACGTGGCAGCGAATGAAGACGCGACCGTGGCAGAGGTAAGCGGAGCGATCAGCGCGATCGCCGACGCGATTGCCGGACTGGAGAGAGTCACGCTGGATACTTCCGCGCTTGAACACGAGATCGAGCTCGTGAGCGAGATGCTGAAGAACATCGATGACTATATTCCGAGCACCGTAGAGGGACTGGAAGACAAGCTGAACGAAGCGAAGGAAACGCTGACGAACGCCACGACCCAGGCGGAGATCGATGAAGCGACAGAAGCGCTGAGAGAGGCACGTCTGAATGCCAGAACATACGCGGACAAGGAAGCGCTGCAGGAAGCAGTCAATGCCGCGAACAAGCTGGATCTGAGCCTGTATACGGCAGAAAGCCGTGCAGCGGTAGAAGCAGCCGTGAACAATGCCAAGAGCGTGCTGGCGAATGAGCTGGCGACGCAAGAGGAAGTCGATAAAGCATTGGAAGAGGTCAATGCGGCAGTCGACAGCCTGGTGAAGGCTCCGGCAGGAAGCACGAATGCGGATCAGAGCAATACGGGAACCGCGAACACCGCAGGAGCAATGGGCGCATTGATGCTCATGGCAGCTGCAGGAGCGATGGTGATCGGATACAGAAGAAAGAGAAGCTAGTCTTCTGATGACAGAATAGCCTGCTGTCTGAATAAACCAGCAATTATCGAGTAATTGCGAAGGGACTGGAAAGAGGGCTGGGCTTCCACGCATAGAGCGGGATCTGATATAGATCCTGCTCTTCGTATTATAGAATGGGAATGGAGTGCAGATATGAAGAAAAAAATAATGATATATCTCAGTCTTTGTCTGCTGATCCTGACGGGATGCATGGGTGGTAAGACATATCCTGAGATCAAACTGGATCCAGGAAATGGGGGAGTCAAGTCTATCTCCATGGATGATGCGATTGCCAAGAAAGATAATGGAGAAAACTTTTTGTTGATCGTCACACAAAGCAATTGCCTATATTGCATGGATTTTTTTGCACAGTCAGATGACTATATAAAAGAAAAAGGTATCATGTTGTGGTGCATCATATTAGATGAAGAGGACTACAGCGAGCAGCAAAATTTGAAGTTGGTTCATGAGCATTTCGGTGATTTCGATGCTGCCGCTGATCGGCGGTCCGATAACATAGCGCAGAAGCACATCCGCGAAGGTCAGGATGACCAGACCCATAAAGATATACATGCCGACAGCGCTTATCCTCTGGCAAAACGGTTCCGTGCGCCGTATCAGGGCAGATAGCGATTCCAGCTGGGCGGCCAACGGAGGCGTTTCAATGGCGTTGCTGCTCATAAGTTCAGACCTTGATTGG
>OGQJ01002999.1_pt1 | contig 11984 bp, 8 predicted proteins | sample 1553161 | NCBI WGS metagenome assembly OGQJ01 (sample SAMEA2579923, study PRJEB22360) | human gut metagenome | biome: human gut; feature: human-associated habitat; material: faeces | place: Denmark | collected 2008/2010 | reverse complement strand
AAAATACCCCCATATAGGACTTTTATATTTCATTGTCCTATATGAGGGTAGCATACCATCTCCCAGGGGTTATTTTTTATGACTTATTTATCATTTTCAATATATTTCTTATTAATGTCTTTCCACATTTCTGTGTCTACACCATCCCATGTAAGTTTATCCGGATTATAGTATGGATCTTTCTTTTCTTTCATCTGTGATTCATAGTCTTTGTAAAGTGCTATTACCTTTGGTGATAGCAAAAGAACAACCAGCATATTTACCCATGTACAGCTTCCAAGTGCCAGATCCGATAAGTTCCATGCGATATCTGATTCCAGATTACCCCAGATAAAGATCAGAACAGGCATTGCAATTCTCATGATCCAAGTAACAACTTTACGTATTTTCGCTTTGGAATCACCCTGAAACAGGTACATAGCTGCTGTCTCTGCTTCGTAATAGTAACTGATCAGACAAGTGAATGAGAACAGTGCCAGCATGATCGCAATGAATGTAGGTGCAATCTTGCCCATAACAGTCTTACATGCCAACTGCACAAAGATCACTCCATTTGTTCCTGCTGCTGCAAGTGCAGGAAGTTCTCCCGAACCACTGCCAACATATCCATTCGCTGTGTTGAAGCAGTCTGTTAACAGAATCATCAGTCCCGATGCGGTACAGATGATAACCGTGTCAAGCCATACACCTGCTGCATTCGCCATGCCCTGTTTTACCGGATGGCTTGTCTCTGCTGCTGCGGCTGTAGGAGAAGCTTCACCCATACCGGATGCACTTGAGAATGTACCTCGCTTAACACCCTGTTGGATGATCACACCGATTGTTCCGCCGAAAACTGCATTCTTGGCAAATGCTGCCGTTACAACCTCTTTGATCAGTCCAGGTACTGCTGTAATATTCATTACAATGATTACAATTGCTGCGATCAGATATACAGTTACCATAAATGGTACAATCATAGATGCAATTGCGCTGATACGTTTCACACCACCGATAACCACAACCGCAAGAATCAGGGCAATCACTAATGCACTTACCCACATTGGAATCTTGATCGCATTGTGGAATCCGTCACAGATTGTATATGTAGCTGCTGCAGGCATAAATACAGAAGTTCCGATCATCAGAATCATGGCCATAAATGCACCATATTTCTTCCAGCCAAGTCCTCTCTCCGCACAGTAAGCTCCTCCGCCACGATACTGTCCGTCAATTCTTGTTTTATAAAGAACTGACAACGTACACTCTGCAAAACATACTGCCGAGTTGGTCATACCTGCAAGAATCATCCAGAACAATGCTCCCGGACCGCCCATGTAAATTGCCACTGCAACTCCGGCTACGTTACCTGTACCGACACGCATTGCCATGGTCGTACAAAATGAACCAAATGCTGAAATTCCCGAATCAGAATCCTGCTTATCGATGATTCTGCTCCACATATCCTTAAAATGTACAAACTGGAAACCGTGTAATCTGATTGTAAAATATAACCCACTTCCTACAATCAGTATCAGCATTCCAACGCCCCAGATGTAACTATTCAGGAAATTCACAACGTTGTTTAAACTGTTTAACATATGATATCCTCCATATCCTTTTGATTTGTTAATTTTATCACAATATTTTCAAAAAATCAACAAATTATTCACAATTGCAGATATGTTTTTGGAATTTTTTTGTTTATTTTTACGCATTCATGTATTATATTATTGATTTTTATGCATTCATGCATTGTTTCCCTTGTTAATTTTAAGACAAAAAGTCCTCTCGGGAATATTACTCTCCCGACAGGACTTTCTGTAATCTTTTTATATTTTTTTGTATCATTTTTTCTTTTTTGGCAGCGACAAGATGATCACACCCGCTATAATTCCGACAAATCCTGCCAGATCCATTCCCGAAAAAGCCACATGCATAAAGAGTACCGACATCACCGTTGCTGTCAGCGGCTCAACCGATGCAAACAGACTTGCCTTGGAACCTCCGATCAGACGAACCCCTTCCATATAACAGCTAAAGGACATTACCGTACCAAATATGATCACGACTGCAATGCAGCCGATACACTGCCAGTCCAAAAGGATATCTCCCGTCATCGTCCATGGCTGCACAAATGGTGTCAGACCGATTCCACTGATCAGCATTCCCCAGCCGACCATGGAAAAGGTTCCATAGATATCCATCATATTACCCGGTACGAGATTATAAAATACCGTTGCGACTGCTGAAGCAAGCCCTAATACTAATGTTGTCTTTGACACACTCAATTGCGTAAGATTGCCGTGCGTTGCCAGAAGAACCGTTCCTCCAAATGCCAATACCAACGCAAGTATCTCATTTCCCTCAGGCAGTTTCCGGTTTCTGATTGCCAGAAGGACCATAATCATAACCGGTGCCGTGTATTGCAGGACTGTCGCAATTCCGGCATTTGAATCCTGTACCGCCATATAATACGTCATCTGACATCCTGCAATACCGATCACTCCATACACCAGCATACGTAACACATGTCTTTTATTTTTCCAGATACGGAAGATCCCATTCTTCTGCACCATATATGCTCTCATCAGCAAAATAATCCCTGCTATGATCAGCCGGACATTAACCAGCCACGGTGCCATCACTCCTTTGTATTCAAACGAATATTTGCCAAATACTCCGGCGAGTCCCCACAGAAAGCCACCCGTAATCGTCAGTGCAGTTCCTCTTACGATCTCTCTCCGGTCCAGCCTGTTCGAAAGCTGTTCCTTGGATACACTGCTTCCCAATCTATCACTTCCTATCTTAATCTTCGATCATCATTTTAATGATTTCTTCATTCGTCTCACGCATACCTTCTTTTCCGAGACGTCCGACATTTCTCAATGTCGCCTCTACACCTTTTGTCACGATTCCATCCCCGCCATAAAATTCCTGACCACGGATATACATATTATATCCAAGGATTCCGGCATCTACTGCCGATGCAATCTTTGCCGCACAGGATGCTTTCGCGCCATCGCAGACGATACCTGATACGATTGCCAGTGCATTGACAACCGTATGGATCACTTCCTCATATCCTCCGCCGCAAAGGTAGGCGATACCTGCTCCCGCTCCTGCTCCCGCATTAACCGCACCGCAATATGCTGACAGACGACCGATCGGTGTCTTCTCATGGATTGCTGTCAGATTGGAAAGTGCAAGTGCACGGTAGAGTTTTTCTTTTTCTACGTTCAACTCCTCCGCATATACCATGACCGGTACCGATACCGTAATTCCCTGATTCCCACTTCCGGAATTGATCACAACCGGCAGTTCACAGCCATTCATACGGGCATCGGATCCTGCTGCCGCCATCGCTTTTGCCCGGGTCTTTACATTGTCATCATCCATATCAAGAAGTACTTTTCCTATATTGGCACCATAATCCCCGCGGATTCCTTCTTTTGCAATTGTATAATTATACTCCATCTGTCTGTCAAGAACTTCTTTAATCTCTTCTACGTCTACTGTATTGATAAAGTCCCAGATATCTTTCATATTTAAAAGACTTCTGTCTGTAAGCCCTTCCTCTTCTTCACCCTTGACTTCTGATTCTTTTACAACTTTCCCATTGTGCTCGATCAGCACAATGTTGGTATGATAATTTGCAATCCTTACTTTTGCATACTCATCTCCGTGATATAACGTGAGTACAATGTCAAATGTGATACCCTGATCCAGATGTTCAACAGTGATTGGTGTATTCTCTAAGAAATCTTTGATTTTTGCCGAATCTTCTTCTGTCGCCTCTGCAATTACTTCCAGTTCTTTGTCCGGATCTCCTGCCACGATTCCTGCGGATACTGCGGCTGGTATCCCTTTCAGATGATTGGTATTCGGAACAATCACTGATTTTACATTCTTAATAATACTGCCACTTGCCCCAATGACAACTCTGTCCGGCAGACATCCGAGTTCTCTTCTGGCTACCGCTGCCGCATAAGCCAGCGCAATCGGTTCCGTACATCCCATTGCAGGATGTAATTCTTCTTTTAAAATCTGTATGTACGCCTGATATTTTCGATTTGTCTTTTCCATCTCTCTTTTGTATTCCTTTCTTCTATCTATAATACCATAAAACAATTTTTCCTGAAAACGCATTTTATCTTGTTTTTCTCACTTAGACACTGTATCATCAAATAAACGATTCGTAAAATTTAACTTTTTTATAAAATGATTAAAAATATTTTATGCAAGAAGAACGGAGGAATTATGGATTTTCGTGAAATAAACACATTTATACATGTTGCCAATCAGGAAAGTTTTTCAAAAGCCGCCGATGTTCTCGGTTACACACAGGCTGCCGTCAGTATCCAGATCAAACAGCTGGAATCCGAATTAGGCACCCGGCTTTTTGACCGGATCGGCAAACACATTTCCCTTACACATCAGGGAAATGTATTTTATCAGTATGCTCTGCGCATCACCAGTGAGATTGAAGAAGCAAAAGATGTACTCTCCGGATCCCAGGATCTGAATGGAACACTCAGGATCGGAACGATCGAGTCGATCTGTTCTTCTATTCTGCCGGATATCCTGTCCAGATATCATGCACTTCACCCTGCGGTTGAGATCAGTATCATCACAGATTCCCCGGAAGCTCTTCTTGATATGATGAATAAATCCTGTGTAGATCTCGTCTATTTTATGGATAAACGTATGTACGATCCGAAGTGGGTCAAGATCTTAGAAGAACCGGAAAATATCATTTTCGTTGCAAGTCCGGATCATCCTTGCACCAAAAAAAGTCCTCTGACATTAAATAAAATTATCAGTGAACCTTTTATACTTACCGAAAAAGATGCAAGTTACCGTTTTATTCTGGATCAGTATCTTGCTGCATATGGTCAGGAAATCCATCCACGGGTGGAATCCAGCAGTACCGACTTCATCATTCAGCTTCTGTTGAAAAATGAATTTTTATCTTTTGTTCCTCAGTTTACTGTACAGAATCAGATTGCACAGGGAATCCTGACCCCCATACCGGTCAGTGATTTTGATCTGCATATCTGGCGGCAGATTGTATACCACAAGGACAAACTTCTGACACGGGAGATGAAAGCATTCTTCCAGCTGGTGCAGTAACATTGGAGAAGGGCAGGTTTCCCTGCCCTTCAAACTGTTTTACCGATTTCCGTCAATCTGCAATTTTGCTTAAAATTATCTGTCAATTTCCTTTATTTATCGTTTTTATCACAAATTACTTTCCCTGTTTTTGCATTCTCTTTTTGGATATATTCTTCTAAAGTCGGAAATGCCATTGCTTCCCCGGTACACATTACCAAAAGATCATCCCGGAGTGCTCTTGCTTCTACCGTATCCACTTTTCCAAGTTCTTTCAGCAGGCTAAGACTCTTTTCCTGAATCCCTTCCGATACATCATCCCATTTTTCACGGAATCTGCGCAGCCTGTAGTATACTTCTTTCTCCGATGTATACTTTTTCATAATCTGCAGCATATGCTCTGAACAGCCTTTCAGATCAATGTGTCTGATGATATTTTTCAGATCTACCGCATCGTCCAACGCATTGTGGCTGACTTCTGTTCCGAGTCCGCAGATGATCTTCAGACTTCCAATCCCCGCACTTTGCAGATCCAGCTTTGCCGAATAGGTTCCTTCTATATCCTTGATCATACGAAGGATTCTGTTCACGATCTTTCTGGTCCGTTTCGATATGTCCTTACGATATTCCAGAAGATCCCGCTGTATCACATACTTATCCGGTCCCCATACATAGATCCTTGATACTTCCCACGCTTCCAGCTGCTCTGCGACTTCTTCCATCACAAGTTCATAATCCGGGGCACTTAAGAGATCTTTCCGCTCTATCCCGGTCATCTCCTGGAACCGGTCATGCAATTTATCTTCTGCATAAATATAGGAATGAAATCTTGTTACTTCTTTAAAATTCTTCCCACAGACTACAAACCCAACCGACACAAGCTTGGCCGGCGGTCCTCCTTTTATCTGGGATGTTAAGAATTCCGTATCCAGGAACGCAACCATCTCGTTGTCGAGTTTTTCTGCGATATTAGGTGTGCTTTGTGTGAACGATTTTTTATTTATATTTTTATTTATGCTCTTCTTTGGTTTTTTCCTGATCTTTGCCAATGAAACCACTCCTTGTCATTTCGTTTTGTTCCTTTTGAAATGATACAGGGTGTGAAGGGATTTTGCAAGTATCTTTATTGCTTCAGTTTTATCCAAGATTCTCCGGTTATGTTGTACTCCTCAATTACTCTGTCAAACGGGAACTATCCTGCTTTCACAATATTCGCAGCAGTTCCAATTATCACCGCCTCATATGGACGCAATACATTTCCTTCTCTGTCATCCTCATAATTCCGAATCCAGACTTCCCCATCTTTCCACTCATCAAGCAATGGGCAGCTAACTTCCTCATCCGTAAAGTTTGCACATACCAGCATCTTTGTATGCTCATCTGTTCTCGTATAGGTAAAAATCTTCTCATCTTCCGGCAGAAGAAGGTCAAATTTTCCATCCACAAATACTGGATTTTCTTTTCTTAAACGAATCAGCTTCTGATAATAGTAAAATACCGAATTTTCATCTTCCAGTGCCTCTTTGGCATTGATCCTGATATAATTTGGATTCACGGTAAACCATGGTTCTCCTGTTGTGAATCCTCCGTTTTCCTCTCCGCTCCACTGCATTGGAGTGCGGGCATTATCACGGCTTCTTGCGTAAATAGAATGCATGATTTCTTCTGGCTGATATCCTTTTTCCAGACGCTCTTTGTACATATTCAATGTCTCAATATCTTCATAGTCCTCAATGCTGTCAAACTGCACATTCGTCATTCCCAGCTCTTCTCCCTGGTAAATGTAAGGAGTTCCCTGCATTCCATGAAGCATTGTCGCCAGCATTTTTGCCGACTCTTTTCTGTATTTTCCGTCATTTCCCCAGCGCGACACGATTCTGGGAAGATCATGGTTATTCATGAACAGGCTGTTCCATCCTGTCTGATATAAAGTATTCTGCCACTTCGCAAGGCATTTTTTCAGCTTAACCATATTCAATGGAATAGTATCCCATTTTTCCTTTCCTTCTTCCTGATCAAGCATAATATGCTCAAACTGGAAAACCATGGAAAATTCACTTCCATCCGGATTGCTATATTTCTTTGCAATTTCCGGTGTTGCTCCCCAGGCTTCTCCAACAGTGATCATATCACCCTTCTGAAATGTTTCCCTGCTTAATTCACGCAGAAATTCATGCAGCTTTGGTCCATTATTTGTAATTTTAAGATCTGGCTCTTTTGCAATCTGATCGATTACATCCAGACGAAATCCACCTGCTCCTTTTTCCATCCACCAGAGAATCATATCATAGAGTTCTCTTCTCACTTTCGGATTCTCCCAGTTCAGATCCGGCTGTTTCACTGAAAACTGATGAAAATAATACTGCCCCAGTTCTGGAACCCACTCCCATGCCGGTCCTCCGAACGCAGAATTCATATCATTTGGATAAACACCCTCTTCTCCGTCACGCCACACATAATAATCATGATACGGATTGTCTTTACTTTTCTTTGCTTCCAAAAACCATCTGTGTTCATCAGAAGTATGATTCAACACAAGATCCATCATAATTCGAATTCCGCGTTTCTTTGCCTCCACAAATAACTGTTCCATATCTTCCATTGTTCCGAACATCGGCTCAATATCCTGATAATCTGAAATATCGTATCCATTGTCATCCTGTGGCGAACGATACACCGGTGAGAGCCAGATTGCATCTATTCCAAGTTTTTTCAAATAATCCAATCTGCTGATAATTCCCGGAATATCACCGATTCCATCTCCATCCGAATCTTGAAAGCTTTTCGGATAAATCTGATATACAACTGCATTTTTCCACCATTTATTCTTATTTCCCATACTCATTCTCGATATCTCTCCGGCAGATTTTCTGATTCTACCGGGATATCCTCTCCTTTCTAACCATATACCTGGCTTATTTTTTTCTATATTTTAACGGAGAAACTCCATATGTTTTTTTGAAGCTTCTGATAAAATAGCTTACATTCTGATATCCACTCTGCAGTGCAATCTCTATAACAGGAATATCCGTATCTTGTAACAGCTGTTTTGCATGCTCTAACCTTAAATGTGTTATATATTGCGAAAGGGTAATATGAAAATGTTCCTTAAAATATCGCGATATATATTTTTCCGAAAGATGAAACTGCTCACTAAATTCTTTTAATGATATCTTTTCCATAAAATTCTGCTGTATATATGAAATCATTTCTTTTTCTATCGTATTTCTCCCGCTTTTATCATTTTCGATTACAAAGCCCCTCTCCCACATTTCAAGAATAAATTGTAAAAGAATTATTTTTGTCTTTATCTGAGCAGTTATTATGGACTCAGTTTTCTTATTTTTTGCCACATATATTTCAACCAACTGCTCACATAGTTCTTTTGCTGTATCTTTTACTCTTGGACTTATCATCAGATGACCATTTTTTAACGGCTCCAGTAATTTATCATCCAACATGTCATTTATACAAAAAGATATGTATTTTAACGGAAAAAGGAAAGTAAAATAATCCACTGTACCAGTCTGTGAACCCATAAAATGCAGATTGCCCGGCGACACTACAAAAGCATTCCCGGAGGTTCCAATATAATTTTCTCCTGATATACTAACAGTCAAAAAACCGCTTTTTACATATATAATTTCCAGTTCATCATGCCAATGAACCGGTATCTGAAATGATCGTCCTTCATTTTTTATATGATATGTACTAAACGGATCATCCTTTGTACCATGTGGTTTATTTTCCTTTAATTCAAAGTACATAATCTCTCCTATACTTCTACAAGACCTTTACTTTTCCATTTTCCACTCTTCCATCTAAGTACCATTCCCACAGCTCTCGCACATTCGTCACCTGCCATAGCAATATATGCTCCTACAGCCAGAAGTCCCATGTGTATTCCGAGAAAATAGGTTCCGCCAACTGCAAACAAATACATAAATATCGCACCTAATATAACCGGAAAAAGTGCGTCTCCGCTCGTTTTTAACGCCTGCCCATATACAAGGTTTGTTACCCTTCCAAGTTCAAGAAATATATCTACTATTAACAACTTTACCACAAGATTTATCATCTGTGAATCATCAGTAAATATATGCACGATAAAATGTCCGGCAAATGCAAAGGTCACGGAAAAGCATGTCGCTGTGATGATACCATATATCGCAGCTTTTCTCGTCCCCCTATTACATTCCTCAAACTCTTTTGCTCCAATTCTCCAGCCGGTCATAATTGCATTTGCCTGAGCAAGGGCAGCTCCCACGCAATACGAGAAATTTGCAATCTGTACAGCATATGAACGCGCTGTAACATTCATTCCGTCCACATCCATCTGATTCATAAAACGCACTATAAATGTCATTGCGATGTTGTAAAGTGCTGTTTCAAGCGCAGAAGGAAAACCAATCTTAACAATCTGTGCAAATATCTTTCTTGATGTAATTCGCTCAGGACTCTGCTTTGCTTTTATAAGTACAGCCCCCATGCCGGCTACAATAATAAGATTTACAACTCTCGAAATAACCGTGGCAACAGCAACTCCTATCACACCCCAGTTGAATGCAAATAAAAATACTGAATTAAGTATTATATTGAGAACATTTCCAACAACAGTTCCTATCAAAGAATGTTTTGTATATCCAAACACTCTCAAATAACTGGAGAAAATAGGAATCAGTGCATTTAAAAAACATGCACCGCCAACAATTCTAAGATATATTTCAGCCGGCTCAAGCAAAGCCGGAGCAATACTTACGATTCTAAGTATCCCACCAGAAAAAGTAGCAAGAACGACAGACATTACGATACCTATCAATGCGTTGAATATAAGTCCAAGTTGTCTTGCCTGATATGCTATCCCCGGTCTTCCGGCTCCGATATTTTGTGACATAACGGCTATCATACCCGATGATATTACTCCAAACATAATAATAAAAACACCTATATATGTATTTGCTGTTCCCACTGCTCCTACAGCCTGATCACTTACAGATGATAGCATAAGCGTATCAACCATACCTGAAAGCATATAAAATAAAGTTTCTAAGCATATTGGCACAGATAGCTGTGTTAATGTTTTTCTTTCCGCTGCCATAGTTTTTCTCCTCACATACAATTCAAGAATACCATATCAATAATACGATATATTTCTATGTAATTCTTGTATAATATCATGTGAAAATTGCACTATTTCTACTTTATCTTAAAGAGCACTGGGTGCGAGCTATATGGAATAAAAGAAAAAGACTACATTTTATATTCTGTTCAATCCATTTAGTCGGCATCATAACTTTAGATATTCCATAATCTTCAACAATACTGGTTATTCTAGCGCCTGCATCCTTTGATGAAGCACCACATAAGAAAACCCTTTCATCAGCAGTTCCATAATCCAATACGATAAATCGATCATGAAATATACCGCCTGTCTTTTTCATTGACAAATTTACTGTTGGGTACTCCTTGCAGAAATCTGTAAATTCTATGTTGTGAAGTTTATTATTTCCAACATTATCGCTGAATAAAATAATATATACTCCAGCAGGAGAATTCTTAAGGTGTACCAGCGTTCTTAACCATTGGAATGATTACATCCTTATATTTACCACTCTGGTATTAATATTTGTTTATATTGAACCCCTCTAGGGTTCAAACTTCTGCCATTCATTCCCTAGTGTCAACCTTGCCGAGTAGACCAATTCCCACTCGGCTATTTGCAAGCATCAAAAAAGGACTTTCCGCAAAACTTCATACACTTTTTAACGATAACCTCTAAGAAAGTCCTTTAACTGCTACACTCTATTTACTTGTCGGGGTTCACCTTTGACATCAAAACTACCGTCTCAACATGCACGGTATGCGGAAACTGATCCACCGGCGTCACATCCTTAAGTTCATATCCCTTTGCTCTTAAGAACTTCACATCCCGCGCAAGCGTTGCACTGTCGCAGCTTACATACACAACTTTCTCCGGCTGCATATCCACGATCGTCTGAAGCAGGGATTCCTCACAGCCCTTTCTCGGCGGATCGACCACGATTACATCAGCGTGCGCCGTCTCTCCGTTATGTGTCTTTTCATATTCTTTATAATATTCCGGCAGAACTTCTTCTGCCTTGCCTACATAGAATTCCGCATTCGTAATATCATTGATCTTCGCATTATTCCTTGCATCGTCAATGGCCTGCGGTACGATTTCCACTCCATATACCTGCTTTGCATTCTGAGCAAGGAACAGGGAAATGGTTCCGATTCCACAGTAGAGATCCCACACCGTCTCATTTCCATTTAAATCTGCATAATCAAGCGCCAGTCCATACAATTTCTCAGTTTGTACCGGATTGACCTGGTAAAATGAAAGCGGGGAAATCTGATATTTTACATTTCCAATATAATCCGTGATGTACGTCTGCCCCCAGAGCAGTTTTATTTCATTTCCCATGATGACATTGGTTTTTGCCTTGTTCACACTGATTGTGATGCTTGTCATGCCTGGGATTTTACATAACTTATCCACAAGTTTTTCTGCATGCGGCAGTTTTTCCCCATTAATCACAAGGCAGACCATAATTTCATCAGTTTTGAATCCATAACGGATCAACACATGACGCACCAGTCCTTTATGCTTTTCCTCGTCATAAGCAGAAATGTGATTATTCTCCATAAAATGCAGAATAATCTCGAGAATTTTCTGATTGACCGCTACGCCCAGTGCACAGTCTGTATTCGGAATGATGCTGTGGGTTCTTCCTGCGTAAAATCCAGTGATGATGTGTCCTTCTTTGTCTGTTCCAATTGGGAACTGCGCTTTATTTCGATAATGAAATGGCTCTTCCATGCCAACAATAGGCTGCATAACTTTGTCAAGAAGTTCTGTCGGAACTTCTCCG
>OGQJ01002998.1_pt1 | contig 11985 bp, 14 predicted proteins | sample 1553161 | NCBI WGS metagenome assembly OGQJ01 (sample SAMEA2579923, study PRJEB22360) | human gut metagenome | biome: human gut; feature: human-associated habitat; material: faeces | place: Denmark | collected 2008/2010 | reverse complement strand
CAGAGATATCCTTCGGATATCAGTGTATATAGCTGGTATAAGGAAGTGCCGGCTGATGTGAATCTGGATGATGCACTTAAAGAAGCTGCTGCAGATTCGGATAAAATAATAGCTGACTCTGCTTGTAATGTTAAAGACAGCAAAAGCTACACTTATTTTAGCTGGACAGTGTTTAGAGAGGGGACAGAGTTTAAGCCGGTGTTAAGTTACGATAACGATATTTCCCTGTTGTATTTTGTCACAGGAGATGAAATTGATGAGATGGAGACCGGCTTTAAAGAGAGTCTGAATAAAAAAATCCCACAGCTTGATACCGGTTCGGTGGCTGTTTATGGAACAGAAAAGTTTAATGGCGATATAATTAATCTGTTGGGCAAAGAATTTAAAGTAGCTGCGGCAGAAAAAACTGCTGTAAGTAAAGACAGCTATATGTCATCTATGTATAGTGGTGTGTACTATGTAGTGGTAGACAGCAAGGCAACACTTGCAGAGATATTTAACCTGAACAGCTCGCTGGGAGGGGATAGTGTGCCGACTATGCTCAACAATGAAATTGATTATAATCTGTACGGCAGCAGTGAGGATAAGCTTGCTGTGGCAAAGGCTCTGGATAAGCATTTTGAGGAAAATAGTGTAAAATCAGATGTGTCAGGCTTCTATGAGGAAAGCCGTGATGCAAACAGAGAACAGATTTATGTATTGTATGGTGGCCTGTTCTTTATCGGAATATTCCTTGGAACGATGTTTCTTATGGTTACTGTGATGATTATTTTCTATAAGCAGATTTCAGAGGGCTATGATGACAAAGCACGATATGAGATTATGGAGAAGGTAGGCATGAGCAATGACGAGGTGAAGAAATCCATTACTTCGCAGGTGCGTATGGTGTTTTTCCTGCCGATTATCCTTGCAGCGTGTCATCTTGCAGCAGCATTTCCTCTGCTTCGCAGACTGCTTGTCATGTTCAATCTTACGGATATTAAGTTAATTGCAATCTGCATGTCTGCTACGTTTTTGGTGTTTGTGGCTATATACTATATTGTTTTCAAGATTACTTCGAGAGCATACTACAGGATTGTTGGAAACCAGATTTAGGGGTTTCATATGAATTATGAATGCGCTATAATAGGACATAGCAATGATGCGTAAGAATATAGAGCGAGAGGAACAAGCAGTATGAGTATGACAGAAACAATTAAACTTTACGACAGGGATGCATATGCCATAGAGTTTGAGGCAGATATTATATCTTGCGAGCCGAACAAGGCAGATGATAAGCAGTTTGATATAATATTAAATCAGACTTTATTTTTCCCGGAGGAGGGCGGACAGAGCCCGGACATGGGAATACTTGGTGGCTACAGTGTCGTTGATGTGCAGATTAAGAATGGAGTCATTACTCATACGGTGGATATTTCCGCAGGTGATTGCTGCGAGGCAGAAAAGGAAGCTGGTAAGCAAATCACCGGAAATGAATTTGAGCCGGAGAAAGTGGAGCTTGCAGCAGGCGTCCACGTACGTGGCAAAATAGACTGGCAGCATCGTTTTTACAATATGCAGCAGCACAGTGGAGAGCATATTTTTTCGGGAATTGTCCACCGCAGGTTTGGTTTTGAGAATGTGGGCTTTCATCTGAGTGATTCTGTAGTGACAATGGATTTCAGTGGAGTGATTTCACCGGAGGATATAGCAGAGGTGGAGCATGAGGTAAATGTAGCCATTTCAAAAAATATTCCGATAGAGGTGACATATCCGTCAAGGGATGAGCTTGCGCAGCTGGAGTACAGAAGCAAAATCGAGATTGAAGGACAGGTCAGAATAGTGACAGTGCCGGGGTATGATGTGTGTGCATGCTGTGCGCCGCATGTGAAGCGCACCGGCGAGATTGGCATGCTTAAGGTTATGAATTATCAGAATTATAAAGGAGGCGTCAGAATCAGCATCCTTTGTGGTTTCAGGGCACTGGAGGCATTCAGACAAAAGTGCGACATTATCTCAGAGCTCATGGGGATATTTACCACAAATCAGGAGGCTATTGTGGATAACGTCACAAAGCTTAAGGCAGTAAACCAGTCACTTAAGTCAGAGCTTGGTACAGCAAAGTCAGCTCTTTTGGATTATAAGGTAGCAGAGCTTTCTGCTGATACGGACAATGCAGTATTGTTTGAGGACGGCATTGATACGAATACAGCAAGAAATTGCGTCAATGGCCTTGTGGAGAAATATAGTGGTTTTAGTGCATTTTTTACAGGAAATGATGAGGCAGGCTATAGCTTTATTATCGGAAGCAAGAATGCAGACTGCAATACAGTTGCCGCAGCACTGAGAAATAAGCTGGGTGCCAGAGGCGGCGGTAAGCCGGTTATGGTGCAGGGCTCTGTCAAGGCAGCAAAGAGCGAGATTGAGGAAGTGTTAAAAGAGGTGCTTTGACTTTTTGAAAATATAGTTTGTGGGACGGATTAAGAACACAAAAGCGGTTTCAAGACATTTCGTCTTGAAACCGCTTTTATTGTAAAAATTATATCCAAAGATAATTATTTGTTAGATCTTCTCCAAATGTGCATCTTCTCAGCCTCTTTGATGAGCTCATCACGGAAATCAGGATGAGCAACTGAGATGATTGCTTCTGCCTTCTGCCATGTAGAAAGACCCTTTACATTTACCATACCATACTCTGTAACGATATAGTGAGTGTTGGCTCTTGTGTCAGTAACGACAGAACCCTCTACAAGAGTAGGACGGATACGTGAGTGAACTACGCCCTGCTTGTCGGTGAAAGTTGAAGAGCAGCAGATAAAGCTCTTTCCACCGTTTGACATATATGCACCGAGAACGAAATCAAGCTGTCCGCCGGCACCACTGATGTGCTTTGTGCCTGAGGTCTCTGAGCTGATCTGTCCGAAGAGGTCAAGGTCTACACAGTTATTGATTGAGATGAAATTGTCGAGTGCGGCAATATTCTTGATATCATTTGTGTAGCTTACCGGGGCACTCATGAGCTCAGGATTCTCATCGAGGTAATCGTACATCTTCTTGGTTCCGGCACCGAAGCCGTAAGCCTGACGATAACGGTCGATGTTTTTCTTTGCTCCTGTGATTTTTCCGGCCTTTGCGATGTCAACGAATGCGTCAACGTACATCTCTGTGTGGACACCGAGATCCTTGAGGTCTGACTCAGCGATGAGTGAGCCTACTGCGTTTGGCATTCCGCCGATACCGAGCTGGAGACAGGCACCGTTTGGAATCTGGTCAACGATAAGCTCTGCAACCTTCTTGTCTACATCTGTTGCAGGACCACCGGCACCAAGCTCTCCGATTGCAGGGTTGTCACCCTCAACAATGTAAGAAACCTGTGAAATATGTACATTGGCTTCTGAACCGCCGTGACAGCGAGGCATGTTTTCATTGACCTCAACGATGATTTTCTTTGAAGTCTCGCATACAGCACCGAGGTGAGATGCGTTAGGACCAAAGTTGAAGTATCCGTGTGAATCCATCGGTGCAACCTGGAACATAGCGACATCGTCAGGTGTTGTTGAATCTCTATAATAACGAGGAAGCTCTGAGTAACGGATTGGTGAGTAGAAAGAACAGCCTCTCTTGATAAGCTTTCTCTCATAACCGCCCATATGCCATGAGTTCCATGTGAAATGCTCGCCGGCATCCTCACGCTCGAAAATGGCAAGTGGCTTAAGTAAAATACCACCACGTACATTGACATCCTTAAGTTCATCAGTTCTTCTGGCAAGTGCCTTGTCGAGGGCATCAGGTGTGCCTGTGCACCAGCCGTAGTCAACCCAGTCGCCTGATTTGACAATCTTTACTGCCTCATCTGCTGAGACAAGTTTCTGCTTGTACTCTTCTAAAAAGCTCATAAAATCCTCCTTAGATACCTAAAATGATAGTAGCAAAATGCTACGTTAAAAAAATAACAAACTCTATAACTTCTATATTATCACTTTAGAGAGGATTTTACAAGTTGGTAAATGCTGGTAGAGACTTTTATATGACAGCCTCTGCTAGTCACCCTCCGGAAGCATCCATTCCTCAGCCTGCTTCTGGTAATCGGCCGCCTGGCTGCGCAGTGAATCAATCAGCTCCTTATCGCCTTTAAATACATTCCTTGATTTAGGAGGAAGTGAATCAAGCTTTTTCTGCTTCTCATCAGCCCATCTTGAGTAGCACTCAGACAGGGCATGAAGCGCCTTGCCACCGCCGCACTCCACATCGAGTACCGGCTTTGTCTCGAATGCAGCGTTGTAATACCACAGGCTTGCCTCCTCATAGTCTGCCTTGTCGAAATAGTACGCACCGAGCTCACAGCACACCTCGCTGCAGCCATCAACTGCTACATTTTTTAGGGCAACAGAAAAAAATTTGTCATAGTCGCCATTCATGCGATAGTAGCGGGATAGCACGCAGGTGGATTCGATGTCGGGGCTGTTGCGGTATTCACCCTGAAAATATGGCAGAGCATTGGTAAAATCCTCGGGGCTTCCGCATTTTAAAAGCTCCTTGGCATACATAGTCGCTATACTTTTTGGCAGGGTGCCGTTTCTTTCAAAGGAGCGCTTGAATATGGTAAAATCACGTTTGCCGTGAGTGCCCTGCGGCAGATGTTGTATACAGATATCGCTGTCATAGACTACAGGCTCTAAGCGCACAGTCTCGTGCACCGGATTAATCCATGTAAACGTGCGAAGCCTCTTGAACAGCTTCGGGCGATACTCTGAGGATGAATTTTGCACTGTGTTGAATTTGCTTGGAGTAATGTATTTCATCTGGACAATCTCAATTTCCGGCAGCAGCGCAGCCTTAAGCATCATGAAACGCCTGCGGTTGGTATCGTCGAGCACCTCGTCGGCATCAGGTGCATATATGTATTCCTGCGTAGCCTTGGAAAACGAAAAATTCCTGGCCGCAGCAAAATCGTCGCACCATGAGAAATCATAGATTTTGTCCGTATACCGTGCAGCTATCTCCTTTGTGCGGTCCGTCGAGCCGGTGTCCACTATGATGATTTCATCCATCAGCCCTTTGAGACTGTTCAGGCATCGTTCGAGCACCTCTTCTTCATTTTTTACTATCATGCATAAGCTAATTGTAATCATATTTATCTCCATTTACCGGTTGGATGTTATAATAGTTACGATTATATTATAATATATATATCGGCATGTTTTGCAGAAATATTTGTGTATTGTAAATATTGCCGGGATTTCATATAATTGAAATGGAATGTCGACAGATAAACTTATTTCTAAAGGCTATAGAATTTCAGATAAACTATATAATCAGATTTTAGCAAGGAATAATGAAGTAATTTAGAAGAGGAACAAATATGGAAAATCATACAATTGTAACACTGAAAAAAGGCGAAGGACGCACTATAAAGGCAGGTGGCGCATGGATTTTTGACAATGAAATAGACACAATCACAGGCACCTTTACGAACGGAGATATTGTTGTGGTACACGATTTTGACGGATATCCGATGGGGCGCGGCTTCATAAACCAGAATTCAAAAATCCGTATCAGAATGATGACAAGAAAAGCAGACCAGCTGATTGATGACAATTTCCTCAGGATGAGAGTGCAAAATGCCTGGGATTATCGCAAGCAGGTGATGGCAGGAGGCAATGATAATGTGCCTGATTTAAACTGCTGTCGTGTGATATTTGGCGAGGCTGATTTCCTGCCGGGTATTACAGTGGACAAATACGCAGATGTGCTTGTGGTGGAGTGTCTTGCACTTGGAATGGAGCAGTTTAAGGTGAAAATCGTTGAACTGTTAAAGGAAGTGCTGGCGGCGGACGGAATAAATATTCGTGGAGTATACGAGCGCAGTGATGCAAATGAGCGCAAAAAAGAAGGTCTTCCTAAGGTAAAAGGCTTTATAGGAGCTGAGTTTGACACAAATGTGGAGATAGTAGAAAACGCAGTTCACTATATGGTCGATGTGGAAAATGGACAGAAAACAGGCTTCTTCTTAGACCAGAAGTATAACAGGCTTGCTATGCAGCGCATCTGCAAGGGGAAAAGAGTGCTCGACTGCTTCACGCACATGGGCACATTTGCCCTCAATGCAGGAATTGCGGGGGCAAGTGAGGTCACAGGACTTGATATATCAGAGTATGCGGTTAAGCAGGCTACAGAAAATGCGAAGAGAAATAATCTCTCAGACACAGTGAAGTTTCGCGTTGCAAATGTGCTGGATGAGCTGCCACGGCTCGCTGCAGACGGTGAAAAATATGACGTAGTCATTCTGGATCCTCCGGCATTTACAAAGTCGCGTGAGGCTACCAAAAATGCGATAAAGGGCTACCGCGAGATTAACATGAAGGGACTTAAGCTTGTTAAGGATGGTGGATTTCTGGCTACCTGCTCATGCTCTCATTTCATGACTCAGGAGCTGCTTGCAAAAACGGTCAAGGAAGCGGCAAAGGCCACTCACAAGAGGCTGCGTCAGGTGGAGTTCCGCACACAGGGACCGGATCATCCGATACTGTGGGCCAACTCAGCTAATGTACCGGAGTCGTATTATCTTAAGTTTTTCATTTTCCAGGTCGTTGATGAGAAATAGATGACAGAAAGTGGCGGAAATGCTTGATTTACAAGGGCTGGAAGGTCTTTAGTGATTAGCTTGCAAACCTTGTAAAGTATCGCAAAATATCGTATCACAGTGGTATAAAGTGGTAAGAAAAGTGGTAAGTCTGAGTGGTAAGCACCTGAAATGTAGCGAGTGGTAAGCTTATGGGGAAAACGGTATGTTCTATTTGAATGATAATGAGGAACTAACCACACGTAGCTTTCTTTTTCAAATAAGAGATGATATTATTATGGTGGAAAGAAAAACGACTTACTAAAAGTTACAAATACATACGGAATGACTACGGTATTGAGACTTTTTTGAAAAGAAAGTTATAATATTATTATCATGGAAGTAATGAACAGAGCGTGATCGAGATAATGTGCAACGAAACGCATATCGTAAACTCTCCATGGTCTATACATAGAATACTATTTGTGTTTGGGTAGTTTTATAACGAAATATTTATTTAAAAGTTAACAAATTATTTATTGTGATTTTTCTATTTTTTGTATATAATAGGTTAACAAAATAAATATTCAAGAAAATAAAATAAGTATGGGTATAATTTATCAGAAAAGATATACTGATTATGAAGGAGGGAGAAATATGTACGCAAATTTGGATAAACAATTGAAAAGAAATAATTATCTTCCTTATATTAGTAAAAAGAACGATGAGGTACAAATGATAATTTCTCATGAGATTACGGTACAATTAGGGCGTGAGATGAGAAAGATGTCGCGTACACTTAGCAGAACTATTTTGGAGGGATTAGATATTGAACACAGAAAATAGTAAAGAAACTGAAAAGGTAAGCGCAGATAAGTCCGCAGATGAAAAATTTGAAGATGCAGTGATTAATGATGTAATTGAAAAGTTCCAGAAGAAGATCGGCATGAAGTAAAGAAAATGATGACTATGTCAATGCAGATGGGAAGAGTAATGTCCGCGTCTCCAGAAATGGAACTAATGAAGAAAATGACTTCCCAAAATATAGATACATTTCTAGAAGGGCAGAAGGCTGCAATGGAGTATGAGTTTAAAGAGTCTAGGGAGAACAAAATTTTTCTTGGAATAGTAGTCCTGCTTTTTATGATATTTATTATTGTACTTGTTTTTCTTTTAGGAGATAAACCAGACATTTTGGAAAAAGTACTATATACAATTGGAGGGTTGATTGTAGGTGCTTTTGGTGGATATGGGTTTGGAAAAACAAAAAGGAATGATGAGTAAAAATGATTCATCTATAAGCAGAAATGGGGAATCAAAAGTTTAGTGGGACCAAAAGTTTTTTAGGGACAATCAGTAGGAAAAGACACTAAAATCGTTTGAGTTTTTAGAGTCTAGATAAAGTTGAATAAAAACGTTATCAGGCAGGTCTTTTGACCTGCCTGATCTGATGTTAATGTGTAACAAAATGTATATCTTCTAATTTTCAATATCAAAGTAAGCAACTGGATTATTTGTAGTTTTACATTTTTTAGGTCGTTGATGAGAAGTAGATAAGCAGTGATTATTATCATGGAGGTAATTTTTTATGAATATTACAGTTTATCTTGGGCAAATGAAGAAAATGACCCATGCTTACGAAAAGCAGTTGAGGAATTGGGGGCATGGATTGGAAACAGTGGAAATGCACTTGTTTACGGTGGTTCTAAAGGTGGTTTAATGGGAGCATTGGCAGACAGTGTATTGAAGGCAGGCGGTGATGTTACGGGTGTTGAGCCGAATTTTTTTATTGAAAATGAGTTTCAACATGATGGACTGACAAAACTGATTGTGACTAAGGATATGTCTGAGAGAAAAAACAAAATGATTGAGTTAGGAGAAGCCTTTATTGCCTTCCCGGGCGGCACGGGAACATTGGAGGAAATTGCAGAGGTAATGTCGAAGGTGTCTTTGAAACATCTGGAGGCACCCTGCATTCTCTACAACCTGAACGGTTACTACGATGATTTGAAAGCACTTCTAAATCATATGATTGAAAAAGGATTATCTTCTAACGAGCGACAGGAGGGAATCTTTTTTGTTGAAAATCTGGATGATATAAAGCGAATCTTGAGACGGGCATAACTTATGTTTGCACAGTAAAATGGAGTTGCATTAGCGAAAGACAGAGCACGATCAATTCCAGCTTGAAGAAGAAACAAAAATCATTCATGTCCTTTGTCATATAGTTTCTGTATATTTTTTGGAAGTTTATCAGGTAACATGGCATTTATCGTATCTTCATTACCATCTTTCATTGCTGTTTCATAATACCAGCACTTAAATTTTAAGAGGGAGAGAGTTTTTTGAAGTTCCTGGATTTCAGTTTCAACAGCTGATTTTCTGGCTTCAAATAATTCTTTCCTTTTTTCATAGCTGGCACTGCCTTCAGATACCCAGATAAAAAATTGCTTTATATCTTTGATCTCAAGCCCAGATTTCTTCAGACATTCAATGATACGAAGCGCTTCCAACTCATTATTGCTGAAATAACGGATGTTTCCTTTACGTTCCAGATTAGGGAAAAAACCTTCCTTGTCATAATATCTTAAGGTAGAAACAGGAAGACTAAACATTGCAGAGACCTGACTGATTGTATACATAAAAAACCTTCTTTCAAAATATGCTTGACCTAAAGTTAACTTTAGGTTGTATGATATTTATATCATATACTATTGTTAGTGTAATTACAAGAAATTTTGCATATGGAGGATGTTAAATATGTTAAAAACAGAAGAATTAAAGCTGGTATCTGAATGGGATAAAACTTTTCCACAGAGTGAAAAAGTAGACCATAAGAAAGTGATATTTGTAAATCGTTATGGAATCACACTTGCCGCAGATTTGTATAAACCGAAAAATGCATCTGGGAAATATCCTGCGATTGCCGTAAGCGGACCATTTGGGGCAGTCAAAGAACAGTGTTCCGGATTATATGCACAGACAATGGCTGAAAGAGGATATTTAACGATTGCATTTGACCCTTCTTTTACGGGGGAAAGTGGAGGCTATCCAAGATTTATGGCTTCTCCAGATATTAATACAGAAGATTTTATGGCTGCTGTTGATTTCCTTTCTGTTCGGGAAGATGTGGATCCGGATAAAATAGGAATCATTGGAATCTGCGGCTGGGGTGGAATGGCTCTTAACGCAGCTGCGTTGGATACAAGAATAAAAGCAACCGTTGCTTCTACCATGTATGATATGACAAGAGTAAATGCGAATGGATACTTTGATTCTGAGGACAGTGAAGAAGCACGTTATGCAAAGAAACAGTCACTGAATACCCTCAGGACAGAAGAATACCGTAAAGGTGAATATTCAAGAGGCGGTGGTTGTGTTCCCCTTCCGGTTCCGGAAGATGCACCTTTCTTCGTAAAAGATTACAGTGAGTATTATAAAGGCAGATGTTATCATAAAAGGAGCCTGAATTCAAATGATGGCTGGAACAGTATTGGATGTATGTCATTTATGAATCAGCCAATATTAAAGTACAGTAATGAAATCAGAAGTGCAGTCCTTATCGTTCATGGAGAAAAAGCACACAGCTATTATTTTGGAAAAGATGCTTATGAAAATATGATCAAGAACAGCAAGTACACATCCAATAAAGAACTGCTGACAATTCCGGGAGCTGTTCATACAGATCTATACGATAATCCGGATGTGATCCCATTTGACAAAATTCAGAAATTTTTTAAAGAAAACGGAGTTGGTTAATTATGACGTGTGAAGAATATTTGAGTAATATGAAGCCCGGATATATCGTAGATGGTGGAAGTGAAGAACATCTGGTTATGCATGAGCTGTCTCAAAGGGCATTAAAGATAACGATGGAGCTGAATAACAAATATCATACAAAAGAAGAAATTATACAGCTTATGTCGGAACTTACCGGACAAAAAATAGATGAAAGTTTTGGAATGTTTCCTCCGTTTTATACAGACTGCGGACGAAATATTCATATAGGTAAAAATGTTTTTATTAATGCAGGATGTAAATTTCAGGATCAGGGTGGTATTTATATAGAGGATGGAGTCCTGATTGGACATAATGCAGTATTGGCAACAATCAATCATATGGAAGATCCCGAGAAAAGAGCAGGTATGATATTTCAGCCGATTCACATCGAAAAAAAAGTGTGGCTTGGAGCAAATGTAACGGTTCTTCCGGGGGTTACGATTGGTGAAGGTTCGGTCATTGCAGCCGGAGCAGTTGTAACAAAAGATGTTCCGGCCAATATGATTGCGGCAGGAGTGCCTGCGAAAGTTATACGGAAGGTTAAAAAAGACACTGAAAAAGGAGAAATTTAATCATGGCAAAAAAAGTATTGATCATATCGACAAGTCTTCGAGGAGGCAGCAATTCTGATATACTTGCAAATGAGTGTGCAAAGGGAGCAAAAGAAGCCGGGCATGATGTGGAACTTCTTTCTTTGAAAGGAAAAGATATAAAATATTGTATCGGTTGTCTATCCTGTCAGAGGAATGGGATGTGTGTACTGAAGGATGATGTTGCAGATATTATGGCAAAAGTAAAGGATGCGGAGGTCATTGTCTATGCAACACCAATTTATTACTATGAGATGTGTGGCCAGATGAAAACACTTCTTGATAGATTGAATCCTTTATATTCGACAGATTATTCATTCAGAGATATTTATATGATTGCAACTGCCGCTGAGAATGATGAAAGTGCATTTGAAAAAGCCTACAACGGTCTGCAAGGCTGGGTAGACTGTTTTGAAAAGGCTTCCTTGAAAGGCATGGTCGGTGGCGGTGGAATTGATGCTGCAAATATAGCTGCAAGCCATGTTGATGTGATGAAAAAAGCATATGAACTTGGAAAGAAATTATGAGTTTGAAAAGAGTACTGTTATTTAGTCTGTGTATATTAGTTTTATCTGGGCTTGTAGGATGTAGAGAAACAGAAATTACCGTCAAATCGGGATTTGGAGGAAAGTATAATGAGTATAGTTGTTAATATATATTATTCCGGCGAAAATGGTTCTGCGCGAAAATTTGCAAAGGAGATGATTTCAAGCGGTACTGTTGATGCAATTAGAAATGAAGCGGGGAACATTAGATATGATTATTTTTTCCCTCTGGGAGATGAGGAAACTGTGCTACTGATTGACAGTTGGGAAAATCAAGAGAGCATTGACTTTCACCATCAATCACCCATGATGAATAAGATTGCGGAGTTAAGAGATAAATATAATCTTCACATGAAAGTAGAGCGATATCGGTCAGAAGATACGATTCCTGACACTGATCAAAAATATATAAGAAATTGACAACTTCCAATTTGCATATTTCATTAAAAGGCACATATTAAAATTAACACAAAAGGAGATGTTAGAATGAAAGCTCATGAATATTGGTCTGTCGGAGCATTGATAACGA
>OGQJ01002996.1_pt1 | contig 11997 bp, 18 predicted proteins | sample 1553161 | NCBI WGS metagenome assembly OGQJ01 (sample SAMEA2579923, study PRJEB22360) | human gut metagenome | biome: human gut; feature: human-associated habitat; material: faeces | place: Denmark | collected 2008/2010 | reverse complement strand
GTATCTGCTATTGAAAAAAGTTTGTCTATGGGACAAGTAGAACTTCTTCCAAAGTACCTGTCTTATCACGACAAAACACTTTTAGACGCTGTAACAGATATTGACTGGGTAGAAGTATCTGGGATTTATGATAAATTCAGGCCGCTTGTAAATACATTTGGAATATCTAATAAGGAAGAAAAGGCTCCTGGTAGACCTAAAATGGATTTGGACAAGATAGAGAATGATAATACGGCAAATAGCGTCGATTCTGGAACAAATACTTCAGATACTCGCTTTTCTTTAAACCGTTGCGCTGCTTGTGGTGGAGATATTTCGGATGAATATTATCCATTCTGCAGCGAAGAATGTAAAGAATCTTATATAGAGGAACATCATAACGATTATGAGTAACAATAAAACCTGTCAACATGTTGATTCTAATGGAAATTCGACTATAATCTTTTCCCATAAAAAGTGGACTGGCGTTTATCCACCAAGAGTCAAAGGTATTTGTAAAATCTGTAAAGAACAAATTGAAATGACAGAAAGCGAATATAAAGAATTTATAAAAGAGGGTGAGTTATCTTGAAACTGATTTCAGATAGGATGGAATCCGCACTCACCGGACTGTATGGATTGTGTTTTACGGGAAACAGCATTTGTGACAACTTGGTGACACAGCTTGGTGTAAAGTTTGTTATGCCAAGAACATCAGATATAGTTCACTACGAAATGGCCCATGAGTTTCCAATTCTTGGTGATGATATAGCGGAATATGCTGCTGCGCGTAACTCATATCTTCATAGACCGGCTGTTGCTGCGCATATGGAAGAATATGATAATTTAACTTCAATGTTTGCCATGCTACTTGATTTTATGGTAGCTCTTGAAAAAGAGGTTGGTAAGGTTATTGATTTGGCAATTGCCGAAGATGATAAACAAACATTGAAATATCTTGACAAGTTCATTAGAAAACTTGTTCCATTTACAGAAATGGCGCTTGGTTTCGTAGATTATGTTGAGATGAATGGTGATACGCCCACTCAATGGATGCAAATGGACTCTAATATCAACAAGTTCTTTGGTATTAAAAGAAAATAATTTGTATTACATAGAGGGGTGGTGATTGGATGCCGAAAGTGTTTTCAATGCCTGTATCTAAAATAGACATAGAGGAAATTAATAACGGAGATTTTCTTAAACTTAAACTATATGCTATTTCAGACACAGTAAACAGAAACGGCTCAGAGTTTTTAAGAGAGGGTTTTGAGGAATCCATTCCCACAATTTATAATAAACCGATTCTCGCCTACTTCAATAAGAAGATGGACGACGCCGAAGAACATAATTCAAGAGTAGATGTTGACCGGTATGGAGATGTTTTCTACGACTATGATTATGACGGGGCTGAAAAACCCGTCGGTGTTATACCAGAAAGTGCTGAAATTTATGTTGAGCAATTAGACGGTAAAAACTGGGTTGTTATTAACTCTGCGTACATTTGGACGGAATATAATAAACGTCTTATTGATGTCATTAAACGCCAAATTACAAAAAAGGTAAGCGTAGAAATAGAATCTGTGGATTCGTGGGAAGAAAATGGAGTTGAAAAGATTAGGATTTGGAAGTTCCTTGGGATTACAATATTGGGTAAAGATAAATTTGGTAATCCTATTGAAGAAGGAATAGAGGGCGCTAAACTGGTGCTTGACGGATACGAAAACTCTAATACGTTCAACTCATATAAATCTAGGTTTAGCTTTGCTATGTCTAGCAATAAGGACTCATACTACTCGGAGATATTGGAGAAGTATGGTGTTATGTCAAAGGTGGAAAATACTGTGTTTGCAAAACAAGACGAATATGGTACAGGAAAACCTATTTCGGTTGACAAGTCTAAAGAGGCCGTATCAAACGATTCTTGGGGTGATGTTGATAAAACAACTCTAAGAGATACTGTTTTAAAGGCTAGAAACTATAAAACGCTTGTAAAATCGGTATATCTTGATGTTCAAGACGGATGGGAAAATTCTCCGTCTGAAAAACTCAAATATCCGGTTATGCAATATAAAGATGGCAAATTCGTTTATAACGCTGGTGGACTGTTGAGCGCACAACAGTATGGCGAAAAATACGACGAAAGTATTGCTAAAAAGGCTTTAACAATTCGTAAAAGACTTGGACTGGTGAAGTCAGAAAAGGAGGAAAAGATGAAGAAATTTATTGAAGCAGCCAAAATTTCTGGCTTTGCTTATCTCGGACTTTATAATGGCAAACTTGCTTTTGCTCAAGAGTGCGATTGCGACAAAGAGGAAATGGCTGAAGATAAGTCTGAACTTTGTCTGTTTGAGGTTGATAAGGAACTGGCGGAAAATTATGCAGAGGGCGACGAGTTCGCTTGGGACGAAATCACTGGCCGTTCTGTTGACCTGACAACTCGCGACGATGGCGACCATAATGATTATAGTGACGACGGCGATGATGACGACGACGACAAAAAGTCAGATGGCGACGAGGGTTCCGACGACGACGACGGAGACGACGACGATGATGAAAAAGAGGAACTGAAAAAGAAAGTCGAGGCTCTTGAGAAAGAGAAATGCGAAATGGCTCAACGCTGTGAAGCTGCTGAAAAAGAGTTGGATGAAATTCGCATGGCTCAGTTCAAAGAGGATACCGATGCCATCCTTGCCGACGAAAATGAGGACATGGATGAAAAGACGCACGAGGAACTTGTCAAGATGCGCGACGAGGGTAAGTTTAGCTGCGTTGAAGATTTCGCAAAAGAAGTAGCATACAGAAAGTATCTTGCTTCTAAAGAGGAAAAGAAAGAAATGTCTAAAAAAGAGCAGAAACTTTCTTTCGGCCTTTCTAACAATAAAACTGAACCCAGTGTGTCAAAGAAGAACATTCTTATTGACAAGCTGGCCAAAATTTAAGGAGGAAAACTAATTATGGCTAATAAAAACTTTTTTCAGCCTGTGAGAATGGAGTCTCAGTACGTTGACACAAAGCTTCAGACTGTTATGTTCCAGGCCGATGAGGCTAATGCTGCTTGCTATGATGGTGAGCTTGCTGTTCTGGGTGATTTTGTTAAAGACCCCGTGTATCTGGGCGCGTTTACCGCCGCTTCTGCTGCGGATTCTGCTCCTGTTGATTTCAACACTCGTGCTGCTACTGTTCCTGCCGCTGCTACTGCTGTTGGCGTTGGCGTTATTGACCTCCCGACCGTTCCTACGGCTGCTGGTGCTGGCGTGACCTATCGTATGGGTTACAAGACGATTGGCCTGACTGCCGAAGCTGGCGTGCCCGTGCGTTTCCGCAAGCTGGTTGTGGACGACACGTTTGCTACTGGTGAGGAAAACTGCACAGCCGCTCTGACTGTTGGGCAGTATGCTGTTCTTGCTACTGGCGGTGACGCTGGTAAGTGGGCCCCCGCTGCTGATGCCGCTGCTACTGGTTGCTATGCTAAGGTTATTAGCAAGTATATCGTATCTCAGGGCGTGGACGGTAAGGTAACAGACGATGGCGTACAGGCTTATATGCTTTGCGTCATGGCTAACTAATTAAGGGAAAGGAAAGAGAGGTAATAGAATTATGGCTAACATTAGACAGTTCTATGCTTTAAATACTTCTGACAAGAACTTCTTGATGACGAGCAGAAGGCTCTTGTTGAGGGCGGTTTTAAAGTTGCTAAACAGTACATGGCAGAGCGCATGAAGGATTCCAAGAAGGACCTTTTTGCCGCTATCAATGACACCACTATCGACAGCCGCAAGGAACTGAACGATATGGTTGTTGAGAAGATTGCTAAGTATAGTGCGAAGCGTGCTGGCGGCATCAACGTTGAGAACTTTGCTCTGGCGGATGTTGCTAACCCCAACGTTCACAACGACCCTATCTTCAAGCGTACATTTGCAGCTGTTCTGGCGCAGATTATGACTCCGGTTGTTCCTGCTATGATTTCCACTTCTTTCATGGACTTCGCTGATGTTGCTAACATCGGTTGGGGCGATACTGCTCGCTTCAAGGTGAACTCCAATGATACATTCTTTGTGACGAGACTGGCTGAGGGTATTCTCCACGGTTCTGTCCAGAGAACGTACAACAACGAAATCACCGTCAACCCGGAACCCTACAACATTATGACTGCTGTTGACTGGTATCAGGTTGCCGCTGGTATGTTCGATTTGGGCGAGTTCGTCTACAAAGTGGGTATCTCCTACAATGCTTACATCACCCAGATGGTGATTCAGGCTATCGGCGCTAACATTACTGCTAACGCTGGTACTTCTTACATCGTGAATGGTTTTGCTACTTCTACGTTCGTGAAGCTGGCTGAAATCCTGCGTGCTGCTAACGGCGGTGCGAAGATTCGCGCTTATGGTACTCTGGCTGCTCTTAGCAACGTTATTCCGTCTGGTACAACGAATGCTAACTTGCAGATGGGCCTTGGCGAGGAATGGGCGCGTGTCGGTCACCTTGGCACGTTCATGGATGTTGACCTTGTGCGTATTCCGCAGATTCTTCTGCCCAATACCGTCAACACCACTCCGCTGACTGGTATTCCTGATTCCACCATCTATCTGTTTGCTGATGGTGGTTACAAACCGGTTAAGCTTGTGTTCGAGGGTAGCGCTCTGACAACGGACATTGTTCCGACTGAGGCTCCTGACAAGGAAATGGGCATCAGCCTGACGCTTAGAATGGGTACAACGTTTATCGCTGCTTCTAAGTATGGTGCTATTACGGGCGTTAGCGCGTAATTGAGTAATATAATAGGGGGACTCGTAAGAGTCCCCCATATATTAAATTGAGTAAAAGGAATAAAAGGAGAATTGCACTATGCCAGCTACTAAAAAGGCTGTTTCGCAGAATGATGATATTTCGGAAGCAAAGACAAGTGCTTCCTCTGGTATGACTACCGAAGATATGCTTGCTATGATTGCGAATTTAACGGCGCAAATTAATAAGCTTACCGCTCAGTCGAACGGAGAAGTACAACCATCTAATAGTGGTGTTTCAAAGATGGATAGGCCGTGTACTTTAATTCACCTGTGTGAGTGTCATCCATCATTGCCATCTACAATTAGGTTGAATGGTAATGAAATTCGTTTCACAAAATTCGGTGAACGTAGGACATTCAGATTCGCTGAAATGCAAGATATCACTTCCCGTTATAGAGATTGGTTCGAGCGTGGAATCTTTACGCTTGGTAGTGACTGTGACGATATGATTGATGAATTTGGGCTTGAAATTATGGACGTTCCAATGTCCGCTTCACAATATGCTCGTATGTCTAGCCTGCCAATGGCGGAGTTTAAGCGCATTGTTGAGGGACTGTCTTATCCGATGGCGCTTCGTGTTGCGCAAACTTGGATTAAGCGTTATGAATCAAAACAGGCGGGATATTCAAATCTTGAGAAAGTCAAGATTTTAAATAAGAAAACAAAAGGCTTTATGAAACAATTCATGTCTGACTTGCTGAATGAGGAGACAGACGAATAAGGGGGAAAGTTTGTGGCCGGAACATCTTATTTCACAATATATAAAAGGGCCATAACAGAGTTCAAAGACCCTACTCTAAAAAATCTTTTAGAAAATGACACTGTTATGTTCAGCCAAGTTATGTATAATTTCTTGGAGAACGCAATTTCTCTTTTCACAAACCCAATTCCGGCGCAAAAACGTGTGAACGACAGGGTTCCTCCTAAATTTTATTCTCAGACCTTTATAGGTGATGGGAGTAACAAACAATTTACATTAACTGACGCGCCCGATGCTTCTTTGATTGATGATTGTCTTTTTGAATATACTATTGACGGCAACAAAGTAGATGGTACATATACTGCTGTTGCTGGAGGTAAGGTTGGAGAGGCTATTGTTGGCAAAACCTACACAGAGGGTACACCAACTGTAACACTAGACCCGGCCCCTTTTGAGGGTGCTGAAGTAGTCATCAATATTTATTATGTTGGCAACTGGAATATCAAGCTTTATCCAATGGAAGAATATATTTTGGCCGAGTTTATTATGGCGGCATGGTCGGAATATATTCAAAATGATAAATTGGATATTGTTAGACTTCTCGGTGATACAGACTTTAAACTTACTTCTGTATCTTCCGCTACAACGTCAAAGTCAAGCTGGTATATTGTGAATAGAGAAACTGTTACTAAGCGTATGACAAAATATGCATGGGATGCGGCTATTCAGAGGTTATACCCATGATAAAAAAATATTATGCTGACCTTGTAAATAGAGTGTTTAATGTATTGTATGTGTATGAGAACGACATAGACTCCTTTGAAACCTATGTAAAGTCATTGACATTTGAATTAAGTGGGAATGAGGACTTTTCAGAGATACAACAAATACGATTTAAGCTCAATGCTTTGCTGTTAAACGACATCGTACATTCCGATGTTAGACATGCCGTGTTGAAGTCAATCAGTATATTGGATAGAATATTGAGCAATTGGAAGGAGTGATAATATGGCTCTCGATTTAAGAGGAATAAAAGCTGCCACATTTAACACTCCAACCAACTATGTCGAAAGTGTACGATACTACGAACAGAATTTACAAGATAAAATAAATGAGACATATCAATATGCAACACTTATGAGATAGGGCAAGAGCTTGTTCGTGGGACATTAGATTTCACTCCTTTGGTATGTCGTGTTTGCCATGCCATTAACCCCAAAACGGGGTTAAACCTTGGTGACGACTTTAAAGACTTAAAATTCTTCGATGTCTTTTCACATAGGACTATGGGTGAAAGATATTGGTTTAATAATTCTGTTTGGATTACTACTAATACAGACAACTATCATTATAACACACAATCTGCTATTGTCAGAAGATGCAATAACACGTTAAACTTAATTAATAGTAATGGATGTATTATAAGAGAACCATGTATTGTTGGTTATTCAATTAAATACGCCAATATCTATTATAACACTTCTGTCGAAATTCCGCAAGGGACGATTGTTGTAACGGCACAAAACAATGATATAACTCAAGGCATAAACATAAACGATAGGTTCATTCTTGATAATCAAGTGTTTAAGATTAAATCAGTCAAGGACTATCTTCGTAGTAATACTACGATTGGTGAATCTGTGCCGTTAATTGAGTTCGAAATGTATGTTGACGCTATTTCTCCTGATGATGATTTTGAGCTTTGTATCGCCAATATGTCTAGATATAAAGGTATATATAAGCCTTACGAAGAAGTGAAACCAAGCGATAAGGCTACAAGCCTTGTTGGTGAGGCCATTGTTGGAACTTCGGTTGTTGGAGAATCAGAAACAAACATCGGTGCGATAGTGATAGAGCCGTATCCAGTGAAACTATATCAGGGAGAACAACAGACTTATACATGTTCGGCTTATGGATATGTTGCGTCATGTGGTTGTCGTGATTCTTATGAGTACGAAGAACCGATAGATGTGGAATTTGTATTTAGTACAAGTGGTGCGAATCCAAACAGATATAAATTTGAAGTAATTGACAGAAACACATTCTCGGTAATGTGTCTTGGAAAGTCAACAGTGCCGTTGGTTGTGACGTGTTCAGGCGGTGGAGTTTCTAAACAGGTAACTATTGATTTAAGGGGGCTATACTAATATGGTTTACGACTTAGATAGGATAGCCTATAATAAATTTACTGGTTTTTCCGACTTGTGTTATAACATTCTAGGCTATCTTATGACACAGAATGAGAACATATGGAAACTTTTGAAATATGATACGCCAGAAGCTTTGTCTAAACCTAATCTCACGTTAGAAGAAAAGCGTAAGATGATTTATGACGGTGTTGGTGATTCAGAACATTATAATGTATATAGATGCCCGTTCGTTGATGATGCTTTCACAGAGCAAACAAGCCAGCTTAGAATATATTCATATACTATCAATCCTAACAATAGGAGTATGTCCACAATTGATATTAATATTGATTGTATAACGCATACAAAGCTTGTTAATATAGATGGGTGTAAGAGTAGAGTTGAGGTAATGGTTGAAGAAGTCTTAAAGACGTTAAACGGCCAAGAAATCAATGGCGTTGGGAAGTTGTTCTTCGACGCTAGAGAAAGCATGTACAATGCGGCTCGTTCAAGCATATTCAACAACAGATATTTCTGGGGTTATCAAATCACAATGTCTGTGAAATACGGAGAATTGGAACCTTTTACACATGGTTGACGATATTTTAATACCATATAGACAGGCAGTCATTAATGACGAACCTGTTGAACTGTTCGATGGACTGGTGCTTCATCCAGTCAAGATGCGAGACTATATCACATTTAATGTTTGTTCGTCAATTTTGAAAATAAACAAAAACTCAACAAACGACCCAAAAGTTATTTCTATGTCATATTTAGACTATATCATATATCTCATGCAAATGGAAGAACGAGAAAAAGAACCGGGAAAACCAAATATAAATGAAATGTTCTTAGAATGTTTAATTCTATTGGTTACAAACAAAGACGGTGTAGAGATAAGATATGGAGTAGATGGAAAGAAAAAGAGTTTCATTGAGATTGATGGGGTAGTATTACATAAAAAAGAATTTGACAAGTTTAGAAAGTTTATACTTGTTCAAAACATCCCTGACTACAAAGAGGAATATATCAACCCAGAGTTGGAAGCCGATTTAAAGAAAGCGGATGAAATCAGGAATAAAGGGAAAACCCCATGTGACATAGAAAAACAAATGATGGCGGTAGTAATTGGAAGTTCTTTAACGTTGGAAGATGTTAAGAATATGACAATAAGAAAATTCTTTATTAGTCTTGAAATGATTGATAAGAAACTACATTACATCATTCTTAAACAGGCAAGCCTGTCAGGGTTTGTTGAGTTTAAACAAGAAATCACTCACTATTTGGTTGAGGAAAACAAGGGCATTGGTGACAGTGTTGTTGATTATACTCAGTTCCAAAATAAGATAAATAGTGTAAATTAAATAAGGAGGAAACTTATATGTCAAGACAATTTTTGGCTGGTGCTGCTACTGTTGACATGCTTGTAGGCGACCAGCTTATTGCTACGGCTAATACGTTGCTTGATTCTTCTATCACTATCGGCTCTACTGCCGAGGACGTTCGTGGCGGCCAAGGCGCTAAGTTGCTTGGTAAGTATTATCATACAAGCACATTTGATATCAACCTGACCGACGTTCTGTTCAAGCTTGAATACTTTGCTTTCCAGACGGGTTCTGCCATTCAGCAAATTGCTGATGTATTCACGTCTGAACAGGTTACGCTTGGCGCTAGTGGTTCTGGGGCTATCACTGGAACTCCTGCTGTGTATCAGTCTTATGGCACGATTGGTTGGGCGGCCAAGCCTGGTTCTGACGCTTATCAGAAAGTTACTTTTACAGAAAAAGCGTTTACGGTTTCTGGCGGCAAAGAGGGCGACATTTACTGTGTGAAATATATTAGCACGGACAATGCTGCTCGTCAGATTACAATTTCTTCTTCGTTCATTCCGAGCGAGGTCACTCTGGTTATGACAGCCAACCTGTATCGCGCTGGTGGACGTGGCGAAAATGACGTGAACAATTCTTCTAAGATTGGTATTGTTCAGGTTCTCGTTCCTCGATTCCAGTTTAATGGTTCTATGGAGCTGTCTATGACTTCTACGGGCGTTGCTAACTCCCCGATTGCTGGTTCTGCTTTGGACAATCCGTCTGCAGACTGCTCTGACGGTGGTTACTACGCTATTATCACGGAGCAACTCTCAGGCAGTTCTTGGTATGATAACGTGTTCGCACTTGCTATTGAGGATAGTGATATTGAGCTTGCCACTACGACTGGTACGGCTACGCTTAGTGTTTATGCTTTGCCCCTTAATGGCGCTGCTTTCAAGCCGCCATACGAGGATTTGACGTTCACTTCCGCCGCTAACGGTACAGCTACTGTTTCGCAGGAAGGTGTTGTAACTGGCGTTGCTGAGGGCAACACGACCGTTACTGTCTCCATTAAGAACAAGGTGGGCGTAGAGGCTGTTGCTAACATCACCGTTCCTGCTGCTGGTTAATTGATAGTTAGGAGCTGAATAATAATGGCATATACACCTACTGTTTGGGCTAATGGTGATGTTATCACCGCAGATAAGCTCAATAAATTAGAAAACGGTGTGGCCAATGAACAGGTGGGGCCAGCAGGCCCCGCTGGTTCGGCTGCCACCGTTACTGTTGGTAGCGTTACGACTGGTGAAGCTGGTACGGAAGCAACTGTGACAAATTCTGGTACTGAAAGTGCCGCTATTCTCGATTTTGTCATCCCTAAAGGAGCAGCTGGTACAAACGGTACTGACGGCGCTCCTGGGGCGGATGGCGCTAAAGGCGACCCTGGTGCTGTATTTACTCCTGCTGTTTCTCCAGAGGGTGAACTTAGCTGGACAAATAACGGAAGTTTAGATAACCCAGACCCTGTCAACATTAAAGGGCCAAAGGGTGATGCTGGCGAAGCTGGTACACCGGGTGCAACTGGCGCTGCTGGTGCTTCCATTAAAGAGGCCGGTGGAGTAACTGGCGGTAAGGCAACGCTTACTGATAATAGTGAAATCACTATTACTGTAACTACCGCTCCTGCTGGCTAATTCGAGTTAAGGGACTACCGTATGGTAGTCCCTTATTTTTACGTTGGAGTGATAGCATGTGCCCGTATTCTGTGGATAAATCTGATATATTACACAAAAATTTAGTTTGTACAATTGACAATAAAACATGTGGGCTATGGAGATATTGCCCAACTTTAAAGAAACCAATTATGAGCGACACATATAACAAATATGGTTGTCGCACAAAAAATGAATTTGAAAACAGTCAGAAAGATGGTGATAAAGATGGACAAAGATAATGTTGTTTTGGAGGACGTTAAGGCTTTACCCAAACCTAAGAAAGCGGCTCCAAAAACGAAAAAGATTATTGCTACCGTAAACTATTCTAAACCCTCCAAAAACTTAACTTCTGTGTCGTATGAAAAAGATGGCACTATCTGTTCTGTTTTTATAAAAGGTATTTATACGGATAAAGTAGAAATTGAATATACAGGCGACTCTTTTAACAAAGATAAGATTGTAAGTGTAAAATAAGGAGGGACTTAGATGTTTATTACAGTAGCTGGGACTCCTGCTGGATATGGATATTTTGAAATTACAGCAACTCCGAACGAAAATATTATTCCAGCCATGGTAGCCGAGATAAAAGCAAACGACATCAACAAGGAGCTTAGGGCTAATATTTCTGTTGGAACAATGGCTATTCAAGTTAAAGCGCCATGTAAAGTAAGTATAAATGGCAGAAATCCTGTTCTTGTTGAACCTGACATTGGACTTACATTTGATGCCAGAGGGGTATTTTCAGTTGTTTTTGACACAGCAGTAGCCTATAATATTACAATCTCATATTAATGGGGTGATTTAATGTTGCCTCAATATGGTTTTAGGGTTGTTTACTATAATATAATCCGTGGGTTTAACAATATCAACGTTGGTGAATCTGGTGGCGGTGGAGACTACAATAAAGATGCTACGGTAGGTAAAGCTATTGTTGGTCAAGCCGTTGTTGGTTATGAATATTCTACGTATGGTACATCTTTAATCGGAGAAGCCAAAGTAGATGAAGCAATTGTTGGCTATGTACCATCTAGCATTAATGTTGCTGTCGTTGGAACTTCAGAAGCAGTTTAACACTGATTCAATTTAAGTGATAAAATAAGGGGGTGGTTCCAATGGCAGAAATATTAAAACTTGCCTCAAGTATAGCTGGTGAAATTACCACTATTATTGCTTTGTTGGCAATAATACTTCCCAAATCCAGAAATGCTATTGTAAAATGGCTCAAAAAAGCTTTAGAAATTGATAGAGTAAACAAAACACTAGATGAGCAAAGCAAGAAAAATGAAGAAAGAGAAAAACTCATAGGGGACTTAAAAAACACATTAGACGACCACGTTAAAAGATATAAAGAATATACGGCTAGAGCGCAAG
>OGQJ01002989.1_pt1 | contig 12020 bp, 10 predicted proteins | sample 1553161 | NCBI WGS metagenome assembly OGQJ01 (sample SAMEA2579923, study PRJEB22360) | human gut metagenome | biome: human gut; feature: human-associated habitat; material: faeces | place: Denmark | collected 2008/2010 | reverse complement strand
CGGCCTGTTCGGCTACCGCAACCAGTTCCTGACCGATACCCACGGCGAAGGCATCCTCAACCAGATCTTTGATGGCTACGATGTCTGGGCCGGTATGATCGCCAACCGTTCCACCGGTTCTCTGGTCAGCTTTGAGACCGGCGATGCCGTTACCTACGGCCTGTACAACGCGCAGCAGCGCGGCACCCTGCTGGTGGGCGCTGGCGAAAAGGTCTACGAGGGCATGGTCATCGGCTACACCGCTTCCGGCGAGGATGTGGATGTCAACGTCTGCAAGACCAAGCACCTGACCAATACCCGCGCTTCCGGTTCCGATGACGCTCTGCGCCTGATCCCCGTCAGCAAGCTGAGCCTGGAGGGCTGCCTGGAGTTCCTGGCACAGGATGAGCTGTTGGAGGTCACCCCTGAGAATCTGCGCATCCGCAAGCAGATCCTGAACCACGACCAGCGCATGAAGGCAAAGAGCAAGCTGAAGTAAGCTGCTTCCCTTCCCGATCAACATAAAAAACGGCATCGCAAACCGATTGGTCTGCGATGCCGTTTTTGCGTTTCGCTCTTTATTCAGCGCTGTATGCGCTGCCCATAGTCCAGGAGTTGGAAGCCGAATACTTTGCGTGGTTGCGCAGGTAGGTGACCCAGGCACCATAGCCGTTTCCGGCCGAGAAGTGGACTCCATCCGGAGCCGCCAGCATCTCTTTCAGATTCCCGTTCTCATCGGCAAAGGTCTCCCACAGGTCAAGGTAGACACAGCCCTTGTCTGCAGCCAGCTTTGCCAGCTGCTCGTTCACAGAGCGCAGGACATCGGACGCAAGACCGGGCTTTTCCGCAGCGGCCTGGGGCCGCACCGGCGGGATGGACTGGACATAGATGACGCAGCCGGGCAGGGCCTGCCTGAGCTGATCCAGCATCTGGCCATAGTAGGCCAGAAAGCGGTCTGCTGCCCCCAGCGTGGTCAGCGTGTTGGTGCCCAGCAGGATATAGAGCTTTTTCGGCTGGGCCGCTGTCAGCACATCCATTGCCACCTCTGAGCCGCGCACGCTGCTCTTGACCGCGCTGCGGTTCACGATGGCATCGGGGCCCACACCGGTATAGCCGCAGATGAGCGCCCCGCCCAGGTTGATGCTGTAATCGGAAAAGCCCACGGTCAGGCTGTCGCCCAGCAGGGCCGCATCCGAAAAGTAACTCAGATCCACCTGCCCACAGCTGGGCTGACGGATCACGCTGCTGTCATACGCCTTGACCTGGTAGGCCCCCGCTGCCTGCCGGGCGGGTCCGAACTGTTCCAGCGTGACAACCGCCGCATCGTCGGCTCCACTGCCTTCCCCTGCCGTACCGCCGGCGCTGTCTGCCGCTGAGGCTCCCGTATCTCCCTGCATGGGCAGCGGAGCCAGGATATTGGCCGCTGTGCCCGCCGCCGGGCTTTGCTGGACAGCCTCGCTCTGCTTTTCGCCATTTTCCAGAATGGCCGTGATGGCCAGCGACAGCAGCAGGATCGCTGCAATGACCCCCGCCAGCCGCAGGCCGGTGCCTGCCTTGCTGTGCCGTCTCCGGCCATGGGTGGAATGATATTCGTGTGAGATTCCCATTCTCTTGCCCGCCTTTCCCTGTTTTCTTTTCTCTATCATTACGGTCAGTATCCCCGAAAAATTGCAGAGTTTGCATTCTGCACTCCGACCGACCCTATGTTTTTGTAGGATACGCCAAATATTGTATCATAATTTTTTTGCCCGTGCAACCAATCAGGTCTTGCATACAACAGAGAAATAGTTTACAATAGTATTGTTGCAGGAATTGCACAGTTTTCATTGAATCAGATGCACATCCTGCATTCTTTTTGTACGACTTGCGGCGCGCATCCGCAATCTCCTTCCCCGGGCAGTGCAGGGCTCTGGGAGGACACAGAAGGACTTGCCGCGCTTTGCAGGACGTGAAATGTTGTTCTTTTGGATAAGGAGGACGTATGTCAAAAAATGTCATCATCGGCCAGAGCGGCGGCCCTACCGCCGTTATCAATTCCAGCCTGGCAGGCGTATACAAAGCTGCCTGCAGTCTGGGAGCCGATAAAGTCTACGGAATGAAGTACGGCATCGAGGGCCTTTTAAAGGAAGAGATGCTGGAACTGAACGTTCTGCTGGATGACCGCATGAGCATCGAACTGCTCAAGCGCACCCCGTCCAGCTATCTGGGCAGCTGCCGCTACAAGCTGCCGGACCCGGACGTGGACTCTACCCCGTTCATCAAGCTGTTCACCCTGTTTGACAAGTACGATATCTGTGCGCTGTTCTACATCGGCGGCAATGACTCGATGGACACCATTGCAAAGCTCTCCCGTTACGGTGCCCAGGTGGGCAGCAGCGTCCGGTTCATCGGTGTGCCCAAGACCATCGACAACGACCTTTGCCTGACCGACCACACCCCCGGCTACGGCTCTGCCGCCAAGTACATTGCCACCATCCTGAAGGAGGTCATCCGTGACTCCTCCGTTTACAACATCCGCAGCGTAACGGTGGCCGAGATCATGGGCCGCCACGCGGGCTGGCTGGCCGGTGCGGCCTGTCTGGCCGGCGGCGATGACTGCGAAGGCCCCGACCTCATTCTGCTGCCCGAAGTTCCCTTTGACCCGGACAGGTTCCTGACCCGGGTGGACGAGCTGCAGCGGGTCAAGCCCAATGTCATCATTGCAGCCAGCGAGGGTGTTAAGACTGCCGACGGCACCTATCTGTGCGATCTGGTCTCCACCGCCGGACAGCTGGATGCCTTTGGCCACAAGGCCATCCTCAGCGGCACCAGCCGGTATCTTTCTGACCTCATCCACGACAACCTGAACTGCAAGAGCCGTGCCATTGAGTTCTCGACCTTGCAGCGCTGCGCCAGCCATCTGGCCAGCCGCACCGATGTGAACGAGGCCTATGCCGTGGGCGGCGCTGCCGCTTCCGCTGCCTTTGCGGGCGAGACCGGGCGGATGATCTCGCTCAAGCGCATTTCCGATTACCCCTACCAGTGCATCACCGAGTCGGTGGATGTCCAGCAGGTGGCAAACCTGGAGAAAAAGGTGCCGCTGGACTGGATCACCCCGGACGGAATGCAGGTGACGGCGGCATTTGAGGAGTATGCCCGCCCGCTCATCCTGGACGAAGTGACACCGGTCTACGTCAACGGTACCCCGCGCCATATCTGCCTGTAAGTTTCATTTGCGCGTTTCCTCCCCCCTCGTGGTCTGTTTTCGTGCTCCTGCACGATAATATAAAAGCCGAAACAGAAGAAAAGGAGAAATCATCATGGGTAAAAATGCAATCGTTGGCCAGTCTGGCGGCCCTACCTCCGTCATCAATGCAAGTCTGGCAGGCGTATTCGAGAGCTGCAAGAGCCGCGGCGCTGAGATCGTTTACGGCATGTGCAACGGCGTTGCCGGTCTGCTGGAGGAGCGCGTGGTGGATCTTTCCACCGTGCTGACCGATGACCTGGATATCGAGCTGCTCAAGCGCACCCCGTCCAGCTTCCTGGGCAGCTGCCGCTATAAACTGCCCGATTGGCACGATGACGAGACCGTTTACAAGAAGCTGTTCGCCATCCTGGAAAAGCTGAACATTGGCTACTTCTTCTACATTGGCGGCAACGACTCCATGGATACCATCGGCAAGCTGGCTGAATACGGCAACCGCATCCAGAGCGACATCCGCTTCATGGGCGTTCCCAAGACCATCGATAACGACCTGATGGTGACCGACCACACCCCCGGCTACGGCTCTGCGGCAAAGTACATCGGTGTAGTGATGAAGGAGATCATCCGCGATGCCACCGTTTACGGCACCAATTATGTCACCGTGGTCGAGATCATGGGCCGCAACGCCGGCTGGCTGACCGCTGCTGCCTCTCTGGCCAAGAGCGATGACTGCGAGGGCGTGGATATGATCTGCCTGCCCGAAGTCCCCTTCAACGTGGAGCACTTCATTGAGAAGGTCCGCGTCATGCAGGAGAAGAAGCCCAGCATCGTGATCGCTGTTTCCGAGGGTGTCAAGCTCGAGGACGGCCGCTACGTCTGCGAGCTGGCCGATGATGTGCACGCAGTGGACGCTTTCGGCCACAAGGCACTGACTGGTACCGCACGCTATCTGGCGAATGTGGTCGCCCGCAATCTGGATACCAAGACCCGCTGTATCGAGCTGTCTACCCTGCAGCGCTGCGCTGGTCACCTGACCAGCCGCACCGATATCACCGAGGCTTACCAGGTGGGCGGCGCTGCTGCCAAGGCTGCCTTTGAGGGTGTCACCGGTCAGATGGTCGCCCTGAAGCGCATCTCCAACAGCCCCTATCAGTACATCACCGAGCTGCACCCCATCAGTGAAGTTGCAAACCTCGAGAAGAAGGTCCCCCTGAGCTGGATGAACGAGAACCACACCCAGATGACCGAGGAATTCCTCGAGTATGCCCGCCCGCTGATCCAGGCTGAGCTGACTCCGCTGTACATTGCAGGTCTGCCCCACCACATCTACATGAAAAAGTAATTTCTCCTTTGAATCCTTCTAAGGCATAGTAAAACTCCCGCCCGGATGCGCTCCGGACGGGAGTTTTTGCTGTATGACTTATGAATTACTGTTTGCCCAGCTGCCAGAACGCCACGGCGCTGGCGGCGGCAACGTTCAGGGAATCGACCCCGTGGGACATGGGGATCTTGACCGTATAATCGCAGGATGCGATGGTGGTATGGGAAAGGCCGTCCCCCTCCGTGCCCAGCACAATGGCAAGCTTCGGCTCCCGGGCAAGGGCTCCGTCATCAATGCTGACCGAACGGTCGCTCAAGGCCATGGCAGCCGTCTTGAAGCCCAGGGCATTCAACTGAGCAAGCCCCTTTTCGGGCCAGTCAGCGGGCGTTTCACCGATCTGCGCCCAGGGCACCTGAAATACCGTGCCCATACTCACGCGCACGGCCCGGCGGCAGAGCGGGTCACAGCAGGAGGGGTTGATAAGAACAGCGTCCATGTTCAGCGCTGCCGCGCTGCGGAAGATGGCACCCACGTTGGTGGAATCCACAATGCCCTCCAGCACGGCCACCCGCCGGGCATTCCGGCAGAGCTCCTCCACGGTGCGGGGCTTCGGACGTTGAAAGGCACAGAGCACGCCCCGGGTCAGCTCGTAGCCTGTCAGTGCAGCCAGCAGCTCCCGGTCAGCAGTATAAATGGGTGCATCCCCGCAGCGGGTCAGGATCTCCGCCGCCGGGCCGGTGATCTGCCTGCGCTCCATCAGCAGGGAGACCGGCACAAAGCCTGCATCCAGTGCCCGGGAGATCACCTTGGGGCTCTCGGCAATGAAGATGCCTTTTTCGGGTTCCAGCCGACTGCGCAGCTGGTTCTGCGTCAGGCGGGCGTAGGGGTCCAGCTCCGGCGCGTGAAAATCCGTGATCTCGATGATATTGGGCATGGGGAGATTCTCCTTTTTCTGTATGAATGGTCTTATTGTAGCACAACCCGGATGCAATTGCAAAATACATGGCAGGCATATTCGTTTTACATAGTCAAAACCGCCAAAAATCACCTTTTGTTTTTGACAAATCCGTCAACCCGCGTTATAGTATAGGGGTAAAAAATCAGAGGGGGAATTTGCATGAATTCCAAGAAAAAGCGCCGCGGCCAGATGTCGGAAGCCTTCTGCACGGCAATGTTCCTTTCACTGTCCGGCGGCCTGCAGGACGTATACACCTATCTGTTCCGGGGCAAGGTGTTTGCCAACGCCCAGACCGGCAACATCGTGCTGATGGCTGTCCATGCCTTTGCCGGGGAGTGGGGGCGTGTGCTGCATTATCTTGTGCCCCTGTGCTTCTTTGCGCTGGGCGTGTTCGCGGCAGAGCTGATGCACCAGAAGCTGCAGAATCTGCAGCGGCTCCACTGGCGGCAGCTGGTGGTGCTGTGTGAGATCGTGATGCTGTTCGTGGTGGGCTTTTTCCCGCAGGAGTGGAATCTTATGGCCAATGCGCTGGTCTCGTTTGCCTGTGCGATGCAGGTGCAGACCTTCCGCAAGGTGAACGGTTATGCCTTTGCCAGCACCATGTGCATCGGCAACATGCGCAGCGGCATGGACTCCCTCTGCAGCTGGGTGCTCAACCGCAATCCTGCCGCCCTGAAAAAATCCTTCTATTACTGGGGTATCATCCTCCTGTTTGCGCTGGGCGCGGGCCTGGGCAGCCTGACGCTGGACCTCTGCGGCGCAAAGGCCATCTGGTTCTCCTGCCTGCTGCTGGCCGTCAGCTTCTGCCTGATGTTCCTGAAAGAAGATGTGGAAGAGATCAAAGAAGATCTCGAAGCACTGGAAGCAAAACATTAAATCAAGGAGTTTCCCTCAGTTTCACGCTGTTTACCGCCATGCCAAAGGCTCCCCTGGTAGGGGAGCTGGCGAGCGCCAGCGAGACTGAGGGGTTTATTTTTTTCCGGATCTATCCAACACTTCCCTGGTCTCCTTCGTCTTACAGGCAGAACGACGCAATGAAAGGAGGAAGCCCCATGTGGGAGCTGCTGTACGAGACCTTCTGGGACAGGCTGGAACACTTCTGTTGCAATCTCTGCCGGGACGAAGCCCGGGCGGAGGATCTGACCCAGGAAGTCTTTCTGCGGGCACTGCAGAAACGGAGCCTCATCAACAGCTTTACGGAACGGCAGTGCAAAGCCTGGCTGTTTACCACAGCGCGGAATCTCTACTGCGACCAACTCCGCCGGACGGCAAAGGAGGAGCAGCTGCTCAGCACCTTTTTCCCGGAAGAGGACAATGCTGAACCGGATTTCGCACTGGACACGGTGGAAGCCGCCAGTCTGCTGGCTCTGCTCACCCCGGAAGAGCGGCGGCTGTTCACCCTGCGCTATACAGCGGGCTACAATGCCAGCGAGATCGGTCAGCTGCTCTGTCTCCCGCCCGGCACGGTCCGCAGCCGCCTTGCCCAGATACGCCATCGCCTCAAAACTGAACTTACGGAGGATTAAATGATGAAAAAGAACCTGAATGTGGACGCTATGATCCTGGACCTGCGCAATGTGCAGGAGGATTTTCTTGACCGCTATGAGCAGATCAAGCTGGACTGCATGATCGCGCTGACCTCGCCCCGGGTGCAGACGCTCCTGAGCCAGCACAACATTTCTCTGGATTCGATGCTCTGCAAAAATGTCCCGGAGGAGGTCTCGGTGGGTGTGGTCAATGGCAAGGTCACGCTGAGCTCTGCCAGCCAGACCGCCGCCGGGCAGGTACTGGTGGTCAACGGCAAGCTGATGATCACACCGGATGCTGCAGAGGTTTTACAGAAGTACGCCTGCATTCTGGTCAACGGTATGATCTACTGCCCGCAGTGCCTCTCGGCAGTGGTATCCGCCCGCTGCATCCTGAACGGAAAGCTGGCGGTCTACCCCGATGATGCAGTGCTCCTGCCGGGAAGCTCCATCAAGCTAGACAACACCTTCCTGCTGCGGGCACAAAGCCGCCTGTACTGGAATGAACATCGCTTCCTGGCGGTTGACCCCAGGCTCGACACTGCCGCACTGGCCGCAAAGGGCTGCAGCTTTTCCGCTCCAAAGGCCATCCTGTGCGCAAGCCTTGCGCCCGTTCTGGCCCCGCTCTTCCCGGATTCCACCGAGCTGATCATCGTGCCGGACGGCACCGCCGTGGTGGAGGACGACCTGGAGCTGACCGCCTCTTCCCTGCGCCGGTATGGCACCCGTCTCTATGTGCTGGGTGATGCTGTCATCCCCGCAGAGAGCGCAGACCTGCTGGCTCAGATCGAATTCCTGCATGTTACCGGTGAAGTAGAGCTGCCTGATGCTCTGGAAGCGGCCTTCTTTGCCATCCCTGAGCTGGAATGCGGCAAAGTAGTCCACGAGGACGCTCTGCCCAAGCTGACCCGCGCCAAAGCAAAGGATGAGGAGCCTGATCCGGATACCGTGACCCTCAGCGGCATCCAGCTGACCCTGTAATCCGCACTGTTCCTCCCTGCCCCGCTCTTTCCGGCAAAAGCTTTCTGCTGGAAGGAGCGGGACTTTTGTTGATTTTTTATTGCACCCGCTCCTCTGATATGATATACTGTTTTATGTATTGTGTAATTCCCCGGGCACACTTCCGCTGTGGAACCCGCTGCCCGGGCAGGATATGGGAACCGAAATCAGGAAGAGGAGCAACGAATGAAAAAAGGATTTGACAACGACAAATACCTGCAGATGCAGTCGGAGCACATCCGGGAGCGGATCGCGCAGTTCGACAACAAGCTGTATCTGGAATTCGGCGGCAAGCTGTTCGATGACTACCACGCCTCCCGCGTGCTGCCCGGCTTCCAGCCCGATTCCAAGCTGCAGATGCTGCTGCAGCTGAAGGATCAGGCCGAGGTCGTTATCGTCATCAACGCTGAGGACATCGTCAGCAGCAAGGTGCGCGGTGACTATGGCATTACCTATGATCTGGACGTTCTGCGTCTCATCGATGCATTCCAGGAGCGCGGCCTGTTTGTGGGCAGTGTATGCGTGACCATGTACACCGCTGCCCCCGAGGTGGAAGCCTTTGAGAAGCGGCTGAACAGCCTGGGCATCCGCACCTTCCGGCACTATAAGATCCCCGGCTACCCCAACGACGTTGCCCGCATCGTGAGCGACGAGGGCTATGGCCGCAACGAGTACATCGAGACCCAGCGCCCGCTGGTGGTTATCACGGCTCCCGGCCCTGGCAGCGGCAAGATGGCCACCTGCCTGTCCCAGCTGTACCACGAATACAAGCGGGGCGTGAAGGCCGGTTATGCCAAGTTTGAGACCTTTCCCATCTGGAACATCCCCCTGAAGCACCCGGTCAACCTGGCTTACGAGGCTGCCACCGCCGACCTGAACGATGTGAACATGATCGACCCGTTCCATCTGGAGGCCTATGGCAAGACCGCGGTCAACTACAACCGCGACATTGAGATCTTCCCCGTGGTCAACGCCATGTTTGAGCTGATTGCAGGCAAGAGCCCCTACCACTCCCCCACCGACATGGGCGTGAACATGGCCGGCAACTGCATTGTGGATGACGCGGCCTGCTGCGAAGCTTCCCGCAACGAGATCGTCCGCCGCTACTTCAAGGCCCTGTGTGACCTCAAGAACGGCGCACAGATCCAGAGTGAGGTCTACAAGCTGGAGCTGCTGATGAATCAGGCCGGACTGACCCTGGGCAGCCGCCCGGTGGAGCAGGCCGCCCATGCAGTCTCTGAAAAGACTGGCGGTGCCCCCGCTGCCGCCATCGAGCTGCCGGACGGCACCGTTGTCACCGGCAAGACCGGCCCTCTGCTGGGTGCCGCTTCCTCCGCTCTGCTCAACGCGCTGAAAAAGCTGGCCGGCATCGACCAGGAGCTTGACCTCGTTTCTGCCGCCGCCATCGAGCCCATCCAGACCCTCAAGACCAACTATCTGGGCAGCAAGAACCCCCGTCTGCACACCGACGAGATCCTGATTGCCCTGTCCAGCTCGGCTGCGCAGAATCCCACTGCTGCAGCCGCCCTCAAGCAGCTCTCCCACCTGAAGGGCTGCGATATGCACTCCACCGTCATCCTGTCCAGCGTGGATATGGACACTGTGAAGAAGCTGGGCATGTATCTGACCTGCGAGCCCACCTATGAGGAAGCAGACCGGATGTACCACAAGAAGTAAAAAATAATGACCCTCTCTGTCATTGCTTTGCACTGCCGTCTTTCCCCAAGGGCTGGGCGGCCGTATCTGCGCGACGGAGAGGGTCAATTTTATTTCCGGGTCTGTTCCCAGTAGGCTCCCATGCTCTGGCCGGGCTGGTCGGTGACATCATCGTTCAGATAGTCTGCAAGACCAAAGGCTTCCGGCTTCCAGCTGCGGGCAGCTTCCACGGTGGGGTATTCCACCTCAGCGTACCAGAACGCAGTGGGCTGGCCCTCATCCACATGGTTCACCTCCAGCACAAGGCCATCGGGCAGGGCGTAGCTTCTGCGGATCTTCCCGATCAGGGGCTTACCGATGATCTTTGTTTCCAGTTCATCAAACAGTTTCTTGTCGATGGGGCGCTCGATCTCCTCCCGTGCAAGCCCGCTTCCGGACTTGAAGCAGAGGATATAGGCCGTCCCGCCACCCTTGAGCGCCTCCTCCCGGATGCGCACGGTGGGCCGCACGCTGATATATCCCTGCCGCATGGCAAACTCTTCCTTGAGCGGCAAAGCCGGGAGGTTTTCACCCTCCGGCCAGCCGTTCACCATCCATTTGCGTTCGATCTCCATGACGTTTTCCTCGTTTCTGTGTTTTTGTATTTATTCTAGCACGTTTTTATGTTAGAATAAATATCAGTATGAAATTTTAGCATTCTCACCCTCTCAGTCAATGCCTGACGGCATTGCCAGCTCCCCCAAAGGGGGAGCCAAGAGCCGCTCTGTATTCAAGCTTGATGAGACTGAATCGAAAATCGCCAAAGGCTCTCCCTTTGGGAGAGCTGGCGAGCGGAGCGAGACTGAGAGGGCGAGCCAGTTATAACAGGAGCAACTATGAAATCTTCTCGCAATTACCCCGTTTACACCGTCAACAAACACGCCGAGGGCCTGCTGGTGGGCGGCCACCCCTGGGTGTACGAAAACGACATCCTGGGTTCCCCGGAAGCAGAGCCTGAAAACGGCACGCTGGTCGATGTGGTCAGTACAAAGGGTGCCTATCTTGGCACCGGTTTTCTCTCGCTGAAAAGCAAGATCCGGGTGCGGCTCATCTCCCGCAACGCCAACGACACCTTCGATGCCGCTTTCTGGAAGCGCCGTGTCGAATACGCCTGGGCCTACCGCAAAACTGTGCTGGAGCCCGCCGACCTGACCGCCTGCCGTGTCATCTTTGGCGAGGCTGACCAGTTCCCGGGCCTGACTGTGGACCGGTTCAGCAATATCCTTGTCACCCAGACCCTGAGCGTAGGCATGGAAAAGCTCAAGCCCATCCTCTTCCCCCTGCTGGCAGAAGTCCTGCGCGCTGACGGCCAGACCATTGAGGGCATCTACGAGCGCAACGACGAGGCTCTGCGGGCCAAGGAGGGCCTGGCACAGAACAAGGGCTGGTTTGACCTGCCCGGCGAGACGCACCCCGACAGCACCCAGACTGAGATCTGCGAGAACGGCGTGTTCTACCACGTCGATTTTGAGAACGGCCAGAAGACCGGCTTTTTCCTCGACCAGAAATACAACCGCCGGGCTGTGGCCCGCATTGCTGCCGGGCACACCGTGCTGGACTGCTTTACCCACACCGGCAGCTTTGCGCTGAACGCCGCCAAGGGCGGGGCTGCCCGGGTCACTGCCGCTGACATCAGCGCCGAGGCCATTGCCATGGCTCAGCGGAACGCCCAGCGCAACAATCTGACCAACATGGATTTTCTCTGTGAGGACACCTTTGAGCTGCTGCCCCGGCTGGAAAAAGAGGGCCACCCCTACGACTTTATCATCCTTGATCCGCCGGCCTTTACCAAGGCCCGCCGCACAGTGGAGAACGCCATGCGCGGCTATAAGGAGATCAACTACCGCGCCATGAAGCTGCTGCCCCGGGGCGGCTATCTGGCCACGGCCAGCTGCTCTCACTTTGCCACGGAGGAGCTGTTCATCAAGATGCTGCACGCCGCCGCAAAGGATGCCCACCGACAGCTGCGGCAGATCGAGGTGCGCCAGCAGGCCCCGGATCACCCCATCCTGTGGGGCGTGCCCGAGACCAATTACCTGAAGTTCTTCCTGTTCCAGGTGATCTAACCCTCTCCGTCTGCTCACTTCGTTCGCATCCACCTCTCCCGAGGGGAGAGGCAACGCATCACAGAGAATAGATGCTGCTACATCTGGGATAGCCTTTGGGAGAGCTGCTGAGCGAAGCTGAGAGGGCGAGGATGCCACCCGCAAAAGTCATACCAAATACGATATCTCCCAAAAAAACGAGAACGTGTTTGTGCAGAATCGTTAGTTTTGTCAATTGCCTTTTGAGCCGTTCCGGGATATAATCAAACCATAGACAGCAACGGCGCTGTGGGTCACCTCCTGACTCGCAGCG
>OGQJ01002984.1_pt1 | contig 12034 bp, 7 predicted proteins | sample 1553161 | NCBI WGS metagenome assembly OGQJ01 (sample SAMEA2579923, study PRJEB22360) | human gut metagenome | biome: human gut; feature: human-associated habitat; material: faeces | place: Denmark | collected 2008/2010 | reverse complement strand
GGGAAACAGATGGATTGGATCATTGAAGATCTGGTGGAACTATATGAAGAAATCCGACAGGAAAAATCATGGGATTATGAGAGAATGCTTTCTTTCGAAGGGGTAAAAGACAGAATCATCTTTCGACTGATCAACACAGAGAAAAACAAGGAATTACTTCTGGATGTTCCACATAGAGAATTTTTGGATCTGTCACTTGTGTTTGCAGTACTTGTAGAAGCGGACAATGATGGGACGGCAGTGATGCTGATCAAAGATCTGCATATGAGACAATGGAAGGTGACAAAAGAGCAGCTTTGGAATGTGGCAAAAGAAAATACAAAGCGTCTGCTTCCGGCAGAATGTTTCGGAATGAATTTTGCAGTGTATGAACTGCTCAGCAGATCAACTCCGGGGGAACATGATCGGGAGAATCTGTTAAGGAGAACCTGGCATATTCATGAAGAACTGGAACTTCCGGAAAAAGATAAAATGTATGTTTTGTCTAATAAACTGAAAAATTATGGGGCGGCCTGTATTGCATACCCTTATATTCTGGACATGCTTGCAGGAGTCTTAAAGGAAAATTTCTATGTTCTTCCAAGCAGTGTCCATGAAGTGATCATTGTACCGGAATCCTCTCGAATCCGTCAGTCAGAATTAGAAAGAATGGTGCGGGAAATCAATGAAACGCAGGTGCCTGAGGAAGAAATCTTAAGCAATCATGCTTATTTTTATTATGCACAGGAAGGGAAACTTCAGCTGGGGAAAGAGATGTGTATCGACAGGGAGGACAATGAATGAAAGGACGCGGAGAGATTATAACAATCCTCTGCATGTCAGTCTTTTTGATCTGTATTCTCTATGCAATGACATATGGAGGCATTGTCAAGGCCGAAGAACTTGAAAAACAGCCTGAAGAGGCCGGAGAAAAAACGGAGGTTGATATTGAAGAAGAACTGCGCTGGGCAGAAGAAGTAAAAAAAATCCTGAAAGATATCGGTGTGGGATTTTGTGATGAAACGGAGGATAAACAGGAGGAAGACAAGGAAGAAACTTTTGATCAGACAGATGAAAAGAAGATACAAAGCATAGGCGTATATGCAGCGGAAAGGGTAGGAGAAACTGTTTATACAAAGGCGATCGAAAGGGGAATCGGTGCAATCGATGTAGTTGACTATAACGACCCAAACTGGCCTGTGCTACAACATTGGAATGAAGGAAGACTTGGTACGAAATCAGGAGAAAGTCTGTATTGCACCAATCCAACATTAAAATTTCAGGAGGGCAACAAAACAGCAGTAGATGCTTCAAAACGTTATAACAAACAGACCATTCAGATGATCGCGGCAATGTTCTATTACTACGATAAGAATAAATGCAACTGTGTGAGTTCGAATTACGATTATCTCTTAAAACAATGCGCAGTATGGTGGATCATGAATGAAGTACATCACTGGTATGGAGATATGGTTCAGATAGAAACAGGAAATAATGTAGCCTGTGGGAATGGTCATTGGATTTCAGCACACAAATCTGAGTATTATCAAAAAGGGATTGCATGGGCGAAAGAGAATTATAAATATTTTCCGGATGCATATGGGGTTATTTATGAAGGCAATGGCCAGCCGCTCAGTAAATGGGGCGGAACATACCAGCCGACCGGAACAGGCAGATTAAAGAAGGTGTCAGCGAATACTTCTGTGACAGAAAAGAACAGTTGCTATTCTTTGGAGGGAGCAGAGTATGGTGTTTATAGCAGTCCTACTCTTTCGGGTGCATCAAGAGCAGGAACGTTTAGAACGGATGCGGCAGGAAATTCGTCATCAGTTGCGCTGAACGCAGGAACTTATTACGTAAAGGAACTAAAAGCTCCTAAAGGTTATGCACTTGTAGATGAAGTGAAAACGGTTACAGTAAAATCCGGGCAGGAAGCGACAGTGACATTTTCAGACCCGCCGCAGATGAATCCTGTGGAACTTTTGTTAAAGAAAACAGGTATGGAACAGGAATATGTTGATCCGTCGGGAACAGCAGCGTATCAAGGAGCACAGTTTTTAGTGAAATTCTATGCAGAACTTCTGGATCCGGGAAAAAATCCGGAAAAAGCAGGGAAAAAGCCAGTCAGAAGCTGGGTCTTTCAAACAGATGCAAAAGCAGTTTGCCGTTATCAGGAGAAGTATAAGGTAAAAGGTGATGCATTGTATAAAGCGACAGACGGAACAGAAGCACTTCCGCTGGGAACTGTAACAATTCAGGAGATAAAACCGCCAAAAGGGTATTTCCTGAATGAGGAAGTCTTTGTTTGCCAGATAAAACCAGAAGGTACGGGAGAAAAAATAAATGTATATCAGAACCCTACGATACCGGACAGGGTTTTTCAGATCCATTTGGTGAAAAAAGCAACAGAGACAGGACATCCTCTTTCGGGAGCGCAATTTAAGCATATCAGACCGGATGGAAGTGAAAAGATTCTCACAACGGATGAAAAAGGGACTCTGAAAGTAATGCCATTATCTCAGGGAACGCACAAATTAAAAGAAGTAAAAGCACCGGACGGGTATCGGACAAATAATAATGAACTGATTTTTCAAGTTGATGAGAGCGGGAAAACAGAATTTTTATCTGAGGTAAATACAGAAGAAGGAGAGGTTATTATCGAATATACAGAGGATGGAATTGCGGTAGTGACGATAGAAGATAAGCCGGCCTGTTACAAGATTGAGCTGAAAAAGGAAAATGAAAAAGGTGTTGCACTTGCAGGAGCTGAGTTTACTTTATATGAAGACCAGGCATGCCAGAAAGAAATTGACCGGGTGTTGACGGATGGGAATGGAATTGCAATGTTCGAAAATCTGGAAGTAAAGAAAAAATACTATATGAAAGAAACAAAAGCGCCGACAGGTTACAGAATTCCGAAAACATTAGATGATGCAGATATTGTATATGAAATCTGTCTGGAAAGTAATCCGGAAGAAGGGAAGTGTCTGTTGGTTGTGAATGGAAAAGAATACAGAAGCAAAGATACTGCAGACAGCAAGATAAGTATTGAAGGTTCAATTAAGGAGTGGAATGTGAAAATGAAGATCATAAATCAGACAGGAAAGAAGCTTCCAGATACTGGATCGGCAGGAAAACCTGTGTTACTTACAGGAATTTTAGCTGTAGGAATCATGGCAATGATTTACAGAAAAAAAGAGCAAAAAAGATAGTAGTAAAACGGTGAAAATGAGGAGATGACAAAATGAAAAAAAGAATGATGAAAATTTGTTATATGATGACTTTAGCTGCGGTACTCTGTACTTCTGGAACAACAGGTGTGAATGGAATCAAATCTGTATATGCAGCGGAAAATGAAGTACAGGAAAGAGCAGCAACTACAAATGGGGTTTTAAATCTTAATAATGGACCGGCAAGTATTACGATCAAAGGAAATGACGGACAGAGCCTGAAAGGAAAAAGATTTCTGGTATATCAGTTGTTTCAGGCAGAAAATGCGAAAGGAATGGAATCCATTAATTACACATTTAATCCGGAATACAAGAAATTTGTTTGTTATATCGTGGGACAGCGGATTCATAAGGATGAGAGAAATGTAACAGAGTATGAGGTGATCGACTATATTCAGTCTTTGAATACGCATCAGACAGAAGGTGCGCAGACCGCTCAGGAAAAGGAAGGAGCATACAGTGAATATCGTGTTTTTGTAGAAGAATTAAGAACCCATCTACAGAGAAATGGAAAAACAGGTCAATCTGTTGAAGTGACAAGTACAAAAGCAGACAATTCATTTGAAATTAAGGGATTGCCGTATGGATATTATATTATTGATGAAGTGACAGAGGTAAAAGGAACGAATTCGGCGGCCTCTTTGTGTATGGTAAGTACAGCTAATCCGGAAATGAATCTCAACATAAAATCAGACTATCCGGTTGTGACAAAAAAGATCCGGGAAGATGATGATCAGGACAAAGTTGGAAATCAGGGATGGAATGATTTGGCTGATTTTGAAATCGGGCAGACTGTTCCGTATCGGTATGAGTCAAATATGCCTGATGTTAACGGATACAACACCTATTATTACGCATGGCATGATGTGATGAGTGAAGCACTTACTTTCAAAAAGGATTCTGTAGCCATCCGGATTTATGAAAGTTCAAATGCAAGAAATTATTATGAATTGAAAGAGGGTGAATTTGAAGTAAAGGAAGCTCCGGGAGGAGGAGATACGTTTCAGGTCATTGTTTCTGATATGAAAAAAATCATAGACAGAGAGTTTAATCGTAAAAATGAAGCAGGAGAAAATAAATATGGACAGAAAATAGTGCTTACCTATCAGGCAACATTGAATGAAAAGGCAGCGAAAAATACAGGACGTCCAGGATTTGAAAACGATGTTCGGCTGGAATTTTCAAATGATCCGGATTCAGCGGTGAGAGGAAGTACAGGATATACACCGTGGGATACAGTTGTTTGTTTCACTTATAAAATCAATGCATTGAAATCAAATAACCATGGACAAAGTCTGGAAAATGCCAGGTTCAGACTTTATTCTGACGCTGGATTAAAAAATGAAGTATATGTAAAACAGGGAGAAGGTGGGTACATTGTAATTAACCGGGACAGTCTTGGAGGAAACGACCATACAGGTGGAAAGCAGCCGGAAAATGCGGTGGAGATGAAATCCGGTCAGGATGGAACATTTGTGATCTATGGATTAGATAGTGGCACCTATTATCTGAAAGAAACAGAGGCACCGGCAGGATACCGTCTGCTGACAGAGCCGATTGTGGTAAATATAAAAGCAAGTTTTCCAAATGATAGAAACGCATATGTAAAAGGAGACGGAAAAACAGACAAAGGATTGAAAAAACTGGAGACATCTGCGCAGATCAAAGAATTTATTAACGGAAACTGGAAAGAATCAGAAGTCAGTCTGACAACAAATGAAGGCGAAGGATCTGCTAATCTGACAGTAATTAATACAGTTGGAAAAAAACTGCCGGTAACAGGTTCTTCAGCAGCTGTTATCTGTATTACAACCGGAAGTGTTCTTGTTCTTGCAGGAGCAATGAGAAGAAACAGAAAAAATGCAAAGGAAAAACAATAGATTACAGTCAGATCTTTTACTATGGATAGGAGTTATTTTGTGTAGTATACCTCTTTTGACTGGATGGTATAGTCAGAAGAAAACACAAAATGTGTTGGCAACATATGAACAGGTTGTGGAACAGACAACAGGAGATGAAATTGAACAATTAAGGAATCAGGCTGATGAATATAATAAAAAGCTTTGGGCAGAATCGAAAGGAGTCAGGGAACAAAGCGAGTCTGAGCAGATGGAAGAGTATGAAGGTCTGTTAAATGCCGAAAAAATACAGACAGGAATGATGTGTGTACTGGAAATTCCGTCAATAGATCTCAGGCTTCCGGTTTATCATGGAACCAGCGAGGCAGTACTTAAGGAAGGTGTAGGGCATTTGATGGACAGTAGTCTTCCGATAGGGGGAGAAAATACGCATTGTGTGATGACGGGACACCGTGGTCTTGCAAGTGCGAGACTTTTCACTCGTCTGGATGAATTAAAGGAAGGCGATGAGTTCTTTCTGGAAGTACTGGGAGAAAAACTCGCATATAAAGTAGAAGAAATAAATGTAATCTTACCAGAAGAGGTAGAAAGTCTGGAAATCAGACCGGGAGAAGATCTGGTTTCGCTTGTCACATGTACCCCATATGGAATTAATACCCATCGGTTAGTGATTACTGGAAAGCGGGTTGTGTATGAAGAGAAAAAAGAAGAGGAAATCAAAAAGAAACGTCCGTCTGTCAGAGAAATGATCTTCACAATGATTCCAATTCTCTTTTTGGTATATGTTGTGATAAAAAGAAAGCGAGAAAAAAGAAATTGTGAGGGAAAGAGAAAAAGAAACAGAAACCAGAAAAGGAAATGTAAGCACTACAGGAGAAAGAAACGTAAAAGAAAGAAAAGCAGGAGACAAAAAAGAAAGATGCAAAAGACGGCAAAATGGAAAAATCAAATGCGGAATTCTTCTTCTTTTGATATGTTTTCTGGTGGTAGCAGTAAAGAACCCGGCGTTTGCAGAAACAGAAACAGGAAATATAGAAATCTGTATTGAAGATACCGGAGAACAAATTAAGAGAGAAGGTGTTACATTCCAGTATTCCAAAGTGGCATCTCTTGTTGATGGTGCTTACGAGATGGAGAAAAGATATGAAGATAAAGGCGTGGATCTCAATGAGGTAAGGTATGCCAGAGAACAGGAAGAGCTGGCGCGGACTTTGAGTAAATATCATTATAGTGATGGATTGTGCAGGACGGATTGTGATGGAAAAGCAACCCTTACGAATCTGAGGGCAGGAGTTTATCTGATCTATGTTGAAGATGAATCAGAATACGAGGTTCAGCCGGTTCTTGTCCAGCTGCCAAAATGGGAAGAGGACAAAGGGGCAATGAACTGGAATGTCAGGGTATGTCCAAAACAAACGATAAGGGAAGAGGCTGCAAAGACCGGAGATTCACAACAGGCAGGTGCATGGGCAATGCTTTGTCTTGGGGCAGGGATATTAATTCTTCTGCTTGCAGTGAAAAAAGATTAACCGCAGAAAGTTAGAGGTTTATTTGCCACTTTACATTTATACAGAATTGTGCTAGGATAAAAAAGGTTGTTAGCTGTACGAAATTAAATTTTCCTACTAACAACCGAGATGCGTCTGTAGCTCAGTGGATAGAGCGATGCCCTCCGGAGGCATGTGCGGCGGTTCGACTCCGCTCAGACGCTATAGGATAAAAAAAGTCCTGTTATTTCAGCGCATTCAGATGGCTGATAATAACAGGATTTTTTCATATAGTTTTTTATTCACAATCTGCAAGGATGTGGTCTTTCATTTCAGGATCAAACCGGTTGTTTCTTAGCATTTCAATCTCATACTTATAAGGGGCATAAGATTTCTTTGCTTTTGTTACAGAAGGAATATAAGGAGTCTCAAGGATCTTCGGTACAGATTCGAAATCCGGGTGATGGACAATTGTAGAAATTGCATTAAAACCGATTTCTCCAAAGCCAATATTTTCATGCCGGTCTTTCGCGGCTCCTGGAATATTTTTACTGTCATTGATGTGGAAGACTGCAATCTGATCTTTTCCAAGCAGACGGTCAAAAGACTCCATAACATCATCAAAATGATGGATGATATCATATCCGCTGTCGCTTGTATGACAAGTGTCAAAGCAGACTCTCAATTTATCATTCTGGACAACTCCATCATAAATCCGGGCAAGTTCTTCAAAATTCCGTCCGATTTCTGATCCCTTTCCGGCCATTGTTTCAAGGGCAATACAGCAGTCAGTCTCAGCAGTGAGAACTTCATTGAGTCCTTTGATGATCTGTGCAGTTCCGATTTCGACACCGGCACCTACATGAGCACCCGGATGAAGGATCAGAGTATGGCTTCTGCAGGCAATCGTGCGGTCGATTTCTTTTGCCAGAAATTCTACGGCAAGAGAGAACGTTTCTGGTTTTACTGAATTACCGAGGTTGATGATATAAGGTGCATGAACGACAATTTCATCAATTCCGTGTTCTTTCATATATTCCCATGCTGGTTCGATATTCAATTCACTGATTTCTTTTCGGCGGGTATTCTGTGGGGCTCCGGTATAAAACATAAATGTATTGGCACCGTAAGAAACGGCTTCTTTCGCAGAACCAAGAAGCATTTCTTTTCCACTCATGCCAACGTGTGAACCTAATTTTAACATTGTTGGGTATCCTTTCTGTCTGATGTTACATCATACAGGTAACAGTATGTGTAAAGTTTTGGTTACATTATAAGTATTCGATATTTTTATGTCAATCAGTTTTGCGACTGGTTTCATTATCTTTGCACTTAATCTCTGTTAATCTCTGTTTACAGTATGTTAATCTCCGTTTACAGTAACGCTTGCTGTTCTGTTGGATACATGATAGAATAAATAGTGGCTGTTTGTCTCCAGAAAAGTTGGGAGGCAGAAAAGACAAACGAAAAGTAAAGAGGAGTGTGAAACTTTGAAGACATTACTGGAAATGATCACAATAGAAATGAAAGAAGCGTTCAAAGCAGCAGGATATGATGAAGAGCTTGCAAGAGTTACGCTTTCCAACCGTCCGGATCTCTGTGAATATCAGTGTAATGGTGCAATGGCAGGTGCGAAGAAATATAAGAAGGCTCCAATCATGATTGCGAATGCAGTTGTGGAAGAACTTGCAGATAGCAAGTATTTTGCATCAGCAGAAGCGGTGAATCCGGGATTTATCAACCTGAAGCTGGCACCGGAAGTTGTTGCAGAGTATTTGAATGAGATGGCAGCAGATGAGAATCTTGGTGTTGAAAAAGAAAAGAATCCGAAAAAAGTTATTATTGATTACGGCGGACCGAACGTGGCAAAACCGTTGCATGTCGGACATCTTCGTTCTGCGATTATCGGAGAGAGCATTAAACGTATTATCCGTTTTAAAGGAAATGATGTAACAGGAGATATCCATCTGGGAGACTGGGGATATCAGATGGGACTGATCATCACAGAGCTGAAAAAACGTAAACCGGAACTTCCGTATTTTGATGAGAGTTTTGAAGGAGAATATCCGGAAGAAGCACCATTTACGATCAGTGAACTGGAAGAGATTTATCCTATAGCAAGTGCTTATGCAAAAGAGCACGACGATTATAGAGAAGAAGCACTTCATGCAACTTATCTGTTACAGAATGGATATAAAGGATATCGTGCAATCTGGAAACATATCATGAATGTGTCTGTAACTGACTTGAAGAAGAACTACGAGCGACTGAGTGTAGATTTTGATCTCTGGAAAGGTGAAGCAGATGCCCAGGCATATATTCCGGATATGGTTGAGATGCTCAAGGAGAAAGGATTCGCACATTATGATGAGGGTGCGCTTGTAGTAGACGTTGCAGAAGAGACAGATAAAAAAGAGATTCCTCCGTGTATGATTCTGAAATCTGACGGAGCTGCGCTGTATGATACAACAGATCTTGCTACACTGGTAGAACGTGAGAAACTGTATGATCCAGATCAGGTGATCTATGTTGTTGATAAGCGTCAGGAACTGCATTTTGTGCAGGTATTCCGTTGTGCGAAGAAGACAGGAATTGTAAAACCGGAGACAGAACTTACATTCCTTGGATTTGGTACAATGAACGGAAAAGATGGTAAGCCGTTTAAGACAAGAGAAGGCGGTGTTATGCGTCTTGAGAATCTAATCCGTGAGATTGATGAAGAGATGTATAAGAAGATCATGGACAACCGTACAGTAGAGGAAGAAGATGCAAGACGTACAGCAGAAGAAGTTGGACTTGCAGCGATCAAGTACGGAGATCTTTCTAACCAGGCTTCTAAGGATTATATCTTTGATGTTGACAGATTTACTTCCTTTGAGGGAAATACAGGACCGTATATTCTTTATACAATCGTTAGAATTAAGTCTATTCTCAAGAAATATGCTGAGAATGGCGGAGTTGTTGACGGAACGATCAGACCGGCTGAGAATGATGCAGAGAAGTCTCTGATGCTTCAGGTAGTGAAATTCAATGAAGTGATCGATAATGTATATAAAGAGACAGCTCCTCATAAGTTGTGTGCATATATCTATGATCTTGCGAACGACTTTAATAAGTTCTATCATGAGACAAAGATTCTTACAGAAGAAGACGAAGAGAAGAAGAAAGGTTATCTTGCACTTCTCACACTTGCGAAGCAAGTGCTTGAGACCTGCATTGACCTTCTTGGATTTACAGCTCCGGAAAGGATGTAATACGAATTATGACAGAAAATGGATTGATGGATGGTACAAGAACAGAAAAACTGTTTTACAATGACAGCCATCTTTCAAAATTTACTGCAATGGTTCTGGAATGTGAGCCGTATGAGAAAAAGGAAGGATGCTATGCGGTAGAACTTGACCGTACAGCATTCTTTCCGGAAGGCGGCGGACAGTATGCAGATACAGGAAAACTGAAGGATGCGAAGGTATCTGATGTTCGGGAAAAGAATGGAAGAATTCTGCATATTACAGATCAGCCGTTTGAAGCAGGAGAGATTGTTGAAGGCGAGATCGACTGGGAGACCAGATTTATGAAGATGCAGCAGCACACCGGAGAGCATATTGTTTCCGGAATCGTGCATGCAAGATACGGTTTTAACAATGTCGGATTTCATCTTGGAACAGAAGATTGTACGATGGATTTCGATGGAGAGATATCAAAAGAAGCACTGCAGGAGATTGAACTTGAAGCAAATCGTGCAGTGTGGAAGAATCTGACAATAGAAGTGTCCTATCCATCCAAAGAAGAGCTGGAAGAACTGGATTACCGCAGTAAGATTGAGATTGAGGGACAGGTTCGTATCGTATCGGTTCCGGGATATGATATCTGTGCGTGCTGTGCGCCGCATGTTGAACGCACAGGAGAGATCGGTATGATCAAGCTTGTTAATATGCAGCGATACAAAGGCGGCGTTCGTGTGACAATGCTCTGTGGAAGCCGTGCACTTACAGATTATGAGAAGAAGCAGGAACAGAACAGGAAAATTTCAGCGTTGCTCTGTGCGAAAGAATATGATACAGCAGAGGCAGTGGGACACTTGAAAGAAGAGCTGGATTCTTTGAAACGGACACTGGTGGAGAAAGAACGCCAGCTTGTACACGTCTGGGCGCAGTCTGTTCCGGAAGAAGAAAAAACGGTCTGTATGTTTTCGGAGGATATCAGTGCGGATGCCATGCGTCAGTATGTGAATGAAGTGCTTGGAAAAGAAAGAATTCTTTGTGCTGTGTTTTATGGAAATGATGCAGCGGGATACCGTTATGTGATCGGAAGCAGAACCCAGGATCTTCGTGCATTTTCCAAAATGTTAAATGCTGCATTCGAAGGACGGGGAGGCGGAAAGCCGGAGATGGTTCAGGGAACTGTAAAAGGTGAAGCCGGAAAGATCAGAGAGTGGATTCAGAAGATAGCGGAGGAATTGTCTTATGAAAAATGATCCGAGACGCTCCTTCTGGAGAGCTGCCGGTCCTTTACTTGGATTCTGGGGAATCCAGCTGGTGATGGAATTTGTGATTGAGTTTATAATCATTCTTCCTTTTATGGGGGAAGCATCTTCCAGGATGACACAAAGTGGAGAAGTTCTTAATTATCAGGAAATGATGAATAAGTACTATGAAGTGTTAAGTCCTGCGTTTGATAAAATCATAGGAGGTCAGATTGCGATTGCAGGGATTGCTACAGCAGCAACGTTGTTTCTGACAGTTACATTGTTTGTTATCGATCGAAAGAAAGAGCAGATTGCAGGGATACAGCGGATGGGGGTTCAAAAGCCACTGAAGAATTACTGGTCACTTTTTGTGATGGGAGTGATCGGAAGTATTGGTGCTACATGTCTGTCCGCTATGGCACAGGCCGTTTTGGTTGATCCGGAGTATATCCAGACCGCACAGAATATGTATTCAGCAGATTTTGTGGTCCAGATTATTGTATTTGGATTTGTAATTCCGATTGCAGAGGAATTTATGTTCCGCGGAGTGCTCTATCAGAGGTACCGGGAGACCAGAGGATTTTATTATGCGGCAATCTGGTCAGCACTGTTTTTCTCAGTCACACATACCAACACGGTACAGATGATTTACACTTTCCTCCTAGGAATTCTTCTGTGCTATATTTATGAGAAATTTGGTTCAATGAAAGCTCCGATTATGCTTCACGTTGTTTTGAATCTGGGCTCTTTGATCTTTACAGATATCGGAGTATTTAAATGGCTTGCCAGAGAACCGTTTAAAATGGCAGTGGCAGTGATCATCAGCACATTTATCTGTGCAGCTTGTTTTGTGTGGATTCAGAGAAGCGGGGATCCGGTGAGTACTCAGAAAACAGAAGAATAGTGAAAAAATACGAATGAAATAAATTGTACTAATAAAAATACAATCTTAAATTGTGCGCGATGAGGTGCGAAACCTTGTCGCGCATTTTCTTTTTAATCCAGTATTTT
>OGQJ01002962.1_pt1 | contig 12081 bp, 9 predicted proteins | sample 1553161 | NCBI WGS metagenome assembly OGQJ01 (sample SAMEA2579923, study PRJEB22360) | human gut metagenome | biome: human gut; feature: human-associated habitat; material: faeces | place: Denmark | collected 2008/2010 | reverse complement strand
TGCGGCATCCTTGCCGAGTTTTCTGCGGATGAGCTCCGTGCCGCCGAGCATGTTGCTCCACTGGTCGTCGCCGCCGAACTGTAAATTGCAGCCGTACTTCTGGAACAAGGCGTAGAAGTCGTAGCTTTGCATGATCATGTAGTTGAACTCAAGGAAGGAGAGACCCTTTTCCATGCGCTGCTTATAGCACTCGGCGCGCAGCATGTTGTTGACAGAGAAGCATGCGCCCACTTCACGCAGGAGCTCGACGTAATTGAGCTTTAAGAGCCAATCGGCGTTATTGACCATGAGGGCCTTGCCGTCGGAGAAATCGATGAAGTTTTCCATCTGGCGCTTGAAGCAGGCGGCGTTGTGCTCGATGTCTTCCATCGTGAGCATCTTGCGCATGTCGGTGCGGCCGCTCGGGTTGCCGATCATCGTGGTGCCGCCGCCGATGAGGGCAATTGGCTTGTTGCCCGCCATCTGCAGGCGCTTCATTAAGGTCAGCGCCATGAAGTGACCAGCTGTAAGGCTGTCTGCGGTGCAGTCAAAGCCGATGTAGAACGTGGCTTCGCCGTTGTTGATAAGGTTGCGGATGCGCTCTTCGTCCGTGACCTGTGCAATGAGGCCGCGGGCCTGCAATTCTTCGTAAATACCCATGTTGTTTCGTTCCTTTCGATTTTCAGGTTTTGGGCTTTTGGGGCAATAAAAAAGCCCCCTTGATCTTCAAGGAGGGGAATTTTGAATATAAAAAAACACCCTCACTTGATCTATGAGGGCGAACACGTTTCGTTTTGTGGTTCGCGGTACCACCTCAGTTTATTTCAGGCTCACACCTGAAACCTCAACGGGTACAAACATACCCTTGCGCTGTAACGTGCGCACACGGACTTTTTTACTGGGAACCCGTTCAAAAAGACAGCTCCGGAATGTATTTCGGCGTTTTTTCGCACCTGCTTACACCACCCGCAGGCTCTCTGTGCCGATGAAAACGCGTACTTCTTTCTTTCACAGCCATTGTGCTTATTATAGTCGGCGCTTTTCGGTTTGTCAAGCACCGTTTTTGATTTTTTCTACGGCGGCTAAAAGCTGCGCCTTTTTTTCTTCGCTCGTCACCCAGCGCAGGAGCATTTTGGTCGTGAGGTTTTCGGGGAGATCAAGTGCTTTCAAAACGCCTTGGCGCAGTGTGGCGCTGTTTACGCCGCCGGTGAGACCGAGAGGCATGAGGTCTGCCGGGGTTAAGGGCTGAAAATCGGTTGTGCTGCCCTCAACGGAAGCGCCGGCTTCTTTTAAAATTTCCAGTAAAATTTCCGAGGAAATGCCCTCCACGCCGAGCTTGCCTTCTTTGGAAGGCGCCGCTTTGCGCTTTTCTTTGCCGTAAATATCCGGGATATACGCGTGGCGAATTTGATTTGACGGCACGAAAGACGTGATATACGCGCGGATCTGCCGGCCGGCGTTGTCACTGTCCGTCAAAATGACGATGCCGCGCTCTTTGGCGAGCTTGCGGATGAAATCGCGCTTTTCAGCATCCTTGTAGATGCCAAAGCCGTTCGTTGTGACGATGATAGCGTCGGTCAGCGCGGAAAGCTTGCTTTTGTCATACCGGCCCTCGACGATGAGGGCTTCGTTCATGTGGATCATAAGAGCTCCTTTAGGCCACGCTGCCGCGGTGCGCGACGTACAAAAGCTGGGCGAAAAGCTTTTCGAGTGCGATTCTGTCCATGTTTTCACCGCCCGAAAGCTTGATGGAAAGATCGCAGTTGAGTAAAAGCGAAAGGCATTCTCGCAGCATTTCGATAGAAAGGTCGCGCACGTCGCGCTCGGCATATTTTAATCTAAAATCGCGGCCGCGGTAATCGCCGTATTCCGTCGGCGCCATGGACGTTTTGCCCGCTTCGATCGCGGCGCGCACGCGGTACATGTCGATGTAAGCGCTGCTTAAAACGGCCAGAATCGTGTACGGTTCTTCGCGCTGGGCCATCAGTAGATCAAGCAGCGCATACGCTTTGCTGTAATCGCCGCGCACGAGGGCATTGCTCAAGAGAAACACGGTTGTTTCCATGTTTTTCGTGACCGTTTTTTCCACCTGCTCGGCGGTGATCTCGCCGCCGCCCGCAAAGGCGCAGAGCTTTGTCACTTCGTTTGTGAGGGCGTTTAAGTCGTTGCCGACGTACTGCACGATGCGCTCGGCAAGCTTGCGGGAGAGCAGGCAGTTTGCCTTTTCGGCCTCGCGGCAGACGTATTTTTCAAGCTCGTTGTCTTTCAGGCGCAGCGAGGGCAGGGAAAAGCCGCGCGTGTCGAGCTTCTTTAAAAACGTGCGCCACTTTGCGCTCTTTTTCGGATCAATCTCGAGCGTGGGCAGATAAAGAATAAGCACGGTCGTTTCGGGAATAGTATCGAGCAATTCGTAGAGCTTATCGAGCTCCGCGGTGTTCATGGCTTCCACGTTGAGGTCGGAGACCGTGACACACTTGCGCTCTGCCATAAACGGCATGGCGACAACGGCGTCCGCAATGCTGTCTACGGGCGCGTCGTGCGGGAATTCCTGAAAGTTGAATTCCGGGAAGTTGCCGTCCAGTTTTTTTAACAGGCGATTTAAATTTCGGCGCACGAGCAGCTTTTCGTCGCCGTACAAAAAGTAAAGGCTGCCGATTTGCTCTTTTGCAATCTGCTCCTTGAGTTTGGTTTCCGTAATCTCGGGCATAGTGTTTTCCTTTCGTTGCGGCTTAGCCGCCGTATACCGTGTACGTGCCGCGCTCGTCAAAATCGAGCCGGATGCTTTCGTGCTCCGTCATAAAGAGGTATGCGCCGGGCGAAAGCGAAGCTTCGGTATCCTCTATTATACCATTTGTTTTTAAAATCGTAAACGGGGCAGAGACTGCATTTTGCGGTTTTTCTGTCACCAAAATATCTGTGTCGTGGGAAAGCGACGTGCTGCGTTTCGTTTCAAGGTAAATTTCCGTGCCGTTTACGGTGACCGTGACGGTCTCGCCGCTGTCCGTGACCGTGAAGCTGCCGGAGGGAAGCACGCCGACATAACTGAAATCGTAAAACGCAGCGTTTTCCGCAGGGTAATATACGGTGTCCGGCACGAGAATCTGCTTGACCTCGAAAAGCTGTGCAAGCTTTTCGGCGCAGCGGATGCTTTTTTCATCAGGCTGCACGAGTAAAAGGGTGATCTGTTCCGCACCGTTCGCGCGCAGGGCGGTCTCAACGGAAGCGGCATTTCCGCTGCACCCGAGCACCTCGGCGGAGGTGTTTGTGATAATCGCCGTGCAGGCGGCGTAATCGGTGCGGAAAACGACAAGGCGTGCGGCGCTTTGGCTCAAAAGCGCGTTTGCACTCATGCCGCAAAGCAGGATACACACCGTTAAAACGCATGGCAGCGCTTTATTTTTGCGGCGGTAGAGAAGCACGGAAAGCGTGAAGAAAAGGACGCAGATTACGACGGTTACGGGCAGATATTTGCCGGAGATACGCAGCGTACCGGGAATGTGCTCTGCGATAAGCGTGATGATGAAATTCTGCGCCTTCACGCAAATGCCGCTTAAAAACACGAACGGTGCGGCGCACGGGGAGAGAACGGGGACGGCGAGCAGCAAGGCGGCGATAAGCCCGAACCGCAGCAGCCACGCGGAAATTTCCAACACCAAAAGCGATGTGAGCACCGAAACGAATTGCACTGTGCCGTATAAATAAAGCTGCAGCGGCGCAGTGAAAAGCACCGCCGAAAATGAGACGGAAAATGCAGAAACAAGCTTTGCAAGGTGCGCTTTCCGCTGCGGCTTGCGAATATTTTTCGTGATTGCTTTTGTGATGCGGGGCGCAAGCAGGATGATGCCGAGCGTCGCCGAAAACGAGAACAACAGGGAGACATCGCCCGCGCAGAACGGGTTTAATAAGCTCATGGTCAAAACGGCGACCGCAAGGGAGTTGAGCGGTTCCGCCTGGCGACCGAGAAGAATGCCGAAAAGCAAAATGAGCTGCATAATGCCGCTGCGCACCACAGAGGCCGAAAGCCCCGAGACGAACATAAAAAGCAGCGTAAACACCGCGGAAACGAGCGCGGCCGGGCGGCGTTTCAGTCCGAGCAGACCCAGAAAACCGAGGGTGAACTGCGTTAAGATCGCCATGTGCATGCCGGATATGGCCAAAATGTGCGAAGCACCGGCCTTTTTGTAGGCGGAGATAAGCTCGGTTTCCATATCGTCCCGCAGGCCGAGCAGCATGGCGGAAAGCACAGAGCCTTCGACTTTGGGGTAGTTTTCCAAAATCAAATTGTGAAAATGCGTGCGGATTTGGTTTACATAATATGAAAACGGGCGCTTTTCGACAGGCGTGACCTGCACGGATTCGTAATCCGTGACATAGGCGGATAAGACCATGTTATCCGCAAGCCACGAGGTGCGCGGGGAGAGCCCGAGACTGTCTTCAAACGCGAAGAACTTCGCTTCGCACGTGACCGTGTCGCCAATCCCTGCCGGGAAAGCCTCGCTGTGGGAGAGGCGTACCGAAAAATCGACATCCTGTACGGGCTCGTCGATGTGCGTCACATGCAGCTTGTAATAGAACCGCCCGTTGCTTTTCGTGAGGAACGACTCTACGTTTCCGGTGACGGTATATGTGCCGCCGTCATAGCGCTCTGTGGGCAGCACGAATAGATTCATTGCAACTGCAAACACCGCGAATGCGGCTGCGGTAGCGATGAGGGAAAGCACGAAATTCGGCCGTTGTCGATGTTGCTTAAACAGAAAAAGCAGAAAAACGGCGGCGAACAGCAAAACCGCCGAAACGGCGGCAAACGGCGCGCCGAAGAAAGAGGCGACAAACAGCGCCGCGAAAAAGGGGAAGCCGATGTGCACGGCCGGGCGGTCGATGTCGGGATTCTCCATAAAAGCTCCTTACAGCAAAATTCTTACGATATCTTCGTAGCTTGCGGCTTCAAAGTTGGGCGGTATGGGAAGGGTGTTTGCTTTGCGATTAGGGTTATACCATAAGCTGTCTAAACCGGCGTTCTGCGCGCCTTTGATGTCCGCCGAAAGCGAATCGCCGATGACGAGACAGTTTTCGGTGCTCGCGCCCGGTATGTGCGCAAGGACATAATCAAAATATTTTTTATCCGGCTTTGCCGCGCCGATCTCATCGGAAATAAAGCAGCCCTTCATAAAGGCCGTGACGCCGGAATTCTTGAGGCGTCCGGGTTGCGAGATCGGGTTTCCGTTTGTGGTGATGTAGAGGTCGTAACGCTCTGAAAGCGCACGTAGCATATCTAAAGCGCCCGGCAGCGGCGTGCCGGTTTTCGCTATGCCGGAGACATACAGGTCTTGCAAAAAATCGATGCTGACCGGTGTGAGCCCCGCGGCTTCAAAGAAATCGACGAAGCGGTTGCGGTACAGCTCCGCTTTGGTGCAGAGCTTTTGCTCAAAACGCCGCCACCAGCTTTCGTTGCAGTCGTTATAAAGGCGCAGAATCTCTGCGTTGTATGGCTTTTGCTTTGCAAGCCCCGATTGCTCGTACATATATTGAAATGCGAGCGGCATGTCCTTTTCAAAATCGATGAGCGTCTGATCGGCATCAAACAGCAGATTTTTATATTTTGTGTTCATTAAAGTCTCCCTCAAAGCAAAAAAATCCGATAGAAAAGGACGATGTGCAGTACGATGAAAACGGGCATGGAGATCACAAATTTCAGGTGTTTTGTTTTGTGGCGGATACACAGCATGGCAATAAATTCGCCGAGTGCGCCGCCTGCCGCACCGAGCAAAAGGAGCGTGCGCTCCGGGACACGCCATTGCTTTTTCTGTGCGCGGCGCTTATCGGTAACGGTCAGGACTGCGGCTGTGATATTGATGATACAATAATAGGTCAGCAGTGTGAACTGCACGGGTTCCGGTTTAAAATCCATCATATTTTCCTCGCTTGTCTCATACTTATGATTATCTTACCGCAAATCCGTTTGGCGGTCAAGGGAACGCAGAGAGAAAGGAAAAAGCGTATGATCGTAATTAAAAAGTATCATTATGTCATCGCGGTTTTAATTCTGGTTGCGGCCGTATTTCTGGCGATGAAAAGCGCGGCGGGACGGGAGAAAAACGCAGAGCCGAGTGCGGCGGAAAACTCCGTTGAAGTCGTATTCTCAAGCACTGCGCCGGAGCAGGAGGATAGCAACGCCGCAGAAACGACCGCAAAAGCAGAAGAACCGCTTGTCGGCGTGTGGATCCCGTACATGGCGCTCGATGTGACGGAGAAGACCGAAGAAGCGTTCAAGGAGAATTTTGATGCCAAGCTTGCGGCTGCGAAAAGCGTCGGCGCAAATGCGGTGTTTGTGCATGTGCGGCCGTTTGCGGACAGCCTGTATCCCTCGGAGTACGAGTCGTGGTCGCACCTTTTGACGGGCATGCAGGGGAAAGACCCCGGCTATGACCCGATGGAATACATGGTAAACGCCGCGCACGAGCAAAATATGCAGTTTCACGCGTGGATCAACCCGCTGCGCATTGCGAGCACGACAATCCCGCCGGAGCTTGACGAAAATGGATTTTATATGCAAAATTATGTAAATCACCCGAAATATTTTATGGCGTACAATAGCGGCATTTATTATAACCCCGCAAGCGCGTATATCCGCAACCGTATTGCGGACGGCGCAGCGGAGATCGCCGAAAAATACGACGTGGACGGCATTCATTTTGACGACTATTTTTACCCCACGGACGACGAAAGCATCGACGCCGAGCAGTACGCGGCGTATGTAAAAGAAACTGAAGAGCCGCTCACGCTGCATGAGTGGCGCACCGCGAATGTGAACGCGCTCATCGCCGCCGTGTACAGCCGCGTGAAGGAAGCGAATGAAAATGTGCAGTTCGGCATTTCGCCGCAGGGCAATTTAGAAAACAACGAGATGATCAATGCTGACGTGTACACGTGGTGTGCGCAGGCGGGGTATATCGATTACGTTTGCCCGCAGCTTTATTACAGCTTTGAAAATGAAGCGCTGCCGTTTGAAACGGCGCTCCAAAATTGGTGCGCATTAAAGCGCCTGCCGAGCATCAAACTGTATATCGGGCTTGCGGTGTACAAGGCGGGCACGGATGCGGACAACGGCACATGGCTCAACACGACCGACACGCTCGCAAAGCAGATCGACCGCGCAAAGGAAGCGGGTGCAGACGGCGTGGTGCTGTACGCCGTAGACCACCTGACAGGCGAAAACGCCAAAGCCGAAATGGCGAACGCCGTGCCGGAGCTGGAAAGGTTTAAAGAAGCACAACAGAATTGACAAATCATATAAAATATTCCACAAATCAAGAGAAAATATTGCACCTTGTCATCACTTTTGATATACTGAAGCTGCGGCTGATGTATGAAAAGCGGTGCAGAATGTGTCTGTCCCGCATTTTGCGCCTGTCGCACGGGGCGATATTCGAAAACGTCCGACCTGTTTGTTTTAATGCGGAACGAGGACGGCTATAAAGCCTGTGTAACCTTTATACTCGGCGGCTGCGGCGCAGTTTGACGGCGCACTCAGCTTATATGCAAAGGAATACGAAAAAGCGGGGCTCAAACCGAATGTGTTTGACAGCATAGAGGCGTTTGAAAAAATGTACCTCGGTTGAGGTGGATTTCAAAAGGAGAACGCCTCATCATTACGAAGCGGGTATATTATACTTCGGGGGAAGAATTCACGGACATCGAGATCAATTTGAATACGGTCGAGGAGACCGCAGCTTCAGCCGGGTGCATCGAAAAGTGTTGCGCCCGGTTTTTTGTGCGCGCGTAAACTGAATTTTTTGTGAAAAAGCCGTCTTTGGCTTTAAAATTGAAAAAAGCTGTGCTATAATACGAATACGAAAGCATATTTATGCAACTATACCTTTTGAAAATTCGGTTTTAAACTATTTCAGGAAGGAAAATTTCAGAGATGAATAATCATTTTTTTGAACAGAAGGACTGCGGCTTGCAGGCGTTCTGGAGCAGCACGCCGCAGTTTAAAACGGCACGCGTTTCCGCACACCTTGTGCTGCCGCTTACCACGCCGGAAAATGCGGCTTTATATGCACTCGTCCCGAATATAATCTCCCGTGCGACGCGCGAATACCCCGATTACACGCAGTTCGGCAAGCGCCTTGCGGAGCTGTACGGCGCTTCGGTGCAGCCGGGTGTAACGCGTGTGGGCGATAACCAGATTTTAACGCTTGCCGCAGCCGGCATTGCGAACCCGTATGCGTTCGGCGGCGAAGATGTGCAGCAGGCGCTTTCCGAAATGCTGGAGAGCATTCTGTTCACGCCGCTGTGCGATGAAAACGGTCTGTTCCCGGAGGACGGTTTTTTGCAGGAACAGCGCCAGCTTTTGGAGACGCTTGACGCGGAATATAACGATAAGGCGACGTATGCCATGCAGCGCTGTGTGCAGACCATGTTTGCGGGCGAACCCGCAGGTGTGCCGCGCATCGGTACGCGCGAGGCGATCTTGAACGCGACCCGCGAGGGCGTGAAAGCGGCGTGGGAGTATGCCGTAAAGCACGCGCAGATCTGCCAGTTCACGATCGGCGACGGTGCGGACGACCGCTTTGCGCAGCAGCTTGTAAAGCGCCTCGGCATGCGCGACGCGGTGTCCATTGAAACAAAGCGCCACACAGCATCGGGAGACGTAAAGCGTGTGACGGAAGAAATGCCCGTTGTGCAGTCTAAGCTCGTCATGGGCTTTGCCATCGGCACCACGCCGGAAGAGCGCCTTGCGGCAAAGCTGATGTCCGTTGTGCTCGGCGGCACACCGAGCAGCAAGCTCTTTATGAACGTGCGCGAAAAGCAGAGCCTTTGCTACTACTGCGCCGCGCGCCACGATACGCCGAAGAACGTCATGCTCGTGCAGAGCGGCGTGGAAACGAAAGACCTCGACCGCACGGAAGAAGCGATTTTAAAAGAGCTCAACGATATGAAAAAGGGCAATATCACGGACGATGAGATTCTCTTTGCAAAGCTCGCCATGTGCAACAGCTACAACGCCGTGGCAGATTCCGCGGCATCCATGGAGACATGGTATCTCAGCGGCATGCTGCAGGGCAAGCTCCACACGCCGGAGGAATATGCGGAGTGTATCATGAACATCACGAAGGACGAGATCGTCAGCGCCGCCGAGCGCGCCACGCTCGATACGGTCTATAAGCTGAAAGGAGCGGCAAAATGAGCGCAGAAATGAAGAATACCCTTGTGGAAAGTAAACTTCTTCGGGACGGCTACCGCTGCGTCAAACACGCAAGCGGCCTGACCGTGTTTATATACCCGAAAGCGGAAATGCGCAGTACGTATGCGGTGTTTGGCACGCGCTACGGCTCCATCGATAAGGTCTTTAAACGCAGCGACGAGGATAAGGCAGAGACGACACCCGCGGGCATCGCGCATTTTTTGGAGCACAAGCTTTTTGAAAGCGAAGACGGCGACGCATTCGGCCGCTATGCCGAGATCGGCGCTTCCGCAAACGCGTATACGTCGTTTGAGACGACGCGCTACCTGTTCTCCTGCACGGAAAACGCAGAGCAGGCGCTGGAGATTTTGCTCGACTTCGTGCAGTCCCCGTATTTTACAAAGCAGACCGTTGAAAAAGAGCTCGGCATCATCGGCCAGGAAATCAAAATGTATGACGATGATCCGCAGTGGCGCATGATGTTCAGCCTGCTGCGCGCCATGTACCACACGCACCCGATCAAGGACGACATTGCGGGCACGGTGGAGAGCATTGCGGAAATCACCCCGGAGTACCTTTACCGCTGCTACAACACGTTCTATAACCTCAACAACATGGCACTGTGCGTCTGCGGCAACTGTACGGAGGAGGAAGTCCTCGCGCTGTGCGACAAAATGCTGAAAAAGAGCGAGCCCGTTGAGGTGGAACGCGTTTTTGAAGAGGAGCCCGATACCATCGTGCAGCCGCTCGTCGAAGAAAAGCTGCCTGTGGCGTGCCCTATGTTCCAGTTCGGCGTGAAAGAGGCCGTAACCGGTGCGCACCGCACGGAAAAAGACCTTGCCGTCACCGAGGTGCTGCTCGACATTATGGCGTCCGACAGTTCGCCGATGTTCCGCAAGCTCTTAGATGCGGGCCTTGTGAACGAAGCTTCCTTCAGCTACGAGTATTTTGAGGGCACGGGCTACGGTGCGCTGCTGTTCGGCGGCGAATCCGGCAACCCGGAGGCCGTGTGTGATGCCATCCGTGAGGAAATGGCACGTTTAAAGCGCGAAGGTGTCAAGGAGGAAGACGTGCGCCGCAGCGCGAAATCCCTTTACGGCGCGAATGTTTCCGGCCTCAATAGCCCGGATGTCATCGCGAACGCCGTGATGACCATGCACTTTAACGACCGCGAGCTGTTCCGCTACATTGAGTGCTTCTCCGAGATCACCGCGGAAGACGTGAACGCGCGCATTCAGACGCTGTTTGATATGGACAAAACGGCGGCTTCCATCATTCGTCCGTTGGACGAAGCTTAATCGAAAGGATATACAGTCATGACGCATCAAGTTCAGTTCCCGAATCTCGGAATTTCGGTGGAGGTCAATCCCATCGCGTTTCAGGTCGGTAATTTCACCATTTACTGGTATGGCATCATCATCGGCATCGGTTTCCTGCTGGCGGTGCTGTACGGTTTTTCCTCCTGCAAAAAAATGAATATCAATAAAGACCACCTGCTCGATGCCATCATCGCCGGCTTGCTTGGCGGCATCATCGGCGCGCGTCTTTACTACGTCATCTTCTACCCGGGCGACAAGTACATCACGAACCCGATGGAGATTTTCAACATCAAAGAGGGCGGCCTCGGCATTTACGGCGGCATTATCGGCGGCCTGCTGTGCGGCGGCATCGTCGCGAAGATCCGCAAGATGAACCTGTTCGCCGTGCTGGATGTCGCGTCTCTTGGCTATCTCATCGGTCAGGGTGTCGGTCGCTGGGGTAACTTTGTGAACCAAGAAGCTTTCGGCTGCGCGACCGACCTGCCGTGGGGCATGTACAGTGACCGTACCGCCGCAGAAGTGGTAGGCAATGTGCACCCGTGCTTCCTTTACGAATCGATTTTGTGCCTTTTAGGCTTTGTTTTACTGCATCTATTCACGCGCCACCTGCGCCGGTATGACGGCCAGACGTTCTTATTATACATCATCTGGTACGGCGTGACGCGCTTCTTCATTGAAGGTCTGCGCACAGACAGTCTGCTGTTGCCGGGTATCGATCTGCGCGTTTCGCAGGTGCTTGCTGCGGCTTCTGCACTCGTCGCTGTTGTTTTGCTCATCGTGTTCCGCAACTGCCATAAGCTTACGGGCTGCGGCAGCCGCAAGGCGATGGAAGCTGCCGGCCTGACAGTTGAAGACAAGGCGGAGAAGGTCGAGATTGACGACACTGCCGAAAGCACCATTTTCTCCGGCATGAGCGCCGAAGAAGCACAGGAGCACATGACAGTCGGCACCGGCGTAAAGAAAACTGCCGAGGCGGAAAATGAAAAAACGGAAGGAAATGCGGATGCGAACACTTCCGAAGAGCCGTCTGATGAAGCCGAAGAAGCGAATGAAACGGCAGAAGGGGAAAGCGAGGAGAAGAACGATGGCAGTGAGAATTGACGGCAAGGCCGTTGCGGCAAAGGTACGCGGCGAAATTGCCGAAGAAGTTGCCGCTTTAAAAAAGCAGGGCGTTCAGACCGGCATGGCGGTCGTGCTTGTCGGCGAAGACCCCGCGTCTAAAATTTACGTGCGCAACAAAGGCAAGGCCTGCGCCGAGACCGGCATTTACTCCGAGGAACACGTCCTGCCGGAAAACACCACGCAGGAGGAGCTTTTGGCGCTTATCGAAAAGCTGAACGCAGACCCGAAGATCAACGGCATTTTGGTGCAGTCTCCGCTGCCGAAGCACTTGAACGAAGCACTCATCGTGGAGCATATCGATCCGAAAAAGGACGTGGACGCGTTCCACGCCGAAAATGTCGGCCGTATCATGATCGGCGATTTCGCGTTTTTGCCGTGTACGCCCGCGGGCATCATCGAACTCATCCGCTCTACCGGCGTCACAATCGACGGCAAAAACTGCGTCGTCATCGGCCGCAGCAACATCGTGGGCAA
>OGQJ01002961.1_pt1 | contig 12083 bp, 14 predicted proteins | sample 1553161 | NCBI WGS metagenome assembly OGQJ01 (sample SAMEA2579923, study PRJEB22360) | human gut metagenome | biome: human gut; feature: human-associated habitat; material: faeces | place: Denmark | collected 2008/2010 | reverse complement strand
GCCTGTGATGCTGCCATTCCCATAGCATGTTTCCCTTCGTTTTGCGTTCCCTTATGTTTTTATTTACGGCACTTTTGAACAAAAACTTTAAACATGGCTTCCATGAAACTTAACAATTCTTAATATAGACCCTGAAAAACACCTAAAAAAGGGGCTTTGGAAAATCCAAAGCCCCTTTAATATTGACAAAAAGATTAATTATTTTGCTGCTTTTGCTGCTTCGAATACAACATCAAAAGCCTCTTTATCATTTACTGCAAGTTCTGCAAGCATTTTTCTGTTAACCAGAATATTAGCTTTTTTGCAGGCATTAACAAATCTTGAATAGCTCATACCGCGTTCTCTAACAGCTGCATTAATTCTTACAATCCATAATCTTCTCATATTACGTTTTGTAGTACGTCTATCTCTGTAAGCATATTTTAATGCTTTCATAACAGCAGTATTAGCTACTTTAAAAATTCTGCTTCTTGCACCGATAAAGCCTTTAGCAAGTTTTAATATTTTTTTGTGTCTGTTACGACTTACATTACCACGTTTTACTCTCATTTTTTACGCTCCTATCTTGAATACTTCTTGTATGGTAACTCGTGAGATACCAGTTTTAAGTGTGAGTCAGACAAAGTCACCATCTTGAAAATCTTACGTTTTCTTGATTCTGACTTGTGTTGGAGCAAGTGGCCTATACCTGCATGTCGTTTCATGATTTTGCCGGTTGCAGTAACTTTATAGCGTTTTGCAGCGGCTCTGTGTGTTTTCATTTTTGGCATTTTCTTCTCCTTTTCAGTTAAGTAGTTACAAAAAAGTTTCAGGCATACCAAAGCCGTAAAACTTTCGTAAAATAATACTACACCACAAAAAAAACGATTGCAAGTAAATATTAAATAATGTATAATATATATACATAATAAAGGAGGATATTTAGATGCAAAACACAGTTATAGTTTCAAAACTCAGATGGGGGGGGGGGTACAGATAGTCTAAATCTTACCACAGGTAAAAGAGTTTATCGTAACATTTTAAGAACACCAAAGTGCAAATCTTTTTTAAGAATTTTTTCTATTGCAGACGCTTTTAATATTAAGACGAGGTTCTCCTTAGCTGAGATCTTTTCTCTCATATCAGGCAGATTTTGTCTTTGTAAATATGCGTTTACTCTTGCTGAGGTACTTATCACCATTGGTATTATCGGTATAGTAGCTGCTATGACACTGCCAACATTGGTTCAAAATCACAAAAATGCTGAATTACAAACAGGGTTGAAAAAAGCCTATTCTGTACTAAGCCAGGCGCTTGATCTATACTATGCAAAAAATGGAGAAAGAATCAAACCTGATGGAACAGTGGGTTCTCAAAGTTTACAGAAAATGATCATGCCTTATTTTATTAATGCGAAAAATTGCGGTACAGGGTCAGGAAACAATGCATCAAAAGCGTGCGTACCTAATAACAGTTATGTAGACGAAGACAGCAGAAAAGCCGATATTTATAAATCATACAATGGGCAAAAGGCAAATTTTGCTTTCTTGGATGACGGTCAATTCTTAGTAAATGACGGAATGCTTGTTCTCATTGAAAATACAGTTGGCGGCACAACATTATTTCTCTCTGTTGACGTTAACGGATATAATAAAAGACCAAATAGATTCGGACAGGACTTATTTACGTTCCAAATTGACAAAAAAGGGATATTAAAACCTATGGGAGCAGAAGGAACAACATTTCCACTCAGTGAGTACCCTAGCTATTGCAACCCGAAATCTACAGATATAAATAACGGTATATCATGCACATATAAGGCTTTAACTGAACCGGATTACTTTAAAAATCTTCCAAAATAAAACAATTAAGTCCGCAAAAATGCGGGCTTTTTTATTCCCATGTATATTTCTGTCCGGTGCTAACATCTTCTATTTTTACATATTTAGAAAGAATTATTTTTGCTTCTAAATCTGTACAGTGACAAGGGAATATGCGCTGAACGCTCTGATTACGCAGATATTCACCCAATTTATTTATCTCATCTTCGCTTCTGTTTATTAGGTATAAGCCCCCGATAATAGTATTAACACGTTCTTCACCGGTTACATATTTAGCGTGCTCAATTATATTCTCTACACCGCTATGTGAACAGCCGGATATGATGACAAGCCCTTCGTTTGATTTATAGGCAAGAGCTGTTTCATCAGGCGCATAATCAATTTTTACTTCTCTTGGAACCGGAATTTCACCAAGGTACATAAGTTTCGGGGTAATTGGCATTGGTTTTGTTGTCAGGATAAGATTAAAAAACTTATCCATTTCTTCTTTTGACAGGTGATAACTTTCGTTATCAAGGATATTACTTTCGCCCTGCTTAAAAACATCAGGGTGTGAGATAACATTTTTTGAATTAAAGTCTATACCAACATATTTAAATTTTTGATATAAAGACTGAAGTCTTAAAAATCCGCCTATATGATCAATATGACTATGTGACAACACAATATCAGTAATCTGTGCAAGATCAATCTGCATTTTATAGGCATTTTTTATAAAAGCGTCGCTGGAACCACAGTCAAAAAGGAGTTTTAAGTCAAACTCTTCAATAAGAAAAGATAACCCATGTTCAGAAATTAGACAATTTCCAGCATGAGTATTATTATCCACCAAAACCGTCAATTCCATATATACATTTTATATTATGTTTAAAGTTTTGTCAATAATTACAAAGGATTAGATTATCTTATTCAAGCTTCAAATAGTTCACTTTTTCCCAACTTAAATCAAGATATTTTACCTTTGAATCCACAAGTTTTACCTGTGGTAGAATAGAAGGGATTCTTTCCAGCCGCTTAAATACATTTTCGTCTATTTTGCCAATTCTTATATTTACAGTTTTGATTTTTACATATACATCATACGGATTCCTGAAATCAATATACTCTACAGGCTCTTTTGAATATGTTTCTACATATTTCACAATTTTTTCTATCTGCTGGACTTTTCTTGCATCCCATTTTGTATAATCATCCCCTTTATTTCCATAGGAAAGAACTAATATTGTCTTGAATTTTTTATCCAGAGGCAGAAATTCTTTTCCGATAATTTTCCCGTCTTTTGTAAATGCTGCCACTGGCTGGACTTTTGCATCAGGAGAAACAGTGAGAACTGGAACCCGTTCCTTTAATATTATCTGAAGTCTTGCCGGAAAGGCATAGCGTCTTATATACACATCTTCAACAGGCGTAAGGCTTTTTATCTGTTTTTCTATCGCAGAGGTATTTGCCATATAAATAGGAACATTTGGAACTTCGCTTGCACGAAGAAGAGCAAGTATTCTGTATGATTTAACAATATTATTATTTAAAATAACTACAGAATTACTGCTTGAAGTTGTAAAGACTTTTTTATCAAGATACCACTGCGGCATTTTTGAAATATAAACAAAACCAAGAAGCAGAAGAACTGTCACCAGGAAGCGGAAAAAATTTCTAAACACTCCCTGAGTTTTCCTCACACGTCTAATCTGCCGTTTTTTCCTGACGGTTTTAACCAGACGTTTAGGATCAATTACTTCTTCCTGTTCTTGATTTTGTTCAAAATCTTCCATTTGCTTCCTTATTTATTTAAACCCGCACTATTTAATATGCACAAGACAAGCTCATCATAACTAATGCCCATTGCAGCAGCCTGTGCCGGCAGATCGCTTGTAGCTGTCATTCCGGGACTTGTATTTATCTCTAAAAGATATGGAACATCGTCTTTCATCATAAAGTCCACTCTTGCAACTCCGCTGCAGCCGGCTGTTTCAAATGCTTTTACTGCAACTTCTTTTACGTGTTTTGTAACTTCTTCTGACAGACGTGCAGGAACTATAAAATCGGACATTCCGCTTTTATATTTTGCTTCATAATCATACCATTCGTTTTTAGGACGGATTTCAAGGATTTCAGTTGCAAAAGGCTCTCCTTCGCACTCCAAAACACCGACTGTTACAAAAAATCCATCAATAAATTCTTCTACAAGAACATTATTGTTATATTTTACAGCAAGCTCATAGGCAGCTTTTAACTCTTCCGGACGGTTAACTTTTGTCATACCAAAGCTTGAGCCTTCACAAACCGGTTTTGTAAACAGAGGATATGTCAAATCTTTTGTTTTTTCCATAACATCTTCGCCTTTTCTGACAAAAGCAGACTTTGCCATAGGAATATCCGGACAGGTAGAAAGAATTCTCTTTGTAAACTCTTTATTCATACAAATTGAACTTGCCATAACTCCGCAGCCGGCATAAGGTATTCCAAGTATCTCAAGCATACCCTGGATACAGCCGTCTTCGCCGTATTTTCCGTGAAGAGCATTAAACGCATATTCGTAATTCCCTTCTTTTAATGTTTTTGCAATATCTTTATCAACAACTACCATTTCTGCATTAGAATAGCCAAGTCTTTTTAGAGCCTCAAAACAACCTTTGCCGGAACGCATTGAAACCTCTGCTTCTGATGACATACCGCCGCATAGTACTGCAATTTTAGCATCCTTATTTATTTTATCATTTTTAATCTTTTGCATAATTCAACCTCTTTTTTGTTATTGCTTCCAAGGTATCTTACCTCGGGTTTTAATTCAATTCCGAATTTTTCTTTTACTCCGCTGTACATGTTATACATAATCTCTAGAATATCAGTTGAGCTTCCCGCCCGGTCATTTATTATAAAATTCGCATGGTTTTCCCATACATGAGCACCGCCTGAGGATAAAGATTTTGCGCCGGATGCTTCAAGCAGTCTTCCCGCAGAATCACCATCCGGATTTCTAAATACGCTGCCGCAATTCGGTAAAACCAACGATGGCTGTTTTGCTTTTCTAAATGTAAGATTTTCCTGCATCTTTGCATTTATTAAAGCTTCGTCGGAATGTTTGAGATTAAATTCGGCAGACAAAATCACTAAATCTCTCTTCTGGCATATTGAAGTTCTATACGAAAACTCCAATTCTTCTTTTGAAAGTTTTATTACCGCTTGCTTTTCCCTGTCATAACATACTGCATAAATAAGAGTATCACTTACAGACTGCCCGTGAGCTCCCGCGTTCATAAAGACCTCACCGCCTATAGAGCCGGGAAATGCAACCATAAACTCAAGTCCGCTTAGATTTTCAGCAGCCGCAGCCTGGGCAAGTTTTGGACCCTTTAAGCCGCATTCAGCTTTGACGATAGTTCCATTTATCTCGTAATTTACAAGACGCGTTGTAAGAATAACAGTTCCGTCGTAGCCGTCTGTTGACACAAGTGTATTTGAAAGATTGCCAAAAACCTTTGCATCCTTTTCCTTCGCCAACAGCTCAGAAAATTCCTCAATGCTTTCAGGAAAAATAACCTTCTTAATCTTTCCGCCGCATTTAAATGAAGTTAAGTTTTTTACATCATAATCAAATTCAACGCGCAACGTCTGCAAGCTCCTTATTTAAAGCCAGAAGTTCTCTGCCCACTGCGGTTATTGTACCTGCACCGAGCCCTATTACCACATCATCTTTTTTCAATGACGGGTAAAGTTTTTTAGCTACCGCTTTCATATCTCCGCCGATATATTCACAATTAATACCTTTTGCGGAAAGATCCTGCGCGAATTTTGCAGAGTTAACCCCTTCTATTACATCCTCTGATGCAGCATAAACATCAGTTACAACAACTTTATTAACACTATCAAACGCATTCAGAAATTCATCCCAAAGATTTTTTAATCTTGTATATCTGTGCGGCTGGAACACTGCAATAATATTTTTACCTTTAAAGCTTAGTGCAGAAGAGAGTGCTGCCTTAATTTCGGTCGGATGGTGGGCATAATCATCATATATTGATATACCGTCAAAATCCCCTACTTTCTGGAAACGTCTTCCCATTCCGGCAAAAGTTGCAAAATGAGGCTTAACAAGCTCTAAATCTACTCCTGCCTGATGAAGACTTGCCAGAACTGAAAGCGCATTATAAACATTATGAATGCCTTTAAGAATAATTTTTAAACTTATGAGAAATTCTCCCCTGAAATAAACATCAAAATCGGTATATTCAGAGTTAAACTCAATATTTTTCGCCTGATAATCCGCACCATCTGAAAGACCAAAGGTCATAGTTTTATGACTGTGTAATCCTTTTGAGGCTTCGCAGTCATAATTTACAAGAACAACTCCGTCATCCGGCATTTTGGATATAAATGTTTCAAAGGTTTCCAAAATAGACTGAAGTCCGTTTTTATAGAAATCAAGATGATCTGCTTCAAGATTATTTACAACGACTATATTAGGAACATATTTAACAATAGTACCATCGCTTTCGTCAAGCTCTGCTGCAAAATATTTTCCACCTTGACAATGAGCATTTGTATCAAGTTCCGGAATAATACCGCCCACAACATATGACGGTTTTAAGCCTGCTTTTTCCATTACATAAGATGAAAGACCGCTGGTCGTGGTTTTTCCGTGTGTTCCTGAATATCCAAGAAAGAATTTTCCTTCTCTTGAAATTTCTGCAAGTAAATCTGAGCGGTGATAAATCGGCAGCCCCAATTCTTTTGCCCTTACCATTTCAGGATTGTCCGGACGGATTGCAGTGCTTGCGATAACAACACAGTCCTGAGGAACATTATCTGCACTGTGTCCTATATGTACTGTTGCGCCAAGATTTTTAACTTTTTGGACATATTTGCTGTCGCAAACATCAGAACCAGCTACTTCACAGCCGTTTTCCAATAAATATTTTGCAAGTCCGCTCATCCCGACGCCGCCTATTGCTATAAAATAATATTTTCGTGTGTTCAAAACTCTCATCCCTAATTAATGTATTATTCCTTTTTTAATTATATTACATAAATTTTTTTAAGGATGTAATCTTTACCTTTTGTAAAAATAATTTTTTCTTAATAGCAATTTTTATTATTATTGTTGTTAAAAGAAATATGAAAATAAATTTTATCGCTCCACTAAAACCTGTAAAAATTCCTGAAAGAATAATCTACGGTAACGGTTCAAATTTCAAGATGGCTGATACGCGCACAGGTGACTATCTCGGAAGAATGAAAGCTGTACCAATGCTGCTAAAGACAAGTCCTTTTTATAAAAACAAAAAGCCGATTATGTCGTTGTATATTAATGATTTATGGATAATGCCGTTTGCAAGAAGAAAGAAAGCGGGTTCAGACTTTGTAAAATTTGCAAAATATCTGAGCCGCAAAAATAACTGTGAAGGAAGGGTTTACACACTTGCCTACAACTATGATAATCCGGGGAATGCGCCGCATAAATTCTGGAGAAAAATGGGGTTTGCTACATCATCTCCTGAAGAAAATAAAATACTTGATTTTGTAATAGAAAACAATATTGAGGTTCCTCCGGATATGTGTCAGGGAACTGTAATGTTTCTGGAGAAATATTAATGTTTAAAATATATTGTCATAAAACTTATCCCAGAATATACTTAAAGCTCGGTAACAAAATTTGTACTATATTTCAGAACAATCCGCACAACCGATTTAGAACAAAACTAATCACACAGTCAAACGGCTTAAAATCAATACTTGAATATCCTAAAAATCCGCCGCTTCCGGACAGGTTTATTTACCGGCACAGAAATCCTCAAGCTCGCGGATGGTTCACTATGTTTGATAAGACTGATGAATTAGGCTGGATGAACGGAGAGGTTATGCACATTAGCAGCTCTGATTTTTATCCTATGAAAGATTATGACGCCTTTTATATACATAGATTAAAAGCGGCTACTTTTGGGAAAAAAGTCGGTACTGATTTTATTAAATTTGCAAAAAATCTGAGTGTTAAAAACGGATGTGAAGGGCGGATTTGCTTAGCTGCTGCAAACTCAAGACGCCCGCCTCATATCTTTTACAGAAAAATGGGGTTTGATTGTCAGGACAGCCGCAAAATGGAGATTTTAGACAATGCTATAGCAAACTTCACCCCTCCAGCAAACGGCTCAAAAAAAGTTCCTGCTCCCAGAGGCTCTCAACACTGGGTTCTCAGAATGTTCTTAGTAAAGTAAAAAAGCCCTGATAAACTCAGGGCTTTTTCTATTTTTATTTAACAACGATATTAACAAGCTTTTTAGGAACAACAATTGTTTTAACAATCGTCTTGCCCTCGGTTAGTTCTTTAACCTTAGGACTGCTCAAGGCCAGTTGTTTCAATTCATCTTCCGACGAAGCTTCATCAGCTTCGATTTTGTCTTTAAGCTTGCCGTTTACCTGAACAACGAGTGTAATTGAGCTTGCTTTTGCAAGATTTTCATCCCATTCACACCAAGGTTCGTCATGAATTGAAGTTTCTCCGCCCAAATCGTGCCATGCTTCTTCTGTTAAGTGAACTGCAACAGGTGACATAAGTTTAAGCAATGATACGATTGCAAAACTCATTACTTCTTTATCTTCAGCGTCAAGCTGTGATTTCTTACCGCACCATTCATATATTGCATTTGTAAGTTCGCGGTATTTTGAAATTACAGTATTGAACTGGAAGTCATTTGAAATATCGTTTGTAATTCCCTTGATTGCAATATGAACATTACGGACTAAATCATCGTTTTCTTTTTTCAGAGGGAATTTCAATTCGTATTTCAAATTAATGTCGTCTGCATTTGAGGCTACCAATCTCCAAACTCTGTTTAAGAACTTGTAGCAGCCTTCAACACCTGCATCGGACCAGTCAAAGTCCCTTGCCGGAGGTGAATCTGACAGAATAAATAATCTTGCGGTATCTGCTCCGTAGTTTTCAAATATTTCATCAGGATCAACAGTGTTGCCTTTGGACTTTGACATTTTTGAACCGTCTTTTAATACCATACCCTGAGTTAGGAGGTTTTTAAAAGGTTCATCAAAGTCAAGCAGCCCTAAATCACGCAATGCCTTTGTGAAAAATCTTGAATATAACAGGTGAAGAATTGCGTGCTCAATACCGCCTACATACTGATCAACAGGTAACCAGTGGTTAACTTTATCTTTTGCAAACGGCATTTTATCGTTCTTAGCGTCAGCGTAACGTAAATAATACCAGCTTGAACAAATAAATGTATCCATAGTATCGGTTTCGCGTTTAGCTTTTCCGCCGCAGCAAGGACAGGTTGTTTCAAGGAAAGTTTTTGAAGTTAAAATCGGAGATTTTCCGACAACGCTGAAATCGACATCTTTAGGCAGCAATACCGGCAACTGCTCTTCAGGAACCGGTTGAATTCCGCATTTTTCGCAATACACAACCGGAATAGGAGCACCCCAGTAGCGCTGGCGTGAAATTAACCAGTCGCGCAACCTGTATTGGGTTTTAAATTCGCCGAAACCTTCTTTTACCGCTTTTTCGGTAATAGCTTTTTTGGCGTCTTCATTTTTCATACCGTTAAATTCGCCGGAATTTACAAGAACGCCTGGTTCAGTATAAGCTTCGTCTTTGCAGTCTGAAGGATTTTCAGGGTTCTGAATAACAACTTTTAACGGTAAATTATATTTTTTAGCAAAATCAAAGTCACGCGTATCGTGTGTAGGAACTGCCATTACGGCACCTGTGCCGTATTCTACAAGTGCGTAGTCTGCTGTCCACAACGGGAAAATTTCTCCTGTAAACGGATTTTTACAGTGAGTACCGAGCGGAACTCCTGTTTTAACGCGTTCTGTCGAAAGCCTTTCGATTTCTGTCATTTTACGCGCGTTTGCACGATATGCTTCTACAGCTTCTTTGTTTTCCGGAGTTGTTAATTTCTCAATATCTTTATATTCCGGTGCCACAACAAGATAGGTTATGCCGTGGACTGTATCAGGTCGTGTTGTATAAACAGGAACCTCAATTTTAGTGCCATCCGGTGCATCAACAACAGGGAATCTGAAAATTGCACCATGTGATTTCCCAATCCAGTTTGCCTGCATTGTTTTTACGTTATCACCCCAGCCCGGAAGTTTGTCAAGATCTTCAAGCAGAACATCCGCGTAATCAGTAATTTTTACAAACCATTGAGATAAGTATTTTTTCTCAACTTCATGATCGCATCTCCAGCATTTACCGTCAATTACCTGTTCGTTTGCAAGAACTGTTGCGCATTCATCACACCAGTTTACTGCGGCTTCTTTTTTATAAACCAATCCTTTTTTATATAGTTGTAAGAAAAGCCACTGCGTCCATTTATAATAATCAGGTTTGCAGGTTGTAACTTCTCTGTCCCAGTCATAAGACAAACCAAGCATTTTTAATTGCTTTGTCATATATGCAATATTTTCAACAGTCCATTTTTCAGGGTCTGCACCGTGTTTCATAGCAGCATTCTCTGCCGGAAGCCCGAAGCTGTCCCATCCCATAGGATGAAGAACATTATACCCCTGGGCTTTTTTAAATCTTGCAATTACATCGGTAATTGTATAATTTCTGACATGCCCCATATGAAGTTTCCCTGACGGGTATGGAAACATTGATAATGCGTAATATTTTGGCTTGCTGCTTTCATCAGGAGTTTTAAAAGCACCTGATTCTTCCCAGACTTTTTGCCACTTTTTTTCTATTTCCTGAGGAAAATAACTTTCTTTCATATTGTTCTCCCTAACTCTTCTGTTAAAAAAGTAGCACAAAGAAACTCTACGCGCAAATTATATATTTTTAAGATGATAGTACTGAAAGCCCTGCTTTGTAAGGAATATATAGGTGTTTGAACGATAAATTACAATATGTTAAAAATTTGCCCGAATTACATGACAAACATATTTTCTTATTCTATTATTAATCTATATCTGGGGGTACTATGATAGAAGAAATTATATCCAGCAAATCTAATTTTGATTTAACTAAAAAAAGTGCATTTTCCAAAGAAGATGAAGTTTTTACTTCCCGTTCTTATGCTGCACTTTTAGCTAAAAATACTATTCCGTATTCTCATAAAAAACTTGCGGATAACTATATTATTGTTAAGCGTATATTCAAATTTCAAGCTGTTCAAAGCAGAATTACAAATGCAGAAAAACAACTTCTCGCTAAGTATGATTTTAATACCCTTGAATATACTACTGTAAAACAAATGTATGAAGAGCTTGCACTGCTACAAAAGTGGTCAGGTTCAACTGACGAAAAGCTTAAACATGATGCAGATGCTATTATGGAAATCCGTACTAAAGAATTAAAGTTTATTGATGCAAACAGCTATGCTAATATTTCAAATGAAATTTACAGAGGTTATGTTGCATTAGAGCATTACTTTGAAGAAATAAGCAAATTTAGAGATAAATAAAAAAATAACCGCTTATAGCGGTTATTTTTTACACGTTTTCTTACCGTCCCAGCTAAGGTCACTACAGCGGAGATATTCCATATTCTCATTATATAACACCCAGGCTGTACAACCTAAACTTACCCCATTATGCCTTGCACAATGTTCAAATGTCAGATTATCTTCAAAATTTTCAGTACTTTGGTCTTCTTGCATTGCAGTTCCATATGGGTAAATCGAGGTTTTGGTTATAAAAAATCTGAATATATCCTGTCCATGCTGATTTGGCTTTTGTAACCCGTTTACATCTACTTCCAAAATAGCACACATATCTTGAAGCTGGCGAATTGAGCCATATTTCGTGGTGCAATTCGGGTTCCAGATTTGTAAATATATTGCACTGCCATCACCAAGAATTGCCTTTGCGGCTCTATTATCACTTCTTGAATAACAGCCACTTTCTCTGGTTCCACAATCTTTTACAATTTTTAAATGCTTTTTAAAGTGATCCATAAGAATCTGTCCGCCATCTTCTTCTTCATTTGAAACAAGTCCCCAGGTATCAGGTGAACCTTCTTCACTTAAAATACTCAAATATGCCTGGGACATTGCGGAGTATGTTTTTTTTAATTGGGCTACTGTTGTTTTTTCAACATTCTTTTGAATAAGGGATGGAAGTGTCATAGCAGCTACGACACCAATTATGCTTAAGGTTATCAATACCTCAGCTAAAGTAAAACCTAATTTAATAGTTCTTCTTCCGGCAGCGCTAAATGGCTTGGTGCCTGCACCAATACCCGATAAGGAGCTTAAATTACTCTGCCCCCCCCCCGGAAAGTCTTGCTATTACTGCGTTTTC
>OGQJ01002959.1_pt1 | contig 12089 bp, 9 predicted proteins | sample 1553161 | NCBI WGS metagenome assembly OGQJ01 (sample SAMEA2579923, study PRJEB22360) | human gut metagenome | biome: human gut; feature: human-associated habitat; material: faeces | place: Denmark | collected 2008/2010 | reverse complement strand
CCGGTTGGAGCATGTGTCGGTATGAACGGCGCGCGTGTCAATGCCATCGTCAATGAACTCCGTGGTGAGAAGATCGATATCATCACCTGGAATGAAAATCCTGCAATGCTCATCGAAAATGCATTAAGTCCTGCAAAAGTTATTTCTGTTATCGCAGATGCAGAAGAGAAAGCAGCAAAAGTAGTCGTTCCTGATTATCAGTTATCCCTTGCGATCGGCAAAGAAGGACAGAATGCAAGACTGGCAGCAAGACTGACAGGATTTAAGATCGATATCAAGAGTGAGACACAGGCGAGAGAAGCCGGCGATTTCTTTGATTATGAGAACGAGTACGAAGATGATGAATACTATGACGAAGATGGTGGCTACAATGATGCAGACTATCAGGATGACACAGAGTATTCCGAGGAGAATTGATCGAGGATAGCAGATTATGGCAAATAAAAAGATTCCGATGCGTCAATGCATAGGCTGTGGAGAGATGAAGCCTAAGAAAGAAATGATAAGAGTCATTAAGACAGCGGAAGATGAGATAATATTAGATACAACCGGTCGGAAAAATGGCAGAGGTGCATACATTTGCCCGGAAAGCGAATGTCTGCAGAAAGCAATTAAGTGTAAGGGATTAGAACGCTCATTTAAAATGCCGATTCCAAAAGATGTATACGAAATGCTGACAAAGGAGATGGAAGAATTTGAGACCAGATAAAGTTTTATCCATGTTGGGAATTGCAGCAAAATCCGGTAGTGTCGTAAGTGGTGAGTTTTCAACGGAGAAAGCAGTCAAGGAAGGCAGGGCTTATCTTGTAATCGTGGCAGGAGATTCCTCCGATAACACGAAAAAGATGTTTTCCAATATGACCGATTTTTATGAGGTTCCAATGTATATTTATTCTGACAAAGAGACATTGGGACACTGTATTGGAAAAGAATTTCGTGCATCACTTGCAATTGTAAATGAAGGGCTTGCCCATTCCGTGGAAGACAAATTGAAACAGACAATAACAACTGAATAATGGAGGAGTCAGAATATATGGCAAAAATGAGAGTTCATGAACTTGCAAAAGAATTAAATATAAAGTCGCAGGAAGTCATAGACACATTAAACGGCACACAGTTTGCTGTCAAAAATGTGCAGAACGGTCTTGAGGATGAGGCACAGCAAATTGTGCGAAAGAAGTACGCAAAAACAGAAGTAAAAAAAGATGCACCTAAGAAGGAAGAACCTAAAAAGGATGAGGCTAAGGCAGCCGACAGACCAAAGAAAAAGGCAAGCATCACAGCTGTTTTCAATGCACAGTACAGTAAGCAGGGTAGGAAAACAAATGGTGGAAACGGCAGCGGAAATAATGGAAATAACAGTTCGCAGCGCAGGAATGGCAATGGCAGACGCGATAATCAGTCATCACGTCCTGAGCAGCACAGCATTATTAAGCCAAGACCTGTCGGAGAGAGAGCTATGCGCCCTATAAGTGAGCGTACAGCGGATCCATATGCAGATATGAAGGCAGCCAATTCGCGTCCGGCACGTCAGGCTGACGCTGATAGAAGAAGCGACAGACGTCAGGACAATGGCGAGAAAATCAACAACAGAAACACTGACAGAAATGCCGACAGAAGCAGAAATACGGACAGAAACAGCGATAGAAGAACAAACAATCGCGACAACAATAACCGAGATAACAGCAGAGACAATAATAGAGACAATAACAGAGGCTTCAGAAATGACTCCAGACGTCCTGCAGAGGGTGGCAGAAGCTTTGACAGAAATAATGATAGAAGCAGAAGCAACGACAGAAGCAGGAGCAATGACAGAAATAACGATAGAACAGGCAGCAGAGGTGATGACAGAAATCGTTTCAGAAAAGAAACAGTTGCAGTTGCAGCTCCTGATGATGTAAGAGGAAAGGAGAGCCGCGACAGAGGCAACGATAGAAAGAATAAGCATAATCACAATCAGAGCCAGAAGCAGGATAAGCTCGGAAAGAAGCAGGAGAATTACATCAATCTCGAGAAGCACGGCGGAAAGAAAAAGCCACAGCAGCCGAAGACACAGCCAAAAGAGGATGAGAACGAGATTAAGACAATTTCTCTTCCGGAGAAGATTACAATAAGGGACTTAGCTGATAAGATGAAGGTTCAGCCTTCAGCCATCGTAAAGAAGCTTTTCATGAAGGGCGAGATGGTAACAGTTAACTCTGAGGTTGATTTTGCAGCTGCTGAGGAGATTGCGTTAGAGTTCAATTTCATATGTGAGGAAGAGGAGAAGGTCGATGTGATTGCAGAGCTTCTCAAGGAGGATGAAGAGGATGAGAGCAAGATGGTTCCTCGTCCACCTGTAGTCTGCGTAATGGGTCACGTAGATCATGGTAAGACATCACTGCTTGATGCCATCAGACAGACACGTGTTACAGACCGTGAGGCAGGTGGTATCACACAGCACATTGGTGCATCTGTTGTATCAATCAATGGCCAGAACATCACATTCCTTGATACACCGGGACATGAGGCATTTACAGCAATGCGTATGCGTGGTGCAAACTCTACTGATATCGCAATCCTTGTTGTTGCTGCAGATGATGGTGTAATGCCGCAGACTGTTGAGGCAATAAACCATGCAAAGGCAGCCGGTGTAGAGATTATCGTTGCTGTCAACAAGATAGATAAGCCAAGTGCCAATATCGACAAGGTTAAGCAGGAGCTCTCAGAGTATGAGCTTATCCCGGAGGATTGGGGTGGAAGCACAATATTCTGTCCTGTATCTGCACATACTAAGGAGGGTATCGACAATCTCCTTGAGATGATTCTTCTCACAGCAGAGGTGCTCGAGCTCAAGGCTAATCCTGATAGAAACGCAAGAGGTCTCGTAATCGAGGCGCAGCTTGACAAGGGCCGTGGTGCGGTTGCCACAGTGCTTGTACAAAAAGGAACACTCCATGTCGGAGATCCTATCGCATGTGGAAGCAGCTATGGTAAGGTAAGAGCCATGATTGATGACAAGGGCCGCAGAGTAAAGGAGGCTAAGCCTTCTACACCTGTAGAGATACTTGGACTCAACAGTGTGCCTTCAGCAGGAGAGACATTTGTGGCATGCGATTCAGAGAAGGAGGCAAAGGCATTCTCTGACACATATATTTCAGAGGAGAAGAATAAGCTCATCGAGGATACAAAGGCAAAGATGTCACTTGATGATCTGTTCTCACAGATTCAGTCCGGCAACATGAAGGAGCTTGATATCATCGTAAAGGCAGATGTACAGGGTTCAGTTGAGGCTGTTAAGCAGAGTCTTGTCAAGCTTTCAAATGAGGAGGTTGTGGTCAAGGTCATCCATGGCGGCGTTGGTGCCATCAACGAGTCAGATGTTATCCTTGCATCAGCATCAAATGCAATCATCATTGGCTTTAACGTCAGACCGGATCCTGTTGCCAAGGCTACAGCAGACCGTGAGGGCGTAGATATCAGACTTTACAAGGTCATCTACAATGCAATCGAGGATGTATCTGCTGCCATGAAGGGTATGCTTGATCCTGTATTTGAGGAGAAGGTTATCGGACATGCGGAAATCAGACAGATTTTCAAGGCTTCAGGCGTTGGAAACATTGCAGGTTCATATGTGCTTGACGGATTTATGGAGAGAGGCTGCCGTGTCAGAATTAGCAGAGAGGGTGAGCAGATATTCGAGGGAGACCTTGCTTCACTCAAGAGATTCAAGGATGACGTCAAGGAGGTCAAGACAGGCTATGAGTGTGGTCTTGTATTTGACGGATTTAATGATATTCAGGAATTCGATATAGTTGAAGCTTACAAGATGGTAGAGGTTCCGAGATAATCATATATTGTTTATCTTGAATTAATGCAGCTATTCGGATAGTTACGGTTTAATATAAAAAGAAAGCGGGATTATATGAGAAAGAACAGCATAAAAAATATTCGTATCAACGAAGAGGTAATGCGTGAACTGTCAAATATCATACGCGGTGAGATAAAGGATCCGCGTATCAATCCCATGACAAGTGTTGTTGCTGTCGAGGTGGCACCTGATTTAAAGACAGCAAAGGCTTATATCAGTGTGCTTGGTGACAAGAAATCACAGGCTGATACACTTGCAGGACTTAAGTCAGCGGAGGGATATATACGCAGAACTCTCGCAAAGAACATCAATTTAAGAAATACACCTGCCATTACATTTATCATAGACCAGTCTATAGAGTATGGTGTTGAGATGTCTAAAAAGATTGATGAAGTAACAAAAAATCTCAAAGAGGATTAACAAAGAGGATTGATTATGACAGAGATTGATTCTATTTTAAAGGATGCACAATCAGTTGCCGTTTCCGGTCATGTGAGACCGGACGGCGACTGTGTCGGCTCAACACTTGCGGTATACAACTACATAAAGGATTATTATCCTGATATAAAGGCAAGGCTTTATTTAGAGCCAAGCCCGAACATCTTTAAGTTCATGCAAAGAGCAGATGAGATTGACAGCGGCTATGCGGATGATACAGTATACGATCTGTTCATAGCATGTGACTGCAGTGACACAGGCAGACTGGGAAGTGCAGCTAAGTATTTTGAGTCTGCAAAAAGGACACTTTGCATAGATCATCATGTCACAAACGGGGCCTTTGCAGACGCAAATTACATCTTTCCGGATGCGAGCTCAACCTGTGAGCTTGTGTTTGAACTTCTGCCGAAGGAGCGCATCACAATACAGATAGCAGAGTGTATTTACACAGGCATGGTGCATGATACAGGCGTGTTCCAGTATTCATGTACTTCAAAAAAGACTATGGATATAGCAGGCTCCCTGATGGAGATGGGCATTGATTATTCAAGGATAATCGATGATACATTTTATACAAAGACATTTGCTCAGAACAAGATTATGGGGCAGGCACTTTTGAATGCTGCTTTGTATCTGAATGGTGATGTTATATTGTCTGCAGTATCGCGCGCTGAGATGGAGAAGTATGATGTGCTACCAAAGCATCTTGATGGTATTGTAAATCAGCTGCGCGTGACAAAGGATATAAAGGTTGCTGTATTTCTCTACGAAAATGAGGATGGTACCTACAAGGGCAGCCTGCGCGTAAACGGTGATTATGATGTGGCAAAGGTTGCGTCGGTATTTGGCGGCGGTGGACATGTAAAGGCCGCCGGATTTACGATTGACGGACCGCTTGAGGTGGCAACAGACCGCATCCTTACGGCAATTAAGGACAATATTTAGGGAGAGATTCTTGGGCAGATGGTTAATGGAATAATCAATGTATACAAGGAAAAGGGCTATACAAGCTTTGACGTTGTGGCAAAGCTTCGAGGCATATTCCACCAGAAGAAGATTGGTCATACAGGTACACTTGATCCTGATGCGCAAGGCGTCCTTCCTGTCTGCCTTGGAAAGGCAACCAGAGTGTGTGACCTTTTGACAGATAAGGACAAGGTCTATAAAGCTGTGCTGCTTTTAGGACAGGAGACAGATACACAGGATATTTCAGGGCAGGTCTTAAATCAGGCTGAGGTCAATGTGACTGAGCAGGCGGTGTATGATGCAATATCACAGTTTATTGGCAGACAAAAGCAGGTGCCGCCAATGTATTCGGCTCTAAAGGTCAATGGGAAAAAGCTCTATGAGCTTGCCAGGGAGGGCAAGGTTATAGAGAGAAAAGCCCGGGATATCGAGGTGTTTGATATCAAGGTTGAAAGCATTGATTTACCGGAGGTTACGATGACGGTGCACTGTTCAAAGGGCACATATATCAGGACGCTGTGCAATGACATCGGAGAGAGGCTGGGCTGCCATGGCTGCATGAAGTCACTGCTTAGAGTAAGGGTAGCAGGCTTTGACTTAGAGCATGCACTTACACTTTCGCAGATTCAGTCAAAGGTGGATGAAGGCTGCTTTGATATGGTGATGCCTGTTGACGGAGTATTCGAAAATCTGCCGGCAGTGCATACTGCTTCAGATGCTGATAAGCTTGTCAGAAATGGAAATAAAATTCCGGCAGTGCTTACGGATTATTTAAAACACAGTGCTGACTCTGATATAAGATACAGAGTATACAATCATGAGGGCATATTTGTCGGTGTGTATTCGTATCTTGATGAGACCGGTGAGTTTAAGCCGGTTAAGATTTTTATGGAATAGAATAGTATACAGATATTATGGAATATATAAGCAAAACTCTGGATTTTCATGTCAAGGAGCCGTCCGTCATCTCGTTTGGAAAGTTTGACGGGCTTCACAGAGGACATGAATTTCTGATGGAAAAGCAAATTGAACAGAGCAATCTGCATGGCTACAAGCGCATCATATTTACATTTGACATTCCTCCCAAATCGGAGGTACTTGGCGTTGAGTCAAAGGTTATAATCACAAACGATGAAAAAGAGTATGTGTTTGAAAAATCAGGTATTGACTATCTGATAGAGTGTCCGTTTGTGCCACAGGTGATGACGATGGAGGCGGATGCGTTTGTCAGATGGATAGTTAAAAGTCTTAATGTCAAGTGTATCATTGTCGGAGATGATTTCCGTTTCGGGCACAACAGGGCAGGAGACCATCGGCTGCTTTCTGCGATGGCAGGAGAGCTTGGATACGAGCTTATTGTGGTGGACAAGATAAAGGATGGAGACAGGGATATAAGCAGTACCTATATCCGCGAGGAGATTGCGGCAGGACATATTAAAAAGGCGAATGAACTGCTGGGATATCCCTTTTTCATAAAAGGAAGAGTAGTGCATGGCAGAGCACTGGGCAGGACTATTGGCATTCCGACAGTCAACCTTTCAGTGCCGCACGATAAGCTGCTTCCACCAAAGGGAGTGTATATGTCAAGAGTTCTTGTCAGGGACAACTGGTACCTTGGTGTAACTAATATAGGATGCAAGCCTACTATAGAGGGCAAAAATCCAATCGGTGCAGAGACATATATCATAGATTTTGGGCAGGATGTTTACGGACAGGATATCATGGTAGAGCTTCATAAGTTCGTAAGACCTGAGATGAAGTTTGATTCAATAGAAGCGTTAAAGAGCCAGATGAGCGCAGATATCAATTTTACAATCAATTATGCAGGCAGTCACACATTTTAGTGTGACTGTTTTTTTGCTAAATAGCCCAAAATAACGAAAAAATAACAAATATTACAGAAATGTTACGAAGAAATATTGACATTTTAACAATTTATGATATACTCGTAACCGTGGATTATCGATAGCATAAATCGGAGGCTATATGAAAAACAAGTTAAAATTAGGACAGGCAGCAGGCGTTGTAGCGTTTGCTATTATTATAGGTGCTGTATCTATGAGTTCAAGCAGCACAGTAGATGCCAGAACATCATTAAAGGAAAACAGAACAGTCAATGCGGGGGTGGCCCTTGGTCTGACAGAGGCGGCAGATGCCACAGAGCTTCTCACAGCAGGGGTTACATCGGCTCTTACTTATTATGGAGCTGACGTATCGGTAGCGCAAAACGACAGCAATGTTGTTACTGCATCTGCTCAGGGTGCACAGGTTGGCAATACTGCACAGGAGACAGAACAGGCAAATGAGGCATCCCAGACACCGACAGCCGCACAGACCTGTGGTTACACAAATCTTGGTATGTCGGTTATCAGCAGCGGAAACTTAAATATCAGACAGGAAGCTTCGACAGACAGCGAGGTAATAGGAATACTTACCAATCACAATGCCTGTGAGCTTCTTGAGGATGCCGGAGAATGGTACAAGGTCACATCAGGCAAGGTGACAGGATATGTAAACAAGCAGTATCTTGTGACAGGAGATGAGGCAGAGGCTATTGCAGAACAGGAGATTAAGACGGTTGCCACAGTAAATACGGAAACACTGAATGTGCGTGCAGAGAAGTCAACAGAGGCTGCGGTGCTTTCGCAGGTTGGAAATTCAGAGGCATTCACGGTTAATTCTGTCGCTGACGGATGGGTTGAGATAAGTGTGGATGATTCGGTAGGATATATATCACAGGATTATGTGACACTGGCACAGGCACTTCCTACAGCAAAGACAATAGAGCAGGTGAAGTATGGTGACGGTGTATCAGATGTAAGGACATCTGTTGTATCGTATGCGTTACAGTTTGTCGGAAACAGATATGTGTGGGGTGGTACAAGCCTTGAGAAGGGAGTTGACTGCTCAGGCTTCACAATGAGAATTCTTGGAAAGTATGGAATCTCATTACCGCATTCATCAAGAGCACAGCCTTCATACGGCACAAAAATCAGTGCATCTGAAGCAAAGCCGGGAGATTTATTCTTCTACGGAAGTGGAAGGAGTATCTCACATGTTGCAATTTATATCGGAAACGGACAGATTGTACATGCCAGCAACAAGCGTGATGGAATCAAGGTTTCAAATGCATATTACAGAAATCCGATTTGTGTCGCAAGATATTTGCCGGATTAATAAAAAAACAGTTTACAACAAATGCTTACTATGCTATACTGCATAGGTATGGTTTTGCCCATGTTCGGTAGTTGGACACTCCGACCTATTGCTGAGCATCATACAGTTATCAGGGCGCATTATAATATAAGGAGGATCAACAATGATCGCAAAGGAAAAGAAACAGGCTATTATCGCAGAGTACGGTAGAACACCAAATGACACAGGTTCACCAGAGGTTCAGATTGCAATTCTTTCAGCAAGAATCGCAGAGTTAACTGAGCATTTCAAACAGAACCCAAAGGATCATCACTCAAGAAGAGGAATGTTAAAGATGATCGGTCAGAGACGTGGATTACTTGCATACCTTAAGGAGATTGATATCGAGAGATATCGTTCACTTATCGAGCGTTTAGGACTCAGAAAATAGTATTTTCTTTAGAGCGGAGTAATTATTATTCCGCTCTATTATTGTTTTTATTATTGTTTTTATTATTGTTTTTTGAAAAGCAGAAGTAAGCCGAGACCACTAAAGAGTGCATGAGCATACATGTATTGTTTAGTAGTTTCGGAAGAGGAATACACTTCTGCAAAAGAATTTTAAGGAGAATTAATATGTACAAAAGTTATTCAATGGAACTTGCCGGCAGGACTCTTACTGTAGATATCGGAAGAGTAGCAGCTCAGGCAAACGGAGCTGTTTTTATCAAGTATGGTGATACAACAGTCCTTTCAACAGCTACAGCATCTGACAAGCCACGTGACGGTGTGGATTTCTTCCCACTCAGCGTTGAGTTCGAGGAGAAGATGTACTCTGTAGGAAAAATTCCGGGTGGTTTTAACAAGCGTGAGGGAAAGGCATCTGAGAACGCTATCCTTACAGATCGTGTAATTGACCGTCCTATGAGACCTCTTTTCCCAAAGGATTACAGAAATGATGTTACATTAAACAACCTTGTCATGTCAGTGGATCCTGAGTGCCGTCCTGAGATAGTTGCAATGATCGGTACAGCTCTTGCTGTTCATATATCAGATATTCCGTTTGACGGACCATGTGCCATGACACAGATGGGACTTGTTGATGGAGAGTTTATCGTAAACCCTTCACAGAAGCAGTGGGATGAGGGCGATTTACAGCTCACAGTTGCTTCTACAAAGGAAAAGGTCATCATGATTGAAGCAGGAGCCAATGAGATTCCTGAGGATCAGATGATTGAGGCAATCTACAAGTGCCACGATATCAACCAGACAGTTATCGCATTTATGGATCAGATCCGTGATGAGATTGGCAAGCCAAAGCATGAGTATGAGAGCTGTGCTATTCCTGAGCAGATGTTCGAGGATATCAAGAAAATTGTTACTCCTGAGCAGATGGAGGAGGCAGTATTCACAGATGAGAAGCAGAAGCGTGAGGAAAATATAAGAGCTATCACAGAGCAGTTAGAGGAAGCCTTCGCTGACAATGAGGAGTACCTTGCAGTACTTGGTGAGGCTATTTACCAGTATCAGAAGAAGACAGTCAGAAAGATGATTTTAAAGGATCATAAGCGTCCGGACGGCCGTGCAATCAACCAGATCAGACCACTCGCAGCAGAGGTTGATTTGATTCCTAGAGTTCACGGCTCTGCAATGTTTACCCGTGGACAGACACAGATTTGTGATGTTGTAACACTTGCTCCTTTATCAGAGATTCAGAAAATCGACGGACTTGATGCAAATATCACAACAAAGAGATATATGCATCACTATAACTTCCCTGCATACTCTGTAGGAGAGACAAAGGTATCACGTGGACCGGGACGTCGTGAGATTGGACACGGAGCACTTGCTGAGAAGGCACTTGTTCCTGTACTTCCAAGCATTGAGGAGTTCCCATATACTATCCGTGCCGTATCTGAGACATTTGAGTCAAACGGCTCTACATCAATGGCTTCAACATGTGCATCATGTATGTCACTTATGGCTGCAGGTGTTCCGATTAAGGCTATGGTTGCCGGAATCTCATGCGGACTTGTAACAGGCGATACAGATGATGATTTCCTTGTACTTACAGATATCCAGGGTCTTGAGGATTTCTTCGGAGATATGGATTTCAAGGTAACAGGTACACATAAGGGTATTACAGCTATCCAGATGGATATCAAGATTCACGGACTTACAAGACCTATCGTTGAGGAGGCAATCGCAAGAACACGTGAGGCACGTCTCTACATCATGGATGAGGTCATGAGCAAGGCAATCGCTGAGCCTAGAAAAGAAGTAAATGAGTGGGCTCCAAAGATTGAGCAGATTACAATCGATCCATCAAAGATTGGTGATGTTGTCGGACAGAAGGGTAAGACAATCAATGAGATTATCGACAGAACCGGTGTCAAGATCGATATCACAGATGATGGCGCTGTTTCAGTTTGCGGAACAGATAAAGAGATGATTGCAAAGGCAATCGACATGATTAAGATTATCACAACTGATTTTGAGCAGGGACAGATCCTTGAGGGAACAGTTGTAAGCATCAAGGAGTTCGGTGCTTTCATCGAATTTGCTCCTGGCAAAGAGGGAATGGTTCACATTTCTAAGATTGCAAAAGAGAGAATCAACAGAGTAGAGGATGTACTCACACTTGGAGACAAGGTAAAGGTTGTTTGCCTTGGCAAGGACAAGATGGGAAGAATCAGCTTCTCTATGAAGGATGTAAAAGAGGATTAATTAATATACGTTAAAGTATAACAATAATATCCAGGTAAAGGGCTGCACGCAGGTGCAGTCTTTTTAATATATGAAATTATAGTAAGGTGATATGATGTAAGGCAAAACAGGTGCGTCTGTGTCATATTGTGAAAACGAATCATATACTAAATTAAAAAATAAAATAATAATGAAAAATGCGAAATATAGTATAAATGCAAATCTGGTATATAAAAATGGATATAGTGGTAAAAATGTCAATATAGCAGTGCTTGATACGGGTGTGTTTAAACACAAACAGCTTGATGGGTGCATAAAGCACTTTATGGATTTTGTGGGTGGAAAGGAGACATGTTATGACGATAACGGGCATGGTACACATGTGTGCGGTATATTATCGGCTGCAGATATAGGCATGGCTCCGGGGGCAGGACTATATGTGTTTAAGGTGCTTGATTATCTTGGCATGGGGCAGACGTCGGATTCAATTCGTGCACTTAAGTATATAAAAGAAAACTGTGTCAGACTTAATATAAAAATACTCAACTTCTCTGTAGGATATCTGCCATGTTCTGATACAGCAGAGCGTATTAAGATATTGAAGCTGATAGATGAATTGTGGGATATGGGAGTAGTAGTTGTTGCAGCAGCGGGCAACTACGGCCCGGCACCGTTTTCTGTAACTGTGCCGGGAATTTCAAGAAAAATAATAACAGTCGGAAGCTTTGATGATATAAGAAGTGGCAAAGGTCCTACCGACTGTTGTATTGTAAAGCCTGAGATTCTGGCTCCCGGGCATGATATCATAAGCCTTGGAACGAGGGATGGCACATATGTAAGAAAAACAGGTACTTCAATGGCTACACCGATTGTGTCAGGTGCCATAGCACTTCTATTGGAAAAAAATCCAAATATGAGACCGGAGGCGGTTAAGCTAGCCCTGTATAATACATGTGACAGGGCAGGAGATAGTCACAAAGGCTCGTGGGGGGTT
>OGQJ01002931.1_pt1 | contig 12172 bp, 13 predicted proteins | sample 1553161 | NCBI WGS metagenome assembly OGQJ01 (sample SAMEA2579923, study PRJEB22360) | human gut metagenome | biome: human gut; feature: human-associated habitat; material: faeces | place: Denmark | collected 2008/2010 | reverse complement strand
TCAAATTCCACTACGATATCCCGCAGTGAAACGATCACCGAGTTGTCCATTTTTTTACAATATCCTCCTTATAACTCAGATACGAAAAAAGACAGGGCCTGTGCCCCATCCTTCTCCCGCATCAGGGTGACCCAGCCCTGCACAACATCCATGACGACCGTAATATTGCGCAGTTATTCTGCCCTGTCATGGTTTATCATAAACAATCCGGGGGCAAATGTCAATCACTCTGTCGAGGTTTGCCGAAACTTTACAGGGACCATAAAAAAATCCTGCGCCGCAGCGGTTTTTTCGCCGGGCGCAGGATGGATTTTTTCGCCGTTCAGGCCGCTGTCAGCGCGTCGGCCGTCTGGGTCACGGCCTGCACGATGCTGCCGTCCACTGCATAGATGGAATCATCGCCTTCCACCATCAGGTAATCCCCATCGGTGCCGCTGGCATAGGTGAGGGTCTTTGTTCCGTCGGCCGTGGTCACCTGTACCACGGCCAACGGGGCATCAAAGCCGCAGGCCGCCGGGTCCGCGCCGTCGGCGGGGGTGATCTGGCCGGACACATAGCTGCTCAGGGCCGAGAGCATGCTCCGCACCTTGTCCTGATCCAGGTCCGTGTCGGCATCTCCAGCAAAGCGCCACACCGTCTCGTAGGAAGCCGAATCCGCCTCGTCTCCGTCCCCTGCCAGCTCGGAACCGGCAGTCAGCGAGACTTTTTCTCCGCTGGCCAGCGTATACGCCACCTGCTCCACATCCGACGCGGCAAAGCCCGCCGGGCTGAAGCTGCCGAACAGCCCGGCCTTATCGCAGGCAAAGCAGGCCGTCCGGCTGGCGTCCACGGTATACAGGGCGGTGTCTCCGTCCTTCTGCACATAGCGGTCGCCGGTGACGGTGTTGCTGCTGCCAAAGGTCAGGGTGGTGGTCTGCCCGGCCGCCGTGACTGTTACAGTCAACTCCGGCGCGTCAAAGCCGTAGTCCTCCCCGGCCTGCGCGTCCAGCTGCCGCTTTGCATGGAGGGACGAAAGCGCTGTGACCATGGTATTGCAGGCGCTCTCGTCCAGATGGTAGTCCGAGTCCTCCGCCAGCGTCCAGCTGCCGTCCGCATCGTCCAGCGTGAGGGTCTGCCCGTTGTAGGTGTAGGTGATGCGGCTCAGGTCAGCGGTAGAGAAAGAGCACAGCGGGATGGTACCATCGGCCGCCGCACTGGAAGCGGCTTCCTCTGCGGCAGTGCTGCGGTTCAGGGCCCAGAGCGCCAGCCCCAGCACTGCGATCACCGCCGCAAGCACCGCAAGGGTGCGTCGTTTTGCGTTCATGGCAGCCTCCTTATCGACGGCGGCGCAGCAGCACCACCACGGCACCGGCTACGAGCACGGCGGCAGGCAGGATGAACACGAACACCAACCCCAGGGTCGTGGCCTGCGAAGCTGCCACCGTGATAGGCTCAGCTTCCAGCGCCTTAGTGTCGATGAGCAGGCCGCTGTCATCCCCGGCCAGCGAAACGGCGCAGCCCTGCAGGAAGGTGCGGTTGCCGGGAATGGACTGATACACCTGTTCGTTGTCCACATTCGGGCAGCCGATCCAGATCACTTCCGCCCCGGTGTTGTCGTTGCATGCCCAGGCGGCCAGTGTAAAGGGGCCGTCGGTGTCGCCGCTCTCCTTTTCGGTGGTTGCGGCGTTGTTGACGTCCTGCTTGCTGTAGGACTGCTCCGAGGTGTTGAGCAGGGGTTCCGCGGTCACATCCTCCGTCTCGGTCAGCACAAGACCCTGTGCCACCGAGAGCATCACATGGGTGTCCTTGTTCACGCCGTTCAGGGCCGCGCTCTCCTCCGTGGCGCCGTAATCCGGGAACAGGGAGTACGGATAGCCGTACAGCGAATGGCCGGAATCACCTTCCACCACGATTCCCGGCTCCCGCGACAGGCCGAACTCTGCCATCAGGGCGTCCAGATTGGGGGTCTCGTCGTAGATGTTGGTGGTCAGCAGCATCTTGCCGCCCTCGTTCAGGTAGTTCTGCAGCATGGACACCTCGTCCACCAGTCCGTCATCCGACGCAAGATCCGACGTGGGTGCGTTGATGATCAGCAGGCTGCAATCCTCCGGGATCTCGCTGGTCAGCAGATCCAGCGGCTGCAGGGTGATGTTCTGGGCGTTCAGCGCCTCGGTGAGGGAGCTGGTCAGGGCCTGTTCCCCATGGTTCGTGGTATAGTAGGCCACCCGGGCGTCGCCGCTGGTGAGTTTATAGATGGCGGCTGTGATCTGCTTCTCGCCGCCAAAGGTCACATTGGCACTGCCGGTGGTGTAATAGTCGGAGTAGTCATACTCGTACAGATCGGCGGCATCCAGCACCACGCTGTCCTCCCCGCTGGTCACGATCAGGCTTCCGGTGGATGCATTTTCGGCCCCGTACTGCGCCGCAAAGGTCGGGTAAAGGGTCGGGTCCTTCTGCTCCCAATGGATATGGCTGCTTTCGGCGGCGTAATGGTCCAACAGCTTCGTGATGATGGCATCTTCGCTGCCGGTCTCACACAGATAATAAATGGTCACATCCTGCTGCAGGCTCTGCGCAAGCTGCACCGAGCTGTCGCCCAGGGTGTACATCTTGCCCTCCGAAAGGTCAAACTCCGTGTATTTGGACGGAAGTGCCCGCACCACCAGATTGACCAGCACTGCCAGCAGGATGGCAGCCGCCAGAATGGCGGTGGAGTACACCCCACTGCGGAATACCTTGCCGTTGACCGGCCGGTTCTTTCTGTTTTTCATTGTTGTGCCCTCCCCTCAGTTCCAGCGGCGTTTTTCCAGTTCCTGCACGGTAAAGAACAGGAACAGCACCGTCACGGTGAGATAGTACACCAGTGTGGGGATGGAAAAGTTGCTGTTGACGAATTCCTCAAAGGGAGCAAACAGGCACAGTGCGCTCAGCACGGCGCCGAAGCCCTCGGTCAGCCAGCTGCTGCGCAGCAGGAACAACACCGTGAGCGCCGCACAGCACCCGGCAAAGGTCAAACACCCCAGCGTGAAGCTGCGGCTGCGCAGGCCCGCCACCACACTGAGCACCGCGGCCAGTGCGGTGAACAACGCCAGCGCCACGGCACTGCCGGTGGTGAACATCCTGCGCAGGCTGGGCATCAGATAGGCCAGCAGCAGCGCCGCCGCTCCGGCCACCGCCGCGATGATCTGGTTTTCGGTCAGGCTGGACAGGAACACCCCGATGGCAATGGCGGCGCAGCCCAGCAGATAGTAGCACAGCAGCGCCGCAAAATTGGCCAGCGTACTGGCAGCGGTAGCTCCCAGTGCCCACAGGGTCAGGATCATGACTGCGTCCACCACGCAGGGCAGCGCAAACACCACGCACAGGGCAAAGAACTTGCCCAGCACGATGCCCGCCACCGGCACCGGACTGGTGAGCAGGAGCTGGTCGGTGCGGGTGCGGCGTTCCTCCGCAAAGGAACGCATGGTCAGCACCGGAAAATAGAACAGCAGCATAAAAATGGTGTTGTACAGCGTATAGTAGCCAAAGTCCGGCAGGCCGTAGCCCAGGTTCAGCGCCACAAAATAGATGGCCGATGCCACCAGCAGAAAGGCGGTGAGCACATAGCCGATCATTCCATGGAAGCAGCTGCGGACTTCCCGTTTGAAAATTGCGAACATCGGTCATTCTCCTTTCGGTTCGGTTTCCGGTTCTTCCGGCACATCGGCGGTTTCCCCGGTCAGAGCCAGGAACACTTCCTCCAGGCTGCGGTTCTCCGCCGTCAGCTCCAGCACCGTGCACCCTGCCTCCGAAAGGGCGCGGGACACCTCGGCGCGGCGGTCGGTGGTGTCGGCAGTCTCCGCAGTAAAGGTCATCTCGCCGTCTGCTTCGCTGACCAGCTGCACCCCGGTAATACCCGGCACCGCTTCCACGATCGGCAGCACCGTATCGCTGCTGCCCAGCGCGGTAACACGCAGGCGGATGCCGGGGCTCAGCTTCTCACTCAGCTGCTCCGGAGTGCCCTCGGCCACTAACGCTCCCTTGGAGAGGATCAGCACCCGGCTGCACACCGCCTGCACCTCGCTGAGGATGTGGCTGGACAGGATGACCGTGTGGGTCTTGCCCAGTTCCCGGATCAGTTTACGGATGCCGATGACCTGCGCCGGATCCAGGCCGACCGTGGGCTCATCCAGAATGATCAGCTGCGGGCTGCCCAGAAGAGCCTGCGCAATGCCCACGCGCTGGCGGTAGCCCTTGGACAGGCTGCGGATGAGCCGGGGCATCACCTGATCCAGCCCGGTGCGCCGGGCGGCCTGCTGCACCTGCTCGCGGCGCTGGGCTTTTTTGACCCCCTTGAGCTCGGCCGCAAAGTCCAGATATTCCTGCACGGTCATTTCCGGGTACAGCGGCGGCTGCTCCGGCAGGTAGCCCACACAGGCTTTGGCCTGCTGCGCCTGCTCCGGCAGGGAAAAGCCTGCCACCTTCACTTCCCCGCCGGTGGGGGCCAGGTAGCTGGTCAGGATGTTCATAATGGTGGATTTGCCCGCGCCGTTGGGGCCCAGCAGCCCATACACCTGCCCGTCCGCCACGGAAAAGGTCAGATCCCGGATGGCCGGATGGCTGCCATAGTTCTTGCTCAGATGCGATACTTCGACCACAGCAATACGCTCCTTCTCGGTTGATTTAATGCTGGTTTATTTTAGACGGAAATTGTGTTCAAATTGGGGCAAACCTGTGTGGAAAGCAAAAACAATTCCGCCCCGAAACGCAAAAAAGCGCCGCCTCCCGAAGGAGACGGCGCTGGAAAAGCCTGTAATTACTTATTACGGCCAAAGCGCTTGTTGAAGCGCTCAACACGTCCGCCGGTGTCGACCAGCTTCTGCTTGCCAGTGTAGAAGGGGTGGCACTTGGAGCAAACTTCGACGTGGATCTCGGGCTTGGTGGAACGAGTCTTGATCACGTTGCCGCATGCGCAGGTGATGGTGCAGTCAACGTAATTCGGATGGATACCCTGTTTCATTCTTTTCACCTCATTTCTGGTTCTGACGTATCGGGGCCATATTATAATGTATGTGCCCATCACAACCTTCAATATCGGCTACCCCCTCGAGCGGCCTTGGAAACGATTGCCTTACTATTATAGCACTGCTTTGCAAAAAAGCAAGAGGTAATTTTGGGTTTTCCCCTGTTTTTTTGGGCAAGACCCCTTGTGGGGCAGTTGCCGCTCACCCCACCCGCTGGCGTTTATCCAGCCGCATCTTATCCGCGATCATGGCAATGAACTCGCTGTTGGTGGGCTTTCCGCGCAGGTTGTGGATAGTGTAGCCAAAGTAGCTGTTCAGGGTGTCCACATCGCCCCGGTCCCATGCCACCTCGATGGCATGGCGGATGGCGCGCTCCACCCGGCTGGCGGTGGTGCTGTTGCGCTTGGCGATCTCCGGGTACAGGCGCTTGGTCACCGCGTTGATATACTCCGGCTCGTTCATCGTGAGCAGGATGGCGTCCCGCAGAAACTGGTAGCCCTTGATGTGGGCAGGCACACCGATCTGGTGCAGGATCTCGGTCACGGTGAGCTCGTCGCTGTCCACGCTGGTGTGGAGCACCCGTTTTTCCTGTCCCAGAGCCACCTTGAGCACGCGGGATGCCAGCACGTTTTCGTCAAATGGCTTGACAAAGTAGTAGGCAAACCCTTCGTCCAGCAATTCCTGCACCATTTCTTCGCTCTGGAATGCACCGGTGACAAAAAAGGACGTGTGCCGCTCCCCGGCGGCATTGTAGCGCTGCTTGACCGCCAGTGCATCCAGCCCCGGCATAAAGGCGTCCAGCAGCACTACCTGCGGCCGGACGGACAGCATCTTCTGCAGGACCTTGTTCCCGTCCTTTTCCACGACCGTGACCTCTACGCCTTTCTGCTCCAGTGCTTCGCGGCAGGCCGCCGTGATCTGTGCCCCGGTATCCGACATCAAAAATCTCACTTTGTCCATGGTTGTTTCCTCCAATGTGTGCAGTTCCCTTAACACCATGGATTTTACCATATTTTTCCATACAGTTCAACGGTTTTTTATGGCAAATTTTGGCAAAGAAAATCGAACCAGCCGCTTATTTTTCGCGTACAGTGGTTTTTCAGGCTGCGTGATCTGTTTTTGCCGCCTGCTGTGCCTGTTCCAGCATGGTCTGGGCAAAGATGCCGTAGCCCCGGGTAGGGTCGTTGACCAGCACATGGGTCACCGCGCCCACCAGCCGCCCGTTCTGCAGGATGGGGCTGCCGCTCATGCCCTGCACGATGCCGCCGGTTTTGGCCAGGAGTGCCGGATCGGTCACCCGCAGGATCATATTCCGGCGGGGGTCGGCGTCGTTCACCTTCTCGATGCGCACTTTGTAGGCCCGGGGCGTCTCGCCCTCGGTGGTGGCCCAGATCTCCGCTTCGCCGGGCACCACCTCCTGTGCAAAGGCCAGCTCCCGCGTTTCGCCCGGCAGCGCGGTGCGCAGGGTTCCGTAGACACCGTTCGGTCCATTGATGCCAATGCTGCCCAGCGCATGGGTGCCAAGGAATTTTCCCTTCAGCTCCCCCGGACTGCCAATGGTGCCGCTGGTGCAGCCCACAATGCTGCAGGCCACGATCTCGCCGCTGCGCAGGGCTACGCTTTCGCCGGTGTCGCTGTCGCTGATGGGGTGGCCCAGCCCGGCAAACACCCCCAGCTGCCGGTCCACAAAGGTCATGGTGCCCACCCCTGCGGAAGAATCCCGCACCCACATCCCGGCCCGCCACTGGGCGGAAGAGGCATCCCACACCGGGGTCAGGCTGGTCTGCCGCTGTTCCCCGCTGCGGACGTACACCACCTCCACCGCGCTGCCCTGCGCCGCTTCCAGTGCCTGCTTCACGGCGTCGTTGTCCTCGGTGGCCGTGCTGCCGATGCGAATGACCCGGTCCCCCAGACGCAGCCCGGCAGCCTTGGCCGGGTTTTCCGGCCCGGCGGCGGTGTTTACATCCGAAAATCCCACCACGAGGGCACCTTCCGAGAACATCTTGACCCCGAAGGGCGTTCCGCACACGGTCACCGTCGGGCGCTCGGTGACCACCGCACGGATGGTGCGCACCGGCAGCCAGCCGCCCAGCGCCAGCGTGACCTGGTAGCTGCCCACCGCCCGGGTGCTGGCCACGTTGCGGCTTCCCCGCCCCCGCAAGGGCTCCACCCAAGCAAAGCGCGGCAATTGCAGCATCTGCCCGGGCTCCAGACAGATCTCCTCCGGCAGAGCATGCCACAGCCAGCCCAGCGCCGCCGCAGCCGCTACCAGCAGGTAGACAAGCCCCATCCGTACAAGGCGCACCAGCCCCGCTCTGTGCATACGCAGTCCTCTCCTTTTTTGAAAAATTGTCTGCTATAGTATGCACCGGGCGGAGGCTGACTATAAATCCTTGCCGCGGCAATTGACTTTTTGCGGCAGAATTGCTAAACTATAGAAACCATCTATTTTGCGGGAGTGGCGGAATGGCAGACGCGCTGGTTTTAGGCACCAGTTCCCCGTGAGTGAGGGTTCGACCCCCTTCTCCCGCACCAACCCACCTCCGGGCCCTTCCGTCCGGAGGTTCTGTTTTATCCCGACGCCGTCCAAAGGAGGATCTCATGGTCTACACCATCGGTGAAATGGCAAAGATGCTGGGCGTTCCGGCATCCACCCTGCGCTACTATGACAAGGAAGGTCTGCTGCCCTTTGTGGCGCGGTCATCCGGCGGCATCCGCCAGTTCCGCGAAAGCGACATCGAGTGGCTGCGGGTGATCGGCTGCATGAAAAAAGCCGGTATGTCCATCAAGGACATCCGGCAGTATCTTGAGCTTTCCATGCAGGGCAACAACACCATCGACACCCGGCTGGCCATGTTCCGCCACCAGCGGGAGGTTCTGCAGGCCCAGATGGACGAGCTGCAGCACACCCTGCGCATGGTGGAGTACAAATGCTGGTACTATGAAACGGCGCAGGCCGCCGGTACTGTTGAAGTGCTCCGGGATATGCCGGAGGACAATGTTCCGGAGCAGTTCCGCGCCATCCGGCAGGAACTGAAGCAGCAGCCGGAGGGCTGAGCCCTTCTCAGTGCCAGAACACGATGCCCAGTACGGCAGAAAGCAGGATCATCCCAATGGGGGATGGTGCTTTCTGCCGTATTTTTTTGTACCCGCAGTGCACCAGCCCCAGCAGCACAAACACCGCAATGGCCCGGCCATCCGGTGCAAAGCCGCCCGCCGGGCCGGCCGTATAGCCGCCCAGCGTGGAAAGGCCCATCGTGACCGCCGTGGCCAGGATCATGGCCACCACACAGGGGCGCACCCCGTCCAGCACTGCCTGTACCCCGGCGTACCGGAGCACGCTGCGCAGCACCGCCGCCACCAGCAGGATGATGACAAAGGACGGCAGCACCACGCCCAGCGTAGCCACCAGTGCCCCCGGCAGCCCGGCCTGCGACGAACCGATGAAGGTGGCCATGTTCACGGCCAGCGGCCCCGGGGTGGACTCCGACACCGCAATAAAACTCAGGAATTCGCTCTCGGTGAGCCAGCCGTGGCCCAGCACCACCTCCCGCACCAGCGAGATCATGCCGTAGCCACCGCCAAAAGACAGGGTTCCGATCATCAAGAAGTTCCAGAACAGGGTCAGACAGATCATTTTGCACCCGCCTCCTTCCGCAGCTGCTGCACCCCGTACACCGCAAGGCCCGCCGCCCCGCTGAGCAGAATGTAGAAGATGGACGAGAAGGACACCGCCAGCACCGAGCAGCTCACCATGGCCAGCAGCACCGCCGCCAGGACCGCCCGGCTGAAGGCATCCTTTTTCAGGTTCTTCAGCATCTTAAGCCCCGCCGAGAGCACTAAGTAGACCACGCACACCTGAATGCCCCGGAACGCGCTGGACACCACCGACAGCTGCAAAAACTGGTCAAAGAACAGTGAGATGGCATAGATGACTGCGAAAGACGGCAGACACACCGCCAACGTGGAAGCCGCTGCGCCGGGCACCCCCTCGAGCTTGTAGCCGATGTAAGTGGCACTGTTCACCGCCATGGGGCCGGGGGTAGATTCCGCAATGGCCACCATGTCCAAAAACTCTTCCCGGGTGACCCACTGCTTTTCTTCCACGAATTCATGTTCCAGCAGGGCCACCATGGCATAGCCGCCGCCAAAGGTAAACGCTCCAATTTTAAAAAATGTCGCAAAAAGCGCCCGCGTTCTGGTCTGTTTCATGTCTGTCACCTCTCCGGCCCCCATTCTAACACAGCTCCCTGCAAAAGAAAAGAGACCAGCACAACGCAGCGGCGCAGGCTTGCATCCTGCGCGCGACTGTGGTATGCTTGATGCCAGAAAAAAGGGAGTCCGCGCAAAGCGGGCTGAGAGTGGGCTGCATCGCCCTGACCTGTGACCTGATTTGGATCATGCCAACGTAGGGAGATCATGTTCTGTGATTTTGTGCGGAGCTGCCCCCTGCCGGGCATCTCCGCATTTTTATTGTAAGGGAGTTTTACTGTATGAAAACCGCTTTGACCATTGCCGGCAGCGATTCCAGCGGCGGTGCCGGCATCCAGGCCGACATCAAGACCATGACTGCCAACGGCGTGTTTGCCATGAGCGCCATCACCGCCCTGACGGCCCAGAACACCACCGGTGTCACCGATATCTTTGAGACCACGCCCCGCTTTCTGGCAGAGCAGCTGGATGCCATCTTCACCGACATCTACCCGGATGCCGTCAAGATCGGAATGGTGAGCTCTGCCGAGCTCATCGACACCATTGCCGAAAAGCTGCATGCTTACGAGGCAAAGCACATCGTAGTGGACCCCGTGATGGTGGCCACTTCCGGCTCCAAACTGCTGCGGGACGACGCTGTGCAGGCCCTGACCGCCAAGCTGCTGCCCATGGCCGAGGTGCTCACTCCCAACATCCCGGAGGCCGAGATCCTGTCCGGCATGACCATCTCCGACGCCGCCGGCATGGAGGCTGCCGCAAAGGCCATCAGCGAGAAATACGGCTGCGCCGTGCTGTGCAAGGGCGGCCACCAGATCAACGACGCCGACGACCTGCTGTGGCGCAGCGGCACCGGCAAATGGTTCCACGGCAAACGCATCGCCAACCCCAACACCCACGGCACCGGCTGCACCCTGTCCAGCGCCATTGCCTCCAATCTGGCCAAAGGCTGCGATCTGGACACCTCGGTGGAGCGGGCCAAGGCCTACATTTCCGGCTGCCTGTCCGCCATGCTGGATCTGGGCCACGGCTCCGGCCCCATGGATCATATGTTTGCTCTGAAAGGAGAGTTTGTGGATGGCTGAGATGCCTTTTGTTTCCTCCCTGGTGCAGGAGGATCTGCCGGTGTGGCAGCAGTGCCTGGACACCGGATTCCTGCGCAGGATGGAGAACGGCACTCTGGACGAAGCCTGCTTCAAGGGTTACATCGTGGAGGACAGTCTTTACCTGCGGGAATACGCCAAGGTGTTTGCCTGGGGCATGACCAAGGCCCGCACCATGGAGACCCTGCGCAATTACTACTCCCTGCTGGGCTTTGTGCAGGAGAGCGAGGATGTGACCCGTCTGCACTATCTGGAGCAGTTTGGCCTGTCGGAAGCCGACTTGCAGGCCTTGCCCCTGCGGCCGGAGAACCGCGCCTATGTGGACTGCATGATCAACGCCGCAAAAAACGGCGAGGGAGAGGCCGAATGCATCATGGCCTGCCTGCCCTGCATGCTGAGCTACGGCTGGATCTTCCAGAAAATGCTGGACCGCTCCCCTGCCGTGCGGAACACCCTCTACGGCCCGCTGGTGCAGGACTACGCCGGTCCCGGCTATGCGGACGCCTGCCGCGCCTGGGCCGCCTATGCGGAAAAGGTGTGCACCGGCCTGTCGCCGGAGCGCGCCGCCCGCTGCCGCGCCATCTTCCACGACTGCTCGGTGCATGAGCTGCATTTCTGGGAAATGTCGGCCAAACCCCGCACGGATCTCTGATTTTTCTGCATTTACGGCTGCTGCGCCGCTCCGGGCACCCCGGGCGGGCGGCGGCCGTTTATTTTGCGGTTGCAATTTGCGGCATGGTTTTTTATAATAGAAGTAATTGTGCGGTGGCTGTTAGCCCTGCACCGGAAAGGACCTTTGCAACCATGATCTTTGTGCCCCTGCTGCATTACTTCAAGTGCAAGAACACCTACAGCGGCAACGAATACGGCCTGCGCTATCGACTCACCCCGGGCAAGCGCAGCGTGCCGGACCCGGAGGGCGGCGAGGGTGCCGTGAAGGAGGAGAGCATCCTGACGGTGGACTACTGGCCGGACCCCTGGACGCTGGAAATGACCGACCCGGCCCTGCGCCGACAGGAAATTTTTCCGCTGACCGACGAGGGCCGCGCCGCCGCCGCAAGCTGTCTGGAGGACGCCTTCAACGCCGACCCGGAACGCTGGAAGAACTGCCCCGACATGATGGACTGCGACCCCTGGACGCCGCCCGCACCGGAACCCGAAGAAGAAGCAGAGACGAGGAACGCATGATCTACCGTTTGAAAGAACTCCAAGGCGATACCATCGCGGTGCCGCAGCTGGTATTTTCCAAGCTGGGCATCGCCGAAGAATACAACGTCCGGGTGGCTTTGTATGTACTGGCCACCGGCATCACCGACCCGGACAAGATCTGCGCAGACCTCAAGCTGCGCAGCCGCATCAGCGCCGAAAGTGCCCTGTCCTTCTGGGCCGGTGCCGGGCTGCTGGAACGCTACGAGGAAAACGCGGCCCCGGGTGCCGAGCCCAGTGCCCCCGCCCCCATGACCTGGGCCGAGATCGCCGCCGCCAGCCGCACCGACCCCATGATCTCCAGCCTGATCGACTGCGCCCAGACCGGCTTTGCCCGCCCGCTGACCCACCGCGAGATGGAAAAGCTGGTGAACCTGTATGTGCAGGAGGGTTTTGCGCCGGAGACCGTGATGCTGTGCGTGGCCTATGTGGCCAGCTGCGGCAAGCGCACCATGGCTGCCGTGGTGCATGAGCTGAAGGTCTGGCGCACCGAGGGCGTGGAGACCGGCGAGCAGGCCGACGCCCACCTCAAGCTGCTGGCCCTGCGCCGGAGCCGGGAGCAGTACGTCAGCGGCCTGCTGGGCATCTCCACCGACGAGCTCACCCTGGGCGGCCGTAAGGCCATTGCCCGCTGGTACGAGGTGTACGGCTACGATGACGCCATGGTACAGG
>OGQJ01002927.1_pt1 | contig 12196 bp, 11 predicted proteins | sample 1553161 | NCBI WGS metagenome assembly OGQJ01 (sample SAMEA2579923, study PRJEB22360) | human gut metagenome | biome: human gut; feature: human-associated habitat; material: faeces | place: Denmark | collected 2008/2010 | reverse complement strand
CCGCCGCAGCGGAAGGCGCAGCAATCCCGGGCGCGGCGGCGAAAACGGCTCCGACGCTTGACGAGGCCCTCAACATTGCGGGCGGCACACTGCATTTTGAACCCTATATGCCCGGTGAAGTTGTGTGGCCCGAGTGGACGGTTCAAACCGGCAGCGAACAGGGGCATGAGGCTTATGCAATGAGCAGCACGGAGGACAGCACATATCTTTGCCTGAAGAATGTTGAACTCGGCGGCAACGAAACGCTGCAGCTGGACTACAAATGGTTCTTTATGTACAACGGCACCAGCAATCTGCAAGTTGAATTCGGCCCCGCGGGCGATCCGTACAACATGTTTGCTCTCACCGTTGAAAGCCCTGTCAATCAATACGACGGAACATGGCATGCGGGCAATGTTGACCTTGCGGAAGCTCTTGAACTTATGGGCTGGGAACCCGGCAGCTATGATATCAACATCAACTTCTCAAAGAACGGCGACGACACGAGCTATGCCTGCATCGACAACATCCGCCTCGGCGAGCGTGTTTCGGTAACCGGCGTTTCCGTGGAGGACGCTGAACTTTACGTGGGAACGAGCCGCAAACTGACCTGCGTCGTTTCCCCCGTTGAAGCAACCAACAAGAAAGTCGTTTTTGAAAGCGATGACTGGAGCGTTGCGGAAATTAATTACGAAACCGGTGTTGTTACCGGTATCGCACCGGGCACAACGACCGTCACCGTCACAACGGAGGACGGCGGATTTACCGACAGCTGCACCGTGACCGTCAGCGAACTCGGTGAGATCACTTTTTACGGCAACAGCATCAGCAGCTCATCCGGCACATATGCGGGCAATTGGATAAGCTTTACCAATCGCAGCCTTGAAACGGAGGCTGCAAACCTCGGACCTGCACTTCCCACGGGTTATGCGGCGGAATATGTCGGCGGGGTTATTTACGGTTACGCGCTGACGGAAGGCGGGATGCAGCTTTATACCTGCACTCTTGACAATCTGTCTCCCATTCCGCACGGCGTGCCCAACAATCGCAAGTATGTCATGGATATGGCGTATAACTATGCGGACGGCACGATGTATGCGCTGAACGTGCATTCCAACCTTGTGGGTGTTCAAACGGTGAAACGTTTCCTGTGCAAAGTCGATATCGTTTCCGGCAAGCTTTACGATGAAAAGCTGATTGACTGCGGCGACGGCGTTGAAGCGGTTGCCATTGCAATTTCCGCCGACGGCACGGCATATGTGATGGATAATTTCGGACAGCTCCGCACGCTGAATCTTGAAACGGGCACAACAAACGCTATCGGCTGGTCGGGACTGAATACGAGTTCACATGTTCAGTCAATGGCATTTGACCACGATACGAACACGCTGTACTGGGCAAATGTTATGGACGATCAATCCGCGTTCTATCTTATTGACACCGTGACAGGTGCAGGCACATGCCTTGGCATGATCGGCGGCAACCCCACCGAAATTTCCGGTCTGTTCACCGTCAGCGAGAGCGTTTCCGCAGAACCTCCCGCACCCCGCGCGGTGACTGTTGCCTTTGTTGACGAAGTCACGGGCGAAACTCTCGGCACGGCAGAAAAACTGCAGTGCGAACAAATGACGGCCGAGGATTACCCCGAAGCTCCCGCGCATGAGGGCTTTGAGTTCCGCCGTTGGAGCGTTGAAGCGGGTGATGAGGTCTATGAAGACACCGTTGTGAAAGCAAAATACACCCGCCTCCGCCATGAGGGTGATGCAGCTGTTATTCTGCGTGCAGCGGATGTGTGGGGCAACGGCGAGGGCTATCAGATGCTTCTTGACGCGGATCACAACACATATTATTACGACGGCTTTGCCGATCCCGATGATCTCGGCGAGACTCAGGTGATCCCTCCGTTCGGCGGCTTCACGGAATTCGGCGATGCCGATCCCGCAGACTACGAACTGTTCGAATACACCCTTCCGTTCGATGCGGACGGACGCTGCTCAACAGAAAACATCATTTGCGATGATATGATGAAAATCTATATCCCCGCAGGCGTTTACGATTGGTGCATCACGAACCCCACTCCCGGCGACCGCATTTGGATCGCAAGGAACGACGGCAGCTGCCGCGGCAGGGAGGACGATTTTGAGTTTGAAGCCGGCAAAACCTATGTATTCGATGTTAAATTCGAAAACAACGGCGACAGGGTCGATCTCACGGTTTACGATGATGAGCAGTACGTTGTAAGGTTTATTGACGGTGCAACCGGGGAAACCATCGGCACGCAGCTCGTTGCCGGCGGTTCCGCTGCGGAACTTCCCGAACTTCCCGTTCACGAGGGCTGGTTCTCCTTCGGTTGGAATGCTGATGTTTCATGCGTTACCGAAGATATGACCGTTACGGCACTGTTCGCATTGCCGGGCGACCTTGATATGTCGGGCACCGTTGATATTTCGGATGCGATTCTCATCCTGCGTCATGCAATGGGCGCGGGCGAGCTTACCGAAATGCAGCTTGTTCTCGCCGACATTGACAACAGCGGCGATGTTTCCGCAGCTGATGCACTGACGGTTCTGCGCAGAGCAATGGGCATTTGAATGAATTGAACCGGGGCATGTATCGCCTCCAAACAAAACAATAACAGGCACTGACACCGGCGGGCGGAACGTTCATTCTCCCGTCGGTGTTTTTATAAGGCTTTGTCCGCCGCGTCCGAAAACATGCCGAAAACGCAACGAACACATGCCGAACGCCGCTTTCTTCAAAATCCGGCCGAAAAAATCCCGTTCGACAGTTGAAAGAAACCGCGCAGGGTATTATAATATGGTATGAGTATGCGGAGCGGTACGGAGTTTTTGCGAACTTCGGAGGATTTGCCTCTGCACCGCATCCGACACGAAAGGAGAAAACGGAAAATGAGGAGAAGTATGCTGTTTTTGCCCGGCAACACGCCGAACATGATCATAAACGGCGATGCGCTCGGTGCCGACAGTATCATTCTGGATCTGGAAGATGCAGTCTCGCCGGATGAAAAGGATTCCGCAAGGCTGCTCGTTCGCAGCGCAATGAAAAATATGGGCTTTGCGGGCTGTGAAATCACCGTCCGCATAAATTCAATAGATACCGATTACTGGAAGGACGATCTTGAGGCCGTGATTCCTCTTAAGCCCGACCTTATTATGCCCCCCAAGGCAAGCTGCGCGGAGGATATGCGCATTATTGATGAATACATTGCGGGAATCGAACGCCGCTGCGGCATGGAAGTCGGAACGGTAAAACTTATTCCGCTTATCGAAACGGCTCTCGGTGTTGAAAACGCATTCAATATTGCTTCGGCCTGCCCGCGCGTTGCGGCATTATTCCTCGGCGGCGAGGATCTGACGGCGGATCTGCGCTGCAAGCGCACAAAGCAGGGCAACGAGATAAACTATGCCCGCACGCGGCTCGTTTGCGCCGCCCGTGCGGCCGGGGTCGATGTTTATGACACTCCGTTCACAGACGTTAACGACGACGAGGGCATAGTGCGCGATGCGGAATATGCAAAAAGCCTCGGTTTCAGCGGCAAATCCGCGATTGCACCGCGCCATGTGCGCGTAATAAACGAAGTGTTCAGCCCGTCCGCAAAGGATATTGAGTACGCAAGGCTTGTGTTCGAGGCGATCCGCATCGGCAAGGAACAGGGCAAGGGCGCGGTCTCGCTGCGCGGCAAAATGATAGACAAGCCCATTGTTGAGCGTGCAAGGCAAACGCTTGAAATCGCAAAACAACTCGGGCTGGACGGAGGTGCCGAATAATGAAAACAAAGCTTACCGAATCGGTCAAACAGGCAATTGTCAACAGCGGACTCCGCAGCGGAATGACAATTTCGTTCCATCACCACCTGCGCAACGGCGACTATGTTTTGAACATGGTGCTTGAAGCGATTGCGGAACTCGGAATCGGCGATCTGACGGTGAACGCAAGCTCACTCTTTGATGCGCACCGTCCGCTTAAGGAACATATCAAAAACGGCGTTGTAACAACGCTCCAAACGGACTACATGTCCCGGGAACTCGGAAGATTTATTTCTGCCGGCGGAATGAAAAACCCCGTTCAATTCCGCACGCACGGCGGCAGACCCTGCGATATTGAAAACGGAAAAACTCCGATAGATGTTGCTTTTATCGCCGCGCCTGCTTCGGATGCAATGGGCAATTGCACGGGCAAAATCGGCAAATCCGCCTGCGGCTCCCCCGGCCAATCCAATTCCGGCCCAAAAATTCCTGCGGCTCGCTGGGCTATGCAATTCCGGACGCAAAATGTGCAAAGCATGTTGTTGTTATCACCGACGAACTGCATCCCTATCCGCTCATCGAATGGTCGATCCCCGAAACGGATGTTGATCAGGTCGTTGCGGTGGAGTCCATCGGTGACCCGAACGGAATCGTTTCCGGAACAACAAAAATCACCCGCGATCCCGTCGGTTTGCTGATGGCAATGACGGCTGTGGACGTTATAAAAGCTTCCGGTCTGCTGAAGGAAGGCTTCTCGTTCCAGACGGGCGCGGGCGGAGCATCCCTTGCGGCGGCAAAATATCTTAAGGATGTTATGCTTGCCGAAAAAATACGCGGCAGCTTCGGCCTCGGCGGCATCACGGGCTATATGGTGGATATGCTCAACGAGGGCTGCTTCGAATCCCTGCTGGATGTTCAGTGCTTCGATTTGAAGGCGGTTGAATCCATAAGGAGCAACCCGCGCCATCGTGAGATTTCCGCAACGCACTATGCTTCTCCCGGTGCAAGCAGCGCGGTGACGGACAGCCTGGATGTTGTTATTCTCGGCGCAACGCAGATAGACACGGATTTTAATATCAACGTGCATACGGATTCCGACGGCAGGATAATGGGCGGCTCGGGCGGACACAGCGATACAGCGGCGGGTGCAAAACTTGCAATGATAATCGCGCCGCTTTCCCGTGCAAGGCTTCCCATCGTGACGGACAGGGTGAACTGCATATCCACTCCGGGCAGCACGATAGACGTGCTTGTCACTCAAAAGGGCGTTGCCGTGAACCCGAAAAACACGGAACTGCATGACAGACTGCGTGAGGCAGGCATAAAACTTGTTGACATAAACGAGCTCAAAGCCCTGGCGGAACGCACGAGCGGCGTGCCGAAAAAGCCCGCTCTCGGCGACAGAATCGTTGCAAACGTCATCTATCGCGACGGAACGGTTATCGACACGATAAAGCAGGTCGCGGACTGAGCGAAACTGCGGTCCGAAAATTGACTGAACAGCTGCGGGCGAGCGTTGCGGCAAACCAAAACAGCCGCGTTCGCCCGCACAAACGGAATACATAAATGCCGGTTAGAATCGTTCGAAGCACAAAGTGCGGAGATTCGAAGTCCGTGCGTTCCAAAAAATACAGCATAAGGAGATAAACCATGCGGGAAATTAACGCGCAGCTCATAACCGATAAGGTTGCGGAGCTTTGCATTGACGCCAATTGCAGCCTTCCCTGCGATATCAGAAAGCGCATCGAGGATGCAAGGGCAAACGAACCGTGGGCAACGGCTCAGGGCATACTCGATAAAATTATCGAAAACTATAATATTGCGGATGAAAACCGCGCACCCATCTGTCAGGATACGGGCGTTGCCTGTGTGTTTTTGAAGATCGGGCAGGATGTCCATATCAACGGCGACCTTACGGAGGCCGTCAACGAGGGTGTTCGCCGCGGCTATCGCGACGGATATCTGCGTAAATCTGTCGTCAAAGACCCGCTGCGCAGAGTCAACACGGGCGACAACACTCCCGCAATGCTCTATATCGAGCTTGTTCCGGGCGATAAAATCGAGCTTACCGTTGCACCGAAAGGCTTCGGCAGCGAGAACATGAGCCGTATTGCAATGCTCAAGCCCTCCGACGGCATTGAAGGCGTGAAGAATTTCATTCTTAAAACGGCGGAAGAGGCGGGCCCCAATCCGTGTCCTCCGATCGTTATCGGCGTCGGTATCGGCGGAACGTTCGACAAAGCAGCATTGCTTGCAAAAAAAGCACTGATGCGCAGCACCGACGAGCGCAATGCGGATGAGTTTTATGCGGAGCTGGAAAATGAAATGCTCCGAAAGGTCAATGCTCTCGGCATCGGGCCGCAGGGCTTCGGCGGAAAAACCACTGCGCTTGCGGTCAATATCGAGGCTATGCCCACGCATATTGCAGGCTTGCCCGTTGCAGTGAACATCAATTGCCATGTTACAAGGCATAAGAGTGCGATAATCTGAGTTCGGGAGGAACAAACGAATGGAAAGACATATCACCCTGCCGTTAACGCGTGAGGAAGCGCGTACCATTAAAAGCGGCGAGCAGCTCCTGCTGTCCGGCGTTATATACACTGCGAGGGATGCGGCGCATAAACGGCTTTGCGAACTTGTTGAAAAGGGCGAACCGCTGCCCTTTGATGTTAAAAACGCAACGATTTATTACGTCGGCCCCACTCCCGCAAAGCCCGGACAGGTCATAGGTTCGGCAGGCCCGACAACAAGCTACCGCATGGATGCGTATTCGCCGACGCTTATCCGCGAGGGCGAAACGGGCATGATCGGCAAAGGCAAGCGCAATGCGGAGGTCATCGATGCAATGAAAAAATACGGTGCGGTCTATTTTGCCGCAATCGGAGGCGCAGGTGCGCTGCTTTCAAGCTGCATCAAAAAGGCGGAGATAATTGCATACGAGGATCTCGGCGCGGAGGCTCTCAGAAGACTTGAGGTTGAAAACTTCCCCGTGGTTGCGGTTATAGACAGCGAGGGAAACAACCTTTACGAAAAAGGCCGCAGAGAGTATCTTGAGACCGTTGACGCAAACGGAAATGCATAATTCGTTATGCTGTGCCGTATCGGCACAAGAACGATAAAAAACTTTTTTAAAACAGCCGGAACATCATCCGTCCCGAAATTGCAGGGCAGCGGGTGGTGTTCCGGCTTTTCCGCGCAGTGTCATTCGCGCGGACGATCGTCGTTTTGTTCAATCCCCATTCGTCGCTTTGCTGCGACAAGGTCATCGATAATAACACGGATATGTGACAATTCCTCCGTGCTCAGCCCGTCAACGATTATGGATGTTCGATTGTCCAGCCCGAGCAGAAAATCCGTTGATACGGAGAAGAAATCCGCAATTTTCATAAGCATTTCGATCGAGGGCTGAATATTTCCGTTTTCCCAGTTTGAAATGCTCTGTTTGGATACATTAAGTTTTTCTCCGAGTTCAACCTGGCTGATGCCGCGAACGCTGCGCAGCAGCCTTATGTTATCGCCCAACATGGCATGCAGTCTCCCTTCTTTGCTTTTTTTGTTGTGCAATTGTATTTTTATACGGATTCATGCGCCGTATACGGCAGGGCTGCACACCGACTTCGGATTTTACCGTAAGAAGGTTCGCTGTCTCCTGAATACAACCGCAGCTGTCGGTACAATTTTAAGGTCAATCTTTCCGATGCATAAATACCACGGTATTGCATTGATGGACAACGGACAACTTCGCTCAAAGTGATGAAAAAAAGGTACAGATAAAGGCAGTGTTTGCATAATTTCGCCGAACGGAGAACATTTTGCTCCGGCGGCGTTTCGTTGTCAAATTTGCTTTCAAAAACGAATAGATTTTATATTGAACCGCGTTTGCTGCATTTGGGTTCACGCAGCCCCAAAATTATGTTATAATATGCGGAATTGCTGCGGTTTTTAAAATACATATGCGCACCGCTTTGCAGCGGGAATGCACTGCATGCCGCCTGAAAGGAAATAAAACAATGAGCAATATGACAAAAGTCATCATCGGCATCGTTCTGCCGTTTCTCGGAACAACGCTCGGTTCCGCAACAGTCTTCTTTCTGAAGAAAGAAATGAATTCAAAGCTTCAAAACCTTCTGCGCGGTTTTGCGGCGGGCGTTATGATCGCCGCTTCGGTATGGTCGCTGCTGATTCCGTCAATTGACATGGCGGAGGCTGCGGGCAAAACTGCGGCATGGCTGCCCGCCGTTGTCGGCTTTCTTATCGGCATCGGATTCATGCTGCTGCTGGACAGCCTGATTCCGCATCTGCATACGAATTCCGCCCGCCCGGAAGGCCGCCCCTCCGCAATGGGTAAAAACCTTATGCTGATGCTTGCCGTAACGCTGCATAATATCCCCGAAGGAATGGCCGTCGGCATCGTCCTTGCGGGTATGCTTAACGGAAACAATGCAATAAGTGCCTCCGGCGCAATAGCTCTCGCTGTCGGTATTGCGATTCAAAACTTCCCGGAAGGCGCAATAATTTCAGCCCCCTTCGCCGCAAGCGGAACCCCGAAAGGCAAAGCCTTTGCCTGCGGAACCCTCTCCGGTGTTGCCGAGCCTGTCGGCGCAATACTGACCATCCTCGTAACCTCCCTCGTAACACCCGTGCTGCCCTATATCCTCGCTTTCGCCGCCGGTGCAATGATCTATGTTGTCATCGAAGAACTTATCCCCGAGTCTCGGTCCGATGAGCACAGCAATGTCGGCACCGTCGGTGCCGCCCTCGGGTTCGCACTGATGATGCTGCTCGATGTCGCCTTGGGGTGAGGGGAGATTTGGGAAAGATGTTTCAACAGCATGAAAATCAGCTTGACAGAAAAACTGAAGAAAAAAATATGCCGTAATAAACGAAACAGCCGTCGCATGACGGCTGTTTTGGCATCCCCGGCGCGATTCGAACGCGCGACCTTCCGCTTAGGAGGCGGACGCTCTATCCTGCTGAGCTACGGAGACATTTACCAACAATTATTCTATCTTATTTTTGAAAAAGAGTCAATCACTTTATGCGGGCGGGATGAAATATATCTTGGAGACGGCGCCGGGTACTGATGTTTTTCGGACGGCAGCCGAAGAAGACGGCAGCCCGGAGTGCAATTTTCTGCTTTTGAGGAGAAAAATCGGGTTCCTCTTGAAAATAGAAAAAGAAATGGTAGAATATTGGACAAAGGACACAAACGTGTTTAAGGAGGTGCAAAACATGCCGGCGAGGACAAAAATCATTGCGGCGTACCCATCGCTTTCACCTGCGGAGCGGCAGGCGGCGGACTTTATCCTTTCCGATCCGGATGCGGTTCCGCATCTTTCGATAAAGCAGATTGCGGCGCGGGCGGGGGTCAGTATGCCGACCGTGACGCGGCTTGTACGGCGGGCGGGCTACAGCGGTTTTACGGAGCTGCGAATTGCGCTTGCCGGAAGTTTTACCAAAAACAAACCGGTTGCATCAGGCGATGATGACGGCGAGTTTTTCAGCAAGCTGATGCTCGGCCAGATGCGTTCGGTCGAGGCAGCACTTAAGGCTGCGGACGAGGAAAAAATTTGCGCACTTGCCAAACGGCTTGTGACGAGCACGGGGGGTGTGCTGCTGTGCGGGGCGGGGGCCTGCAAACAAAAGTTCGGGCAGCGCCCTTGTTGAACTCGGAATCCGTGCGGTTTGCCCGCAAAAACCCGAAACCCGGGCGGCATATTCCGCGCTGCTCGGTGAAGGAGACACTCTGTTCTGCATCCGTTCCGAAGGAAGCAGGGAAAGCGCGCAGCAACTGACGGAATGCATTCGAACGGCAAAAAAGGGTGGTGCGTACACTGTTTTTGTTTGCAATGAGCCTTGCATTTCGGCGGAGAGTGAAGCGGATTGCAGCATTTGCACAACATGCGAAAGCGATATTCGCGGACTTTTCGGTTATGCAACATCGGCATCGCTTGTTGCGTTTACGGAAGCTTTACTCGCGCTCACGGCGCGATATGCGGGAAAAATTCCGGAGAATGCATACCGGGGAAGAATGCAGTGAACAGCTGAAAGGGAATATAAACAAAATGAGAATCATTGAGGATTTGCATACACATACATATTACAGCCACGGCAAAAACGGCCCGCGTGACAATGTGCTTCGGGCGTTGGAGCTCGGACTTGAGGCGGTTGCGGTCAGCGAACATGCGGGCGGCAACATGTATTACGGTGTCCGCGGGAAAAAACTGGAGCGGCTGAACGCGGAGCTTGCGGAACTGCGTCGGGAGTTTGACGGACGTATCCGCGTGCTGCGCGGCTTGGAATGCAACGTAATGAATTTCGGTGAAAGCGATATCCCGAAGGACCGCAGCGAATATGATGTCATTATTCTTGGGTACCACAAGGGAATCCCGCCGGTGAACAGATTTGCGCGGCATATCATTTTCGAAAGTTTCGGCGGGAAATCGACTCCGCGGCGCAACACCGAATCGCTCATGGCGGCGGCGGAAAAGGGCCATGCAGATATTATTTCGCACCCGAACCTTTATTTGACTCTGGACATTCCGTATCTTGCGGACTGTGCAAGGCAGCTTGGCATTTTGCTGGAAATAAACTCCTCGCATGTAAGCCTGACCCCGGAGGAGATAAAAACGATACACGAACACGGCGCGGGGCTTATCATCGGCAGTGACGCTCATGTCAGCTCCCGTGTCGGTGATTTTGCAAACGGAATCGAATCCGCAAAACAGGCGGGAGTTTTGAATTCGGTTGTTAATATTGAATTATAATGCAGAATGCACGGTGCATCGACCGATGTCCGAAAGTACGGAGGCTCAGGTTCGGAAGAACCGCCTGCAAAGCTCCGAAAGCGCGGCCTCGAGCTGCGCACAGCTGCGCCAGCCGCTTCCGATAGGTGCGTTCGGACGGCTTTTTCCGTGAAAATCGCTTCCGCAGGTTGCAAACAGTCCGAATTCACGGGAAAGGGAAGAGAAAAGCCGCGTTTCACCTTCCGTTGCGGCACCGTAAAAAGCTTCAATACCCCATATTCCCTTGTCGGCAAGGTCGCGGACAAGCTCATGCGGATCGCATTTTTTCATCAGCATCGGGTGGGCAAGTATTGCAGCTCCGCCCGCGCCCGTAACGGCATCGATGACAGCCTGCGGAGAGGGGTGTTTTTGCTTTATATCCGCAAGAGCGTCGCTGTTCAGTATGCGGCGGAAGGCATCGGCTGTGTTTTCGGCGTGGCCTGCTGCGGTGAGCGCGGCAGCATAGTTGGCGCGGGTCGTGGATTCGCTGCGGATAAGATAATCCGAAACATCCATGCCCATTTTGCGCAGCTTGATTTCAAGCAGACGGTTGCGCTCCTCGCGAAGAGCGGTTTGTTCCGCAAGCAGTTTTTGAAAACACGGCGCGTCGATATCCTGCCCGATGCCGAGAATGTGGAGCTTGTCGGCATAGTCCGCTTCGGCCTCAACTCCGGGAAGCATCCGAAGCCCAAGCTGTGCGGCACGGGACAGCGCGGCGGGAACTCCGCGCACACAATCGTGGTCAGTCAACGCGAGCAGCTCAATTCCGGCGGCTTTTGCAAGCTCGGCAACATGTTCCGGGGATTCGCTTCCGTCGGAACAGCGGGAGTGTGTGTGCAAATCATACATTGTGTTTTCCTCCGTGTACACGGCGAAGCCCGTGCGGGTGATTCGGCCGTGCTTTAGTCTGTCGGAATGCCGACTGCGTTTGAAATAATTATACATGAGACCGCGGAGAAATGCAACGGCGGAACAAAAATAATATATCTGCCGGAGATGATTGTCGGAAAAGCGCGTATATTGTATAATTAAAGAATGCGGGAGTTTACGCATGAAGGGCGGGAAACTCAAAAAATATCGAGGCGAAAACCGATATGATAAACGTGAAAGAAAAGAAAACCGAACGAACCGAAAAAATCGGGAAAGGACAAACAGCACCGAAAAGAAAGAAAACGGCGACGGTCGAGCGCATTGCGCAGGCGATAGGCTCAAAACGTTTTCTTGCAATTGTGCTGTGCTGCTGTGCCTGGGCGGTGTTCCATGCAGTGAACATGTATGCCGTTTATTCCGATTTGCTTAAGCGCGTTCGGGATGCGCTTCCGATTTATTCCGGAGAGGAAATGCAGCGATTTGCGGAGCTGACTTCCGACCTGATATATACTTTCAGAGTCACGGCGGGAATTTACTGCATTCTCGAATGCATTTTGCCGATTGCGGCGGCGGCGGCACTTGCGGCGGTGCATTGCGATGCCCGGCGGGGAACGCTTGCGGAGGGTTCGGGAATTCCGCTGCTTCGAATGACGCTTGCGGTGCAGGTTGTCATCGGAATTGCCGCAGCCGTGACTCTGTGCCTGCTTGTCGTCTGTGCGGCGGAACTGGAGCAAGATATAATCGTTTTTCGCAAAACCGTACTTAACATCATTGCAACGCCTCCGCCCGTGTTTA
>OGQJ01002919.1_pt1 | contig 12215 bp, 7 predicted proteins | sample 1553161 | NCBI WGS metagenome assembly OGQJ01 (sample SAMEA2579923, study PRJEB22360) | human gut metagenome | biome: human gut; feature: human-associated habitat; material: faeces | place: Denmark | collected 2008/2010 | reverse complement strand
TCAGAACGTCGTGAGACAGTTCGGTCCCTATCTGTCGTGGGCGCAGGATATTTGATGGGAGCTGTCCCTAGTACGAGAGGACCGGGACGGACGTACCTCTGGCGCACCAGTTGTTCCGCCAGGAGCATAGCTGGGCAACTACGTACGGATCGGATAAACGCTGAAAGCATCTAAGCGTGAAGCCGACCCAAAGATAAGATATCCCACTGATTCAATCAGGTAAGATCCCTTGTAGACTACGAGGTTGATAGGCACGATGTGTAAGTGGAGTGATCCATTCAGCAAGTGTGTACTAATAGATCGAGGGCTTGACCACAATTCGCTTGAATTCTCAAGTCAATGACAAAATGTGAGCAGTGATTATTCAGTTTTGAAGGCACGTCCTTCTAAAAACACTGGACAAAGTAAAACAGAAATGTTATACTGAACCAGTCATATTGGTCGGTGACGATGACGGTGAGGTTCCACCTGTTCCCATTCCGAACACAGAAGTTAAGCTCACTCGTGCCCAAGATAGTTCGCTGGAAACGGCGCGTGAAAATAGGTAGTCGCCGACTTACATGAAACCCCTGAGGAAGAAATTCCTTGGGGGTTTGTTGTTTTTGTGCGGTACTTTCTTTCACCGGCAAAGAAATTACCAAAGGTTTCTATTTCTGACTGATTTTTTCGTACGGTGTGCTATCATAAGGCTGGAAACGCTTTTGGGAGAAACGCGTTCCCATGCAAAAAACAGTTGACAAAGGATCGGCCTGCTGTTTGACCACCACTTTTCGATCATGGGAGCATGAACTGGAAAGGAGCAGAAGAAAAATGACAAACAAGAAATTCAAGTTGGCAGCAATGTCGCTGGCCACTGCGGTTGCAGTGAGCACGGTTGGCCCCAGTGCTTCTGCGGTGACGTATTATCTGGGCAATGGTGATATAACTGTTGACCAGGATGACACTCGCGGTGCATTCAGTTATCAAGGTGAGGATCAGGGCGATAAAAACCGCACCTACGTCAACGAGGATAAAGCGGATAAAGGTACGATCTACGTCAAGGACGGCAACGCGCCAAAGGAAGAAGTCCCGTCAACCACTGATAACTCCAACAATGGTACAGAGGTACCCACACCTACGGATCATACCACAGATTCTTCTGCCGACAACACAAAGAACAGTTCCACGTCTGAGACCACAACCACAAACACCATCACGGTCAAAGAAGATGTGAAAGATGCAACCATCGTGGTTGACGGTGTGAATGTGGATACCACCAGCACCCCGACTGAAGTGCCCGCAGATACCAAAGAAGATAAAACCATCATCAAGGTGGGCGAGGGTGCAGATGTTGACCTGACAGTCAGGGATTCCAACCTGACCACCGGCGGCAACGGCATTGATATCGGTGTGAATCTGGAAGGCGAAGATGAAAACAAGGAAACCAACGTTGACCTGACGCTGGATAATACCCAAATTAACCTGACACAAAACGGTAAGGCGGGTGTCAACGTACAGGACAATTCCGATGTGGACCTTACCCTGAAGGACAAGAATACCATTGATGGCTCCGAAGCAATTAAAAAAGAGGAAGATGGTATCCTTACAAAGAATGTCAATGTCGAGGGTATCCGTGTGGGCGATGGCGGCGCAAGTGACGGTTCGGGCACCAGCGAGGGTGCAAATACCAAGCTGACCATCAGCGGCGGTGTAGAAAAGACCGAAACTGCGGAAACAGACACGGAAGAGACGGAAAGCCCCGCGGGCGGTTCGCTGACCATCAGTGATACCACAGGCGGTCTGGTAATGGCAGATGGCTCGGACGTGGAAATCACAGACGGAGCGGACGTGACCATTGAGGAAACAAAAACCTCTGGTTCTACGCAGGCTGGCCGTGGTGTGACCCAGCATGGTGATTTGACCATCTCCGGCGACTCTTCCTTAAAGATAGACGGTGTGGAGGACAATGCAAAGCAAGCGTCGCATACCGGTATTGGCATTGCCAGCTGGGATGATATCACAGTCGAGGATGGCAGTACGCTGGAGATCAGTGATGCTACAACCGGTATTTACGGCCACCAAGGTTCGGATGCAAGCCTGACTGTGGAGGATAGCGCGCTGAATATTGCTGGCAGCAGCTTCGGCATTGACTATGAAGGTGCCGGAAAAGATAAAGAGGGAAATGTACTCAAATCTGCCGGGGATATCACGTTCGACAATGCAGAAGTCGATATCAATATTACCCCGGAAACCCCGAATGCCGCAGGCTATGGCATTGCCGCCCACGGTGACAGTAATATCACCTTTAAAAATGGCACAGAGGCCGAAATCAAAGTTACTTCTGAAAACCCGGATGCGGGAACCTGGGGCATTTATAATGAGCGTGGCGGGACCGGCAATCTGACAGTGAACGACAGCACGGTGGATATCGATACAAACCGTGGAATTTACGCCGGTTTCCAGAAGGTTGAAATCGCAAACAACAGCGTTGTGACCTCCAAGAACACCCATCAGGCAATGTATGCTCTGGGCGGCAGTGATGGTAAGGGCCTAAAACTGCGTGTGACCGGAAACAGCCGATATCATCTAACAGGCGGTACGCGGGGTAACTGGGGGATTCAGGCAACCTCTGCCCGGGGACATGAAATTCTGGTTGATGACAATGGACAGCTAATTTCCGATATGGAGAATTCCTATACGGCAGTTGGTCTGGGCAAGAATGCTAAACTGGTCGTGGATAATGGTACTGTTCTTGTGAGGGGAAAATACGACAAGGCAGGACTGTTTGCATACGGTGATAACAGCACCATCCGCATCAAAAACAATTCCCATGTGGAAGCAACAACGATTACCCTTAACCCCTCGATAAAAAAGATACCAACTGTGGGCCAGAAGCTCATCGTTACCGGTGGCACGCTGACCTATGATTACAGCGCCGACAACACCCTGTGGCCGGTGAACGAGCAGGGCGACAAGCTGACCAATTTCCTGCTGACCAAGGATGATACTCACGCAAACTTCGATGCCCTTTCCTATAAAGGCCAGACCTATACCTACCTCTCTGACCTGAACAAGGAGACCGGGAAGCAGTATCTCTCCGTGTGGGTGCCCGCCGCCGCACTGAACTATATGCTGGATGTGGACGGTTCCCACGACCCGGAGATCATCGGCAAGGTGCTGGAAGAGCTGAAGCAGGCCGGATACAATTTCGACACTGCCTACCAGACCGCTGAGAATGGCGATCAGGTCATTATTCTGCGGGATATGGTGGTGAACGGTAAGAGCCTGAACTTCACCAAGACCACCGATGCAGAGGGCAACACCAAGCTCATCTGGGACAACTACGAAAAACAGGCAGAGGGTGCTCCCAGCGCTTATGATATGGTCTATGGCACCGAGTACGAGTATGAGGGCAAGACCTATACCATCGTCTGGGGCTATGAGAGCCAGAACAACCCCAACACCACCGCAGCAGCGGGTGTGCTGGATGCCTTTGGCCCGGATTCCAACGTGAAGGTCACCGGCGAGAACATCGATGGCACCGACTCCGAACGGTACACCGTGACCATTTACGGCGCTCTGCGGGAAGTGACCGACCCTGTGATCCCCACGAACCCGAAACCGGAAACGCCTGAGGATTCCGATCCTACTCCTCCGGCTCCGGCTCCCACTACGCCGACTACCCCGGCAGTGCAGGATGCACGGCCCACCACTCCCGCCGTGGAGCAGGCAGTCGCTAAGACCACGCCCGCCCCGGAGACCCCCGTGAACCCGCCGGTACAGGATGCCCGCCCGGAGAGCGGCAAGCTGATCCAGACCGGTACCACCAACTGGATGGCAGATGTTCTGGTGCGTGCAGGCGGTGTTCTGCTGGCTGCCGGTTATCTGCTGGAGCGTAAGCGCAAGAGCATGTTCCATAAGGCACAGCACTGAACACGTTCTTGTAGATGACGTAAAAAGGTAAAATATTGAACTGGCTTGGGGCCGCTGCACAAATTTTTGTGGGGCGGCCCCACTTTTTGCAGAAAAATGCGCTCTCGTCCCGTATTAGGGGATGAAAGCGCTTTTGAGTTTGCAAAAAAGGATGAGAACGAGAATGAAAACTTCACCGCGCCGCCGGAAGCACCGGCGCAGAGCCTTCCGGCGGCTGTTCTGGCTGCTGGTGCTGGCGACCCTGCTTCTACTGCTGTGGCCCCGGCGGGTCACGCTGGATGGGCTGAACAGTCCCCATGCCATTTTACTGCGGGCCGACAGCGGAGAGGTGCTGGCCGAAAAGGATGCCGACAGCACGATCTATCCGGCTTCCATGACCAAGGTGATGACGGCGTTGCTGGCCATAGAAGCAAACCCGGACCTCGACACGCCCGTGACCCTGCCCGAGGAGATATTTCCGGCTCTGCAGGCCCAGAATGCCTCGCTGGCGGGGTTTCAGGCCGGGGAAACGGCCACGGTGCGGGATCTGCTGTACGGGGCCATGCTGCCCTCGGGGGCCGAGTGCTGCGAAGCGCTGGCCCGGGAGGTGAGCGGCAGCGAGGAGGCCTTTGCGGCCCGGATGAACCAGAAAGCGGCAGAGCTGGGGATGACCGCCACGCATTTCTGCAACCCCACCGGCCTGCACGACCCAGAACATGTTTCCACCGTGCGGGATATGGCCCGGCTGACAGAAGCAGCCCTGCAGAACGAGACCTTCCGCAAGCTGTTTACCACGGAGCGGTATACCGTTCCGGCCACCAACTGCCACCCGCAGGGGTTCACGATGCACAGCACCCTGTTGAGCCAGTTGGACGGCACAGAGCTGCACAGTGGCCGGATTCTGGGTGGTAAGACCGGTTACACCGGGGAAGCAGGGCTCTGCCTTGCCAGTCTGGCCGAGGTGAAGGGCAGGGAATACATTCTGGTCACGGCCGGGGCAGGGGGAGACCACAGCACCGCGCCCTACCACATCGAGGATGCTGTAACGGTCTACCGCCGTGTGAGCCGGGGGTCCTGAACAGGGGAGCGGATGCGCTCCCTTTTTCTGTGCCCGGCTTTGTGGTACAATGGAACAAAACCATTCACAGAACAGGAGAACCATCATGCTCAAGGATTCACAGGTCGATCTTTGCGGCCGCACCGATTTTACCCGCACCGCGCCCCTGCTTGCCCGGGACGAGGCGTTTTCGTTTGCCTGCGCGGGCTGCGGCGGCTGCTGCCGGGGGCGGGAGGATATCGTGCTGTCGGGCTTTGACCTGTGGCGCATTGCGGCCCGCCTGCGCCTGCCGCCCCGCACCGTGGCCCGGGCGTTCTGTCGGGGGAGCATCGGGCGGGTCAGCCACCTGCCGGTGCTGCGGCTGGCCCCGCTGAAGGAAGAGCGCGGCAACTGCCCCTTCCTCACCGGGAACCACTGCGCCATCCACGATGCCGAGCCGCTGGTCTGCGCCCTTTACCCGCTGGCGCAGGAAATCACGAAGGACGGGCAGGTGTCCTACTTTTTGCAGCCCACCCAGTGCGGCGGGCAGGTCATTGCGGCAAGGGTGGGGGATTATCTGGCCCGTTACGATGTGCCCGCCCGGGAGGCCACCGATGTGCGCTGGGCGCAGGTGTGCATGGAGTTGGAGGATACCGTGGAGCGGCTGGAGGCTCTGTTTGAGCCGGTGTTTGCCCGGCGGATGCAGGAAAAGCTGTGGCAGGCGCTGTATTACCGCTACGACTTTGCAAAAGAGTACCGCCCCCAGCTGGAAGAAAATCTGCTCTGGCTGGACGGTGAGCTGAAAAAGCTCGAAGGAATGCAGATGCGGCACAGAACTATCGAAAAAAGTGATAGATAAAATTACTTTGATTGATAATTCGGGCTGTTTCCCGGTTGTTTTAGAGCGGAAAGTGTGATATACTTCACGAGTGTAAAGCGGCAGCGCGATGCGATGGGCCGCCTGAATACTGACTTTCATGCGGTGTCCTGTTGCCGCGAAAGTAGAATTGAGGGAGTAATATCATGCGTAAAATTTCTCGTCGTTCGTTCCTGTCTGCCGCCGCTGTCTGCGGCGCAGCTGCTGCCCTGACTGCCTGCGGCGGTTCCTCCAGCTCCACGGCTGCTTCTTCCACAGCTTCCTCTGCTGCGGCTTCTTCCGCAGCGGCTGACGGCCAGAAGTATACCGTTGGCATCTGCCAGCTGGTGGAGCACGCCGCTCTGGACGCTGCCACCCAGGGCTTTGAGGATGCTCTGACCGCACAGTTCGGCGAGAATGTCACCTTTGACTTCCAGAACGCCCAGAACGATTCCGCAACCTGCGCCACCATCGCCAACGGCTTTGTTTCCGCAGGCGTTGACCTGATCATGGCTAACGCTACCCCAGCCCTGCAGGCTGCACAGGCTGCCACCGACAGCATCCCCATTCTGGGCACCTCCGTCACCGAGTACGGTGTTGCTCTGGGCCTGACCGATTTCGATGGCACCGTGGGCGGCAATGTCTCCGGCACCTCTGATCTGGCTCCGCTGGATCAGCAGGCGGATATGATCACCGAGTGGCTGCCCGAGGCCACCAAGGTGGGCCTGCTCTACTGCTCTGCCGAGGCAAACAGCCAGTATCAGGTAGACGAGGTCCAGAAGTACCTTGAGGCCAAGGGCGTTACCGCCACCCAGTACGCTTTCTCTGATTCCAACGATCTGGCCTCTGTCTGCCAGAAGGCTGCCGACGAGAACGACGCAGTGTATGTCCCCACCGACAACACCTGTGCTGCCAACACCGGCATCATCGACGGCATCTGCCGCCCGGCCAAGAAGCCCGTGTTCGCCGGTGAGGAGGGCATCTGCTCCGGCTGCGGCGTGGCGACCCTGTCCATCAGCTACTACGATCTGGGTTACACCACCGGTGAGATGGCTGCCAAGGTTCTGACCGGTGAGGCCGATATCTCCACCATGCCCGTTGAGTACACCAACGTGACCAAGAAGTACAACAAGACCATCTGCGATGACCTGGGCATGACCGTTCCCGAGGGTTACGAGGCCATTGAGGAATAACAAGCGCTCAGTCTGTTTTGCAGAAAGCTCCCCTGATCGGGGCGCTGGGTTCACGCTGCAGTAACGAAGAGACTTTACAATAAAATCAGCGGAGAAGAGCGAATTTTTGTTCTTCTCCGCTTTCCCGTATCAGAAAAAAGTGTAGTTACAGGAGGAAAACGTTTTGGATATTCTTGCAAGACTTGCCAACCTGCCCGGTGCCTTGCCCGGTGCCTGTGCGCAGGGCCTCATCTGGGGCATCATGGCCATTGGTGTGTACCTGACTTACCGCATCCTGGATGTGGCTGACCTGACCGTAGACGGTTCCTTTGGCACCGGCGGCGCGGTCTGCGTTATGTGCCTGCTCTCCGGCATGAACGTCTGGACAGCGCTCTTCATCGCCCTGCTGGCCGGTCTGGCCACCGGCCTTGTCACCGGTCTGCTCCACACCTTTATGGGCATCCCGGCCATTCTGGCTGGTATTCTGACCCAGCTGGCCCTCTACTCCATCAACCTGAAGATCATGGGCAAGGCCAACCAGTCCATCAACGTGGACAAGTACGACCTGCTGATCTCCCTGCGCTGGGTCAAGGAGCTTGCCCTGCACAACCCCATCATCATGGTCATTCTGGTCAGCGCCGTGGTCATCGGTGTGCTGTACTGGTTCTTTGGCACCGAGCTGGGCTGCGGCATCCGCGCCACCGGTTCCAACCCCGCCATGAGCCGTGCCCAGGGCATCAACACCAGCTTCAATGTGGTGCTGGGTCTGGCTGTCTCCAACGGTCTGGTGGCCCTGTCCGGCGCACTGCTGAGCCAGTATCAGGGCTTTGCCGATGTCAGCATGGGCCGTGGTGCCATCGTCATCGGTCTGGCCGCTGTCATCATCGGCGAGGCCCTGTTCAGCCGCATCTTCCACAACTTTGCCCTCAAGCTGGTGTCCGTCTCGCTGGGTGCCATCATCTACTACATCGTTATCCAGCTGGTGCTGACCCTCGGCTTTGACGCAAATCTGCTCAAGCTGCTGAGCGCCTCTGTGGTGGCCGTGTTCCTGGCCGTGCCCTATTGGAAGAGCAAGTACTTCGCGAAGCCCGCGGCAAAGAAGGCACAGAAGGAGGATGCAAAAAATGCTTGAGATCCAGAATGTTTCCAAGACCTTCAACGCCGGTACCGTCAACGAGAAAACGGCCCTGAACGGTCTGAACCTGAAATTGAACGAAGGTGATTTTGTCACCGTCATCGGCGGCAACGGCGCGGGCAAATCTACCATGCTGAACGCTGTGGCCGGTGTGTGGCCTGTGGACAGCGGCAAGATCATCATTGACGGCACCGACGTGACCAAACTGGGGGAGCACCAGCGCGCCGCCTACATCGGCCGCGTGTTCCAGGACCCCATGACCGGCACCGCCGCCACCATGCAGATCGAGGAGAACCTTGCCCTGGCCGCCCGGCGCGGTAAGCGGCGCGGCCTGAGGATCGGTATCACCAAGGCCGAACGGGAGCGCTACCGTGAACTGCTCAAGAGCCTGGACCTGGGCCTGGAGGACCGCCTGACCGCCCGCGTGGGCCTGCTGTCCGGCGGTCAGCGTCAGGCACTGACCCTGCTTATGGCTACCATGAACAAGCCCAAGCTCCTGCTGCTGGATGAGCACACCGCCGCTCTGGACCCCAAGACGGCGCTCAAGGTGCTGACCCTCTCGGCCAAGATCGTGGAGGAGAACCACCTGACCACCATGATGATCACCCACAACATGAAGGATGCCATCAAGTACGGCAACCGCCTGATCATGATGCACGAGGGCCACATCATCTATGATGTCTCCGGGGAAGAGAAGAAGAACCTGCACGTCTCCGACCTGCTGGCCAAGTTCCAGATCGCGTCCGGCGGCGAGTTCGCCAACGACCGCATGATCCTTTCCTGATGCATTTCTGATAGGGAAAATCCCCTCCGGTGTGTGAGTATCGGAGGGGATCTTTACATCTTGTGCACCTTTGCAGGGTGTGCTACACTGAGAGAAAAAGGAGGTGTTTCTCGTGCGAAAAATCATCCGGCGGGCAGCTGCTGTGCTGTTGTCTGCGGCTCTGCTGCTGACGGGAACGGCCTCGGCAGCAGCCCAGATTGACCCGGTAGAGGAACGGCTTGCTGCCATGTCTCTGCGGGAAAAGGTGGGGCAGCTGTTCGTGGTGCGGGTCGAGGCACTGGACCCCAGTGGACAGTCTGATAGCACAAGGCTGACCTGGGCAGAACGGCAGGGGCTGAAAAAGTATCCGGTGGGCGGCATTGTGGTGTTTCGGCAGAATGTGAAAAGCCCGGAGCAGTTGAAAAAGCTTCTGGCAGATTTTCAGGCAGCATCCGGGACCGGTCTGTTGACCGCCGTGGACGAGGAGGGCGGCAGCGTGGCCCGGTTGGCCAATGCTTCCGGCTTTGATCTGCCCCAATACCAGAGTGCCCAGGCAGTAGGTACAACAGGGGACCCGGCCAATGCCCGTGCCATGGGGCAGATCATCGGAGGCTACCTCAAAACCTACGGCCTGAATCTTGACTTTGCTCCAGTGGCAGATGTGAACACCAATCCAGCCAATACCGTGATCGGGAACCGAGCATTTTCGTCGGATCCGGCAGTGGCGGCACAGATGGTGGCCTCCGCTGTACAAGGGTTTCACGATGCGGGCATACTCTGCACACTCAAGCATTTCCCGGGCCACGGAGATACCGCAGAGGACAGCCACTACGGCACGGCCAGCAGCACCAAGACTTGGGCAGAGATGCGGGAGACGGAGCTGAAGCCTTTTGCGGCTGGAATCGCAGCTGGGGCCGACGTAGTAATGACCGCCCACATCACCACCCCCAATGCAACGCAGGACGGCCTGCCTGCGTCGCTCTCCTACACTATGCTGACCGAGCGTCTGCGGGGGGAGCTGGGCTTTACTGGGGTCATCTGCACCGATTCGCTGTCCATGCAAGCCATTCGTGACCACTATTCTGCAGCAGAAGCGGCTGTAGCAGCGCTGAACGCCGGGGCAGATCTTCTGCTGATGCCGCCCGACCTGCCGGAAGCCTTTGACGGTGTACTGGAGGCTGTGCAGAATGGAACCATCAGCGAGGAACGCCTCAACGAGAGCGTCCGCCGCATCCTGATGCTGAAACAGAAAGCCGGGTTGGAGCTTGACACCCGCACCCCGCTGGAAAAGATGCTGGATGTGTTTCTGTAAGATTGAAGCATAATAAGAAGATCCCCTCCGGTGTGCGCGTACCGGAGGGGATCTTTGCGTATAAAGGAATGTTACCGCTTGATGTCGTAGTTCATGTTCATCAGGTTGCGGATGGAGCTGACATCATCGGTGATGTTGGCATCGCCGTGGATGGTGTGCTTGATGGCGCTGCTTGCCACGGCAAAGTTGATCATGTCCATGGCGCGGTAGTCGTGGAGCATGGCGTAGATCAGGCCGCTGGCAAAGGCATCGCCGCCGCCCACGCGGTCCAGAATATTAAAGGTGTAGAGCTTGCTCTCAAAGGTGTGGCCGTCGTACCACATAAAGGCCTTGAGGCTGTTCTCGCTGCCGCTGTGGGCATAGCGCACATGGCGGGCAATGCACTTGAGGTTGGGGTAGCGGGCAATGAAGTGCTGGAAGATCTCGTCCTGCTGCTCATAGCTGGGCTGCAGGGGTACGCCGTCCTTCCAGTCGCCCTTGCTGTGATCGTTGTCGTCCTTCCACAGGTGGTAGGGCTCAATGCCCAGCAGAACGTCAACGTAAGGCAGGCACTCGGTGCAGAAATCGCGGGCTTCCTCCCAGCTCCACAGGGTAGAGCGGAAGTTGCCGTCAAAGCTGACGGTCAGGCCCTTCTTTTTGGCCACCTTGAGCATATCGATGATGAGGCCGCGGCAGTTGGGGCCCAGTGCCGGGGTAATGCCGCTCAGGTGCAGCCAGTCGTAGCCGTCCAGCAGAGCGTCCAGATCGACCTGGGAGAAGTCATACTCGGTAATGGCACTGTGCTTGCGGTCGTAGATGACCTTGGAAGCGCGGATGCCGTATCCGGTCTCCAGATAATAAGTACCCAGCCGGTTGGAGGGGGTCTCGTTGGGCTCGGTCAGGATCATGGGGGTGCAATGCACATCGTTGGAGCGCAGCCAGCGCACCGCGCTCTTGCCCAGGCTGTTGTTGGGCACTACGCTGAAGAAGGTGCTGTCCACACCCAGGTTGGCCAGGGCCAGTGCAATGTTGGCCTCGCTGCCGCCGTAGCTGGCTTCAAAGCTGGATGCCATGCGGATCTTTTCGTAGTTCGGCGGGGTCAGACGGAGCATGATCTCGCCGCAGGTGATAAATTTCTGGCCGTTGGGCTCGCTGCCGAGGATGGGATTGTAGTGTTCCATAACGCTCCTCCTAAAAAGTCGTTTCTGGGATCCATTTCATGTGAGAACACATTGTTGTATCCATTATACCGCACTGCGCACCGGATAGCAAGCAAATGCCGTTTCGGCCGAGAGAAAAAGAAAAAGAAATTTTGGTTGTTTTGACGAAAGAACCCAGCAGGGATGACGGTGGGGTTTACACCCCCGTCAGGTCAAAGCTGGGCGTATACTCTTCCTTTGCACTGCTCTTCTGCTGCATATAGCCAGAGCTGAGGCCCAGATCCATGGCGTAGTTGACCACCCGGCGGTATTCGTAGGTGGTGATGCGCCGCCCGATGCCGTGGTCTGCCGCCTGATAGAAGGGGGTGTACTGGCTCATCACGCTGGGCAGGAAGCACCCGGGATCGGCCTTGTTCCAAGCCGCCATCTGATCGAGCACGGCAAAGCTGTCGTCCACATGGCCGGGCAGGGCAAGGTGGCGCAGGATCACGCCCCGCTGCAGGATGCCCTCGCTGTCAAAAACAGGGTGCCCGGCCTGAGCCATCATGGCTTCAATGGCGGGCCTGGCCTGCGCAAAATAGTCCGGCGCGGCGGAAAGCTCTGCCGAAAGGGCAGGGGAAACATATTTCAGGTCGGCCAGCCAGATGTCGACGAAGCCGCGCCAGGCGTGCACGCTCTCCACGGTTTCGTAGCCGCCGGTGTTGCAGACGATGGGCAGATGCAGCCCCTGCGCCCGGGCTAGGTCGAGGGCTGCGATGATCCAGGGCCGCCACTGCCCAGGCGTGACAAGGTTGATGTTGTGGGCTCCCTGCGCCTGCAGGTCCAGAAAGATCTCGGCCAGGCGCTCTACGGTGATCTCCCTGCCCAGCCCCTCGGCGCTGATGGGGTAGTTCTGGCAGAAGCAGCACTTG
>OGQJ01002911.1_pt1 | contig 12246 bp, 9 predicted proteins | sample 1553161 | NCBI WGS metagenome assembly OGQJ01 (sample SAMEA2579923, study PRJEB22360) | human gut metagenome | biome: human gut; feature: human-associated habitat; material: faeces | place: Denmark | collected 2008/2010 | reverse complement strand
GACGGCCCCGGATGCCCTTGCGCATGGCAAGGCGGTCCACCACGATCTCCACCGTATGCTTGATGTTCTTTTCCAGCTTGATCTCTTCGTCCAGATCATACAGGTTGCCGTCGATCTTCACACGAGCATAACCACCGCGGCGGGCAGCATCCAGCTCTTTCTGCTGGGTGCCTTTGCGCTGGCGCACCACAGGAGCCAGCACCTGAAACTTCGTACCTTCGTCCAGTTTGAGCACCGCGTCCACCATTTCGTCCACGGTCTGCTGGCTGATCACTCGCCCGCACACCGGGCAGTGGGGCACGCCCACGCGGGCGTACAGAAGTCGCAGATAATCGTAGATCTCCGTCACGGTTCCCACGGTGGAACGCGGGTTGTGGCTGGTGGTTTTCTGGTCGATGGAAATTGCCGGTGACAGACCGGTGATCTCATCCACATCGGGCTTGTCCATGCGGCCCAAAAACATGCGTGCGTAGCTGGAAAGGCTTTCCACATAGCGGCGCTGGCCGTCGGCATAGATGGTGTCGAACGCAAGGCTCGACTTGCCCGAACCGGAAAGGCCGGTCATGACGATCAGCTTTTCCCTCGGGAGGGTCAGGTTAACATTTTTCAGGTTGTGCTCGCGGGCACCTTTGATGACGATTTTATCGTTTGCCAAGGTATTTTCTCCCTTTTCGTTGTGTCTGTGAATGATTCTGTTTGCGCTCCGTTTCTGCCGCAGAGTCCACCGTCGGGTTCTCGCCCCGGCGCAGTCGGTCGATCTGGTCACGCAGGAAGGCCGCGTGTTCAAACTCCAGCAGCTTCGCCGCTTCCTTCATCTCACGGGTCAGGCGCTCGATGGCGGCCTCCCGCTCCATCCTGCCCATGCGGCGGGTGTTCAGCTTAGCGTTCTCCGCTTTATCGCTGATCTCGATGCTGTCTGCAATGGCCTTGACGATGGTTTTCGGCACGATGCCATGTTCTTTATTGTAGGCCATCTGGATGGCGCGGCGGCGCTCGGTCTCGGTGATGGCGCGGTCCATGCTGTCGGTGACGACATCTGCGTACATGATGACAAGGCCCTCGGCATTGCGGGCCGCGCGGCCAATGGTCTGGATCAGGCTGGTCTCGCTGCGCAGAAAGCCCTCCTTGTCGGCATCCAGAATGGCCACAAGGCTCACCTCGGGCAGGTCAAGACCCTCTCGCAGCAGGTTGATGCCCACCACAACATCAATGGAGCCAAGGCGCAGGTCCTTGATGATCTCCATGCGCTCAAAGGTGTCCACCTCGTGGTGCATATACTTGACCTTGATGCCCTGTTCGGTAAGGTAGTCGGTCAGGTCTTCGGCCATTTTCTTGGTCAGCGTGGTCACGAGAACGCGCTCGTGCCGCTGGATACGGGTATTGATCTCGCCCAACAGATCCACCACCTGCCCTTCCACCGGGCGCACCGAAATGAGCGGGTCCAAAAGGCCGGTGGGCCGGATGACCTGCTGCGCCACCTGCGTGCTGTTCTGCCGCTCGTAGTCGCCGGGCGTAGCCGAAACGAAGATCATCTGGTTCAGCTTGGACTCCACCTCCTCGAACTTGAGTGGGCGGTTATCGAAGGCGGACGGCAGGCGGAAGCCGTACTCCACCAGCGTTTTTTTGCGGGCATAGTCGCCGCCGTACATGGCGCGCACCTGCGGCAGGGTAACATGGCTCTCGTCCACAAACAGCAGAAAATCATCCGGGAAATAATCCAGCAGAGTGGTGGGCATACTGCCCGGCGCACGGCCCGAAAGCACCGCCGAATAGTTCTCGATGCCTTTGCACATGCCAACCTCGTTGAGCATCTCAATGTCGTAATTGGTGCGCTGGGCAATGCGCTGCGCCTCGATCAGCTTGCCCTCGGCGGTGAACTGCTTCACCTGTGCGTCGCACTCGGCGCGGATCTTTTCCAGTGCTGCGGCCTTCTTCTCGGCGCTGACGATATAGTGGCTGGCCGGGAAGATGGCTACATGCTTGACTACATTCTGTTTGGCACCGGTGAGAGGGTTGAACTCCGTGATGCGGTCGATCTCGTCCCCAAAAAATTCCACACGGATGGCAAGCTCGCTCATATAGGCAAGGTAGATGTCCACGATATCGCCGTGCACACGGAACTTATTGCGCACAAAATTCACGTCGTTTCGCTCATATTGCAGAGTGACCAGCTTCTGGCACAGCGCATCGCGCTCCATCTGCATGCCGGGGCGCAGGCTGATGACCATGCTGCGGTAGTCGATGGGGTCGCCCAGCGAGTAGATGCAGGAAACCGATGCTACAATGATCACATCCCGCCGCTCCGAAAGCGCCGCCGTGGCCGAATGGCGCAGGCGGTCGATCTCGTCGTTGATGGCGCTGTCCTTTTCAATATAGGTATCCGTGCTGGGGATATAGGCTTCCGGCTGGTAGTAATCGTAGTAGGAGACGAAATACTCCACCGCGTTGTTGGGGAAAAACGACCGGAACTCGGTGCACAGCTGGGCCGCCAGCGTTTTGTTGTGGGCCAGAACCAGCGTGGGCCGGTTGCATTTTGCAATAACATTTGCCATGGTAAAGGTCTTGCCGCTGCCGGTAACACCCAGCAGGGTCTGGCAGCGGTCGCCCCGCTCCACGCCTTTCACCAGTGTTTCAATGGCCTGCGGCTGGTCGCCGGTGGGCTGGTAAGAGGATACCAGTTCAAATTTTTCGTCTGCCATCTTCCCTCTCCTCTCCGGCCCTCGCGCAAAGAACCACAATCAGTTGTATTTTACGGTTTGATTATAGCACACCAGTTTTATAATGTAAACACTTTTTTGTTGTTTCACAGATCAAGGCCAGAAAAGCGTACCTGTTTTAAAGTCATAGATCGGCAGGCGGTTTGCGTCCCGCATGGAGAAATACTCCGTATCGGTCAGGATGAAGTGATCCAGCAGATGGATGTTCACAAGGCCCAATGCCCGGGCAATATTGCCAGTGGCCTCCAGATCCTCCATGGAGGGCAAGGCCGCACCGTTGGGGTGGTTGTGGCTGAGCACCACCGTGTCGGTGCCGCCCTTGATGGCCGCAGACACCACATCCTTGATGTCCAGACTTACCCGGTCGGTGGTGCCTTCCCGCAGCCAGACCGCCGCGCGCACCCGCTTACGGCTGTCCAGACTGACCAGCATTGCACGCTCGTAATCCGACCACGCAAACTTCGCCATCAGATAGCTGCCCATCTGCTCCGTAGTTCTGATGCAGCGGGTGGTGCTGGTACGGCTGCGGCCATAGTAGCGGCTGATCTCCGGCAGCAGATGCAGCATCCGGGCTGTGGCCGGACCTACGCCCTCCACAGTGCACAGCTCTTCCTCGCTGGCTTCCAGCACAGCGGCAAAATCGCCAAAGCGGTCGATCAGGTCGTGAGCGATGCCGTTGGTGTCCTTCTGGGCGTTGGTGAGGTACAGCACATATTCCAGCGCTTCGTGCTCGGCCAGACTGTCCAGACCGTAGTTCTGCACCCGTTCGCGCATCCGCTGGCGGTGTCCCTGATGCCGTTTGTGTTCTGCCATTGCGGTACTCTCCTTCTGATTCATTCCTTATAATAGTACCCATTTTGCGTCCGGAACTCAAGGCTTTGCGGTAAAATAGTTTTGATCCGGGGCGTTTCCGCGTTGACTTGCAGCCAAGGCTGTATTACTATAAAGGTATCTCTTGAAAATTGAGGAACATTTATGAAACAATATACCGCAACCGCCAACGACGACGGCGTTCGTCTTTCCCGCTTTGTGCAGAGCGTGACCCGCGATTTTCCCACCAGCCTTTTGTACAAGAGCTTCCGCAATAAGCGCGTGAAGGTAAACGGAAAAAAGGCCGTGCCGGAGTACCGCATTCAGGCAGGCGACCTGATCGAGCTGTACATCAACGACGAGTTTTTCCCGCCGGAAGGCGCAAAAACCGTGCAGAAGGCCGCGCCGAAAAAAAAGCAGAATCAGCCCAAGGTCAATGTCATTTATGAGGACGAAAACATTGCTGTGCTGTACAAACCCACCCACCTTTTGTGCCATAGCGACCGCACCGGCGATGCAAACCTTGTGGACGCTTTTACCCAGTATCTGGCCGAAAAAGGCGAGTACGACCCCCACGGCGAGAACCGGTTCAAGCCCGGCATTTGCAACCGGCTGGACCGCGGCACCGAGGGCCTTGTGATCGCCGCCAAGAGCTACACCGCCCTGCGGGACATGAACGAGATCATCCGCACTGACCTACTCAAAAAGGAGTACTACACCATCACGGTGGGTATCCCGCAGTCCGGGCGGTTCACCGCATGGTGGGAGCACGACGAGAAGAACAACAAGGTAAGCATCCATGCACACCAGTCGCAGGACGAGCGCCGCAAGCAGATCATTACGGACGTGGACGTACTGCGCACCGCCGGGCCGTTCGCCCTGTGCAAGATCGGCCTTGTCACCGGCCGCACCCACCAGATCCGTGCACATCTGGCCTATCTGGGCCGTCCGGTTCTGGGCGATATCAAGTACGGCAACCGCAAGATGAACGAGCGCACCGGCACCAAAACGCAGGCCCTGTGCGCTGTGCGGGTCACTTTCCTTGATATTCCCGAGGAAAACACCCTGCATTATCTCTCCGGCAAGGTCGTCAAGCTGAAGGACCCCCAGATCGTAAAGCAGTTCGATGCGCTGGATAAGAGCAAAAACAGCGAGGAAAACCACCCTGCATAAAGTGGAAACAAAAAAGCGGCCGCTGTACTTTACCGTACAGCAGCCGTTTTTCTCTTTGTTCTTTACTTTTTGTCGGAGTCCTGCTCCGCCTTTTCCTGCGATTCCTGTTCACGGCGCAGCTCTTTGATGCGCTTTTTCTCGCTCTGGACATGGGGCCATGGCCAGCTGAAGCCCTCGTTCTCACGGCACCATTTGACCAGCGGATAGAAGGCGAAAGCCAGACCGAAGAGGTACAGCAGAGCGTACAGCAGGGCATCCAGCGTGATGAGTGCATCCAGTGCACCGATCACCGCCACCACGCAGCCTGCCTTCAAAAAGAACAGGCCGTTCTGGCGGCAGTATTCCTCAAAGTGCTCCGCTTTGACGGCACGGCGGCCCTGATCGCCCCAGACACGGGGATTTTTCATGACCGAATAGCCGTAGAATACCATCATCAGGCCAAGGGTGAGCTGAAAGCCAAAAAACATTTATGATACCTCTTAATCTTCAAACAGCGGCTTCATCAGGGGCAGGAAATCCAGCGTTGCAAAGTAATCGCGCGGCGTCTCGGCACGGCGGATCAGACGGTGGGTGCCGTCCTCGCACAGCAGCACCTCTGCGCTGCGCAGCTTGCCGTTGTAGTTGTAGCCCATGGCAGAACCGTGTGCACCGGTGTCGTGGATATAAACGATGTCGCCAATGTCGATCTTGGGCAGCATCCGGTCAATGGCAAACTTGTCGTTGTTCTCGCACAGACCTCCCACCACATCGTACATATGGTCGCAAGGCTCATTTTCCTTGCCCAGCACGGTGATGTGGTGGTAAGCGCCGTACATGGCCGGGCGCATCAGGTTGGCTGCGCAGGCATCCAGACCGATGTATTCCTTATAGATGTGCTTTTCGTGGATGGCAGTTGCCACCAGTGCGCCGTAGGGGCCGGTGGTAAAGCGGCCCATCTCAGTAAAGATGGCCACATCGCCCATGCCTGCGGGCACCAGAATTTCCTCAAACTTCTTGCGCACACCCTCGCCGATGGCCATGATATCGTTCTCGGTCTGCTCCGGGCGGTACGGGATGCCCACACCGCCGGACAGGTTGATATAACCGATGTGCACACCGGTGGCCTTCTGCACCCGGACAGCCAGCTGGAACAGGATACCTGCCAGCTCCGGGTAATACTCATCGGAAATGGTATTGGAAGCAAGGAAAGCGTGGATGCCGAAGTTCTTGGCACCCTTGGCGGCCAGCTTCTTGTAGCTTTCGATCATCTGTTCCTCGGTCATGCCGTACTTGGCATCGCCGGGCTTGTCCATGACCTGAAAGCCCTCTTCGCTCTCGCCCAGACTGAAGGTGCCGCCCGGGTTATAGCGGCAGAAGATGTTCTCCGGCACACCGGCGACACGCTCCAGAAATTCCACCATGGTGGCATCGTCCAGATTGATGTAGGAGCCCAGCTCGTAGGCCTTCTTCATATCCTCCACAGGGGTCTGGTTGGAGGAGAACATGATGTCGCTGCCGGAGAAACCGCACACCTCGCTGAGCATCAGCTCAGTCAGGGACGAGCAGTCCACGCCGCAGCCCTCCTCCTTGAGGATCTGCAGGATGACAGGGTTTGGCAGAGCCTTGACGGCAAAATACTCCTTGAAGCCTTTGTTCCAGCTGAATGCCTTGTTGATGCGGCGGGCATTTTCACGGATGCCCTTCTCATCGTAGACATGGAACGGCGTGGGCACATCCTGAATGATCTCCTGTGCCATCGCCTCGGTCAGAAACGGTTTCTTTTCCATAGTAACATCCCTCTCATTTTATATGCACGCGGCCGATCGCCGCAGTGGCATCAGTAGAAACTCCTTTCGTCATCGCTGATGCGATGCCACCCATTCCCCTTTTTGTCGCTGGCGCGACATCTGTTCCTCTCTTTGTCACCTGTGGTGACATTTCTCCCCGGCGCGGGGAGAATCTGTCCCGGCCGGGGGAAGTTTTTCTCAATGAGGGAGGCTTTGCCGCACGGACAGGCTCCCTCTTTGAGGGGGCTGTCTGCGCAGCAGACTGGGGGAGTTTACAGCTTCAGATTCTGGCGGGTGGGGGTGAAGGTCGGGATCATCTTTGCCAGCTGCTGCACCACACCCTCGTCGTTGTGCTCTGCCGCAGCGGCAAGCTCCTGCAGCTGCCCGTAGAACTCGGCCAGATCGATGCTGCGCGGCGAAGCCACAAAAATTTTATTGTGCTGGGTGCGGCGCATCTTATCCTGCTCCTCGTCCATCATCAGCTCTTCGTAGAGCTTTTCGCCCGGACGCAGACCCACGATCTTGATCTCCATATTCACGCCCGGCTCATAGCCGTAAAAGCGGATGAGCTGCTTGGCAAGATCCATGATCTTGACCGGCTCGCCCATGTCCAGCACATAGATATTGCCGCTCTCGGCCAGTGCACCGGCCTGCAGCACCAGCTGGGCCGCTTCCGGAATGGTCATAAAGTAGCGCTCAATGTTGGGATCCGTCAGGGTGACAGGCCCGCCTTTTTTGATCTGGGCCTCAAACAGCGGAATGACGCTGCCGTGGCTGCCCAGCACATTGCCAAAACGCACAGCCACACACTTCATATCCGTGTTGCCCGCAAAGGTCTGGATGAGCATTTCGCAGATGCGCTTGGTACAGCCCATCACACTGGTGGGGTTCACAGCCTTATCGGTGGAAAGCTGCACGAACCGCTCCACGTCGTGTTCGCTGGCGCTCACCAGCAGATTTTTGGTGCCCAGAACATTGTTCTTGACCGCTTCTGCAGGGCTGACCTCCATCAGCGGCACATGCTTGTGTGCTGCCGCATGGAACACCACAGTGGGATGATATGTTTCAAAAACCTCATCCAGACGCTTTTTATCGCGGATGGAGCCAATGAGCACCGTTACCGGGATATCCCGGCCGTACTTCTGCTGCAGCTCCATGAGCAGCTCGTAGGCGCAGTTCTCGTAGATATCAAAAATAAGCAGCTTGCCGGGCTTGAAGCGCATCACCTGACGGCACAGTTCGCTGCCGATGGAGCCGCCGCCGCCCGTGACCAGAACGGTCTTGCCGGTGAGGTAGCCGGAGATCTGATCGGTATCCAGCGTCACCTCATCGCGGGAAAGGAAGTCCGCCGGGTTCAACTCGCGGAAGGCTCCCTGCTGCGGTGTACCGCTGCCCACCAGCTGCGGGTCACTGAGCACCTGCACCGCACAATGGGTGCTGACGCACAGGTCGATGACATGGTTCAGCTTGCTGCCCTTCAGGGTAGGAATGGCGATGATGATGCTGTGGATGCCGTAGCGCTTGCACAGGTCCGGGATATCCTCCAGCGTGCCCTTCACCGGCACCCCGTGGATGGTCTGGTTGAGTTTTGTGGGATCATCGTCCACCGCCACCACCGCGTGACCATATTCCTTATTGGATTTGCACACGTTGATGGCCCATGCACCGGCTTCGCCTGCACCTACGATCATCACCGGGCGGTTGGGGTCCTTGCTGGCAGCGCCACGTAGCTTTTCGCCCAGCGGGTGGTTCAGGAACAGCCGCCATGCCAGACGGCTGCCGCCCACCAGCAGGAAGATGAGCACCGCCGCCATACAGTTGGCGGAGTTGAACAGCACGCCGTGGATGCACAGACGGTTGACACAGTAGACGACAACGGTAGGCACAGCCACCGTTCCCGCCAGACGCATCAGGTCGCGTTCACCGGCATACTTCCACAGTACGGAGTACAGCCCGCTGAACAGAAAGCTGGCAATGTACACCGCCACGATCCATGACAGATTTTCGTACAGAAGCTCACGGTTATGCGGCCACCAAGCAGCTTCCACTGCTCCGTCTGCACGCAGCAGCAGCGCAAAATAAAAGCTGAATGCAACAATGGCTGCATCCAGCAGCACAAGCAGCGCCCGGCGCGCAAGCACCTGCGGTGTGTTCTTTTTATCTTTCACAAAAAAGTCCTCTTTTACATACGGCACAAGAGCCGCAGTTTTGGCCGGAAGGAGCTTCCGGTTTCACAGAGTATCCGGCACACCGGACAGCCCTATCTTTATATTATACTCAGAACACTGCAGAATGTCCAGAAAATTTGAATCCGCTGCCAAACTCTCTCTATTTTTTCGGTCTGCCGGGCCGGTGCGCAGCCCAGAGCGCGGCTGCTTCCTCTCCAAGGCCCAGCGGCCATGCCGCCAGTAGGAACACTCCTGTGGTAGCGCAGCCGCCTACGCCCAACGCGGCCAGCTGCAAAGGCAGCCGAGCCGCAAACCCATCCGCAAGCAGCTTCCGCAGCGCCATGCCAGCCGCCGCGGCCAGCACAGTTGCCAGTGCCGGTGCACCCAGCCAGCGGCGGAATGCATGCTGCGTGCCGCTGGAAAACAGCAGATGCCCGGTGTTGGCCGCACAGGTGTACAGGCTGGAAAGCAGGATCACTGCCAAAAAGCCCTTCATGCCAAAGCGCGGCAGCAGCGCCACCACCCCGCCAATGCGCAGGATGGAATCCCACACGCTGTAGCGGAAGGCCGCCTTCTGCTCCCCTACCCCTTTCATGGCACCGTCCACCATGCTTTCCAGATACATCAGCGGCATGGCAGGAGCCAGCGTTTCCAGATAAAACCCGGCATCCGCACTTTGGTACAAAAGCTGTGCCAGCGGCCGTCCCCACACCCAGAACAGCACCCCTGCCAGCGCGGAAAAATAGCCGGTGAGCCGCAGCATCCGGTCCAGAAGTGTTTTGAGCCGTTCGGTCTGGCCCAGAATGTGGGCCTGCGTGATCTCCGGCATCAGCAGCACCGAAAGACTGCCCAGCAGGCCAAATGGGAACGTAAGCAGCGGCAGAGCCATGCCTTTCAGTTCTCCGTACTGCTCCAGCGCGGCGGTGCGCCCGCCCGCGTTGATCAGATAGACCGCAAGGCAGGCGGGCACCAGCATATTCTCCGCCGTGTGCAGGGCGCTTGCCAGCACCCGCCCGCCCTCCACCGGCCACAGGATCTCCCACAGACGGCGGGCAGGGTCTGCCGGGCGGACGGCTTTTTGCCCCGCAAAGGCACTGCGGGCATCCCGCCGGAGATCTCCGCCCCGAAGGGGCGCGGGGGCCCCCCCGCCGGTAAAAGGCCAGCATGCACAGCGCCGACACCGCTTCGCTGACGGCGGTAGCTCCCAACACCAGCATACAGCGCACGCCCACCGCAAGGCCCTCGGTACGGGTAAGCGCCAGTGCCACCAGCGCGATGCGCACCGTCTGCTCCGTAAGCTGGCTGAACACATTGGGAGCTACATGCCGTCGGGCGATGAAAAAACCGCGCAGCCCCGCCGAGACCGCCATCCACGGCATTCCCAGCGCTGAAACGCGCAAAGCACCGACGGCGCGGACATCGCCAAGCCACAACCGGGCCGCAAGATCCGCTGTCGCCAGCTGCAGTGCAGCGGCAAACAGCCCCAGCACAAGTCCTGCCGCCATCAGACGGCGCAGCATGCCGCGGGCTGCACCATGGGCGGAAGCTGGGCCGCTGAGTTCCTCGGCCATGAGCCGGGTAGCCGCCACCGAAACGCCCGCCGTTGCCAGCGTGACGAACAGTGAATACACCGCCAGCACCAGCTGGTAAAGGCCCATCCCCTCGCCGCCCAGCTCGTTTGCCAGCCAGATGCGCAGGCCCATGCCGGCCAGCCGCAGCACCACGTCTGAACCGGTGAGCAGCGCCGCATTTTTCAAATAGCTCTGCCGCATGGCGCACCTCCTGCCGGAATGTTCCGGTTCCAGCATATGAAGCGGCGGAACAGGATATGCAAAAGCAGAGCGGCGCGGCGGGTTGTTTCCTGAGCGCTTTTATGGTATAGTAAAGGGGCGGCTTTTATATAGCCGTATTCTGTTTAAGGAGGAAGCACACGGCCAATGCCTCTGAGCCAGCCGTGCGCAAAAAGAGAATGAGCGAAGAATGTACCCATGACTGCTCCAGCTGTGGAGCAGCATGTTCTTCCCGCGATGCAGCGCCCAAGCACGATGCCCCCAACCCCAACAGCAGCGTCAAAAAAGTCATTGGCGTTGTGTCCGGCAAGGGCGGCGTTGGCAAGAGCATGACCAGCGCTCTGCTGGCCTGCGCCATGGCACGCCGTGGCTACCACTGCGGCATTCTGGATGCCGACATCACCGGCCCGTCCATTCCCAAGCTGTTCGGCATCCATGGCCGTGCCATGGCCGACGACAAGGGCTGCTGGCCCATCCAGAGCCGCATGGGCATCGATGTCATGAGCATCAACCTGCTGGTGGAAAACGAGGAGGATCCCGTTGTGTGGCGCGGCCCGGTGATCGCCGGTGCCGTCAAACAGTTCTGGACCGATGTGGTCTGGAAGGATGTGGACTTTCTGTTCGTGGACATGCCCCCGGGAACCGGTGATGTGCCCCTGACCGTGTTCCAGAGCCTGCCGGTGGACGGCATTGTTGTGGTGGCAAGCCCGCAGGAGCTGGTGAGCATGATCGTGGCCAAGGCCGTGAACATGGCCGAGATGATGAAGGTGCCCATGCTGGGCATCGTGGAGAACATGAGCTACATCGTCTGCCCCGACTGCGGCAAGCACATCAATGTGTTCGGCAACAGCCATGTGGATGAGGTGGCTGCAAAGCACGGCCTGCCCGTGCTGGCCAAGTGTCCCATCGATCCCCAGCTGGCTGCGCTTTCCGATGCCGGTATGATCGAGACCTACGGCGGCGAATATCTGGAAGGTGCCGCAGATGCCTGCGAAAAGCTGCTGAAGAAGTAAAAATCGTTTCTCTGCCCTGTGCCGTTTGCGTGGTGCAGGGCTTTTTGGTTGCAGAAAATATGGCTTTCTGCGCCTGCGAAATGCAGCAAAATGGAGAAAAGACGTTCTTTTCCGTATTTCTTTTGTTCTGCCAGCGCTTTAAAAAACAAGGTTCTGTGCCGTTTTTTTCTTTTATTTTTCGTTTTGTGAAGCGGTCTCAACTTTTCATCTGTTTTTTTGAAGCATTTTCTGCTTTCTCGCTATTGTCAAACCCACAGAAATGCTTTATAATAATAAAGCGGTCTGCAGCCATAAGCAGGCCGGTGTGTAAGAACGGAAATCCGGGATCGTCCCAAAGCGTTTTAGCAGCGCGTCCGCTGTGCGGCGGGCCGGGCGGTTTCGTCTTTTTCAAATTTTATAGAGTAATTGGGAAAAGGAGTATTCTACTATGCTGACGAATGAATACCTGAAGCGCGTTTACGAAGGTCTGGAAAAGCGCAATGCCAACGAGCCTGAGTTCCTGCAGGCTGTGCGCGAGGTTCTGGAGAGCATCCAGCCCGTTGTTGAGAAGCACCCCGAGTACGAGAAGGCCGCTCTGATCGAGCGTCTGGTCGAGCCGGAGCGCATCATCACCTTCCGTGTGCCTTGGGTTGACGATCAGGGCAAGGTTCAGGTGAACCGCGGCTACCGTGTGCAGTTCAACAGCGCCATCGGCCCCTACAAGGGCGGCCTGCGCTTCCATCCCTCTGTCAACCAGGGCATCCTGAAGTTCCTGGGCTTTGAGCAGACCTTCAAGAACAGCCTGACCACCCTGCCCATGGGCGGCGGCA
>OGQJ01002902.1_pt1 | contig 12278 bp, 8 predicted proteins | sample 1553161 | NCBI WGS metagenome assembly OGQJ01 (sample SAMEA2579923, study PRJEB22360) | human gut metagenome | biome: human gut; feature: human-associated habitat; material: faeces | place: Denmark | collected 2008/2010 | reverse complement strand
ACAGGCGTCTGCTTTAGGCTCGGCAAGTGAGGGCGGTCTGATGCCCTCGGAGATTGGCCAAACCAATGATGAGATTCTAATGGAAGCGCTTGCAAATCCAGATCTAACGCCGGAACAGAAAGAGCAAGTGAAAGAAAAATGGGATTTGACAGATCGGTTGGCATCAGAAGGGCAGCCGAGTACGCGTGCGGGCAGTACCGCCGTTTTAAATGTTGATGCCGTTATGCAAGAGGATAATACCAAATGCGCTCCGGCTACGGTTCAACAGATTTTAAAGTATATTAAAAAAGCACACTCGTCGCAAACGGTACCTTCTCAAACCACCATTCAAAATGCGGTTGGGCGAGGGCCGGCTATGCAGACGGTATTGAATTATTTAAACAAAATGCAAAGCAGAAATACTTACGTTCGCCGCCTTGTTTCTGGCGAAGCGGATTTTCTAAACTGTGTTCGCACGATGTATAGTAAAATAAATGCACCGATTATTTTCACATTAGCCTCTTATGATACTGTTTACTGGCCCTATAAAACGGATGGACATTACACAAATTTAGTGGGATATTCAAATCCCAATCGCGATAATCCAGATCCGGCTCGAAATTCTTATTATATTGTAGATCCTTACTACTTCCCTAAGTATGGACATGGAATTTATGCCGACGGAAAATTTACGAGAAGTTTTACTCAACTTTGGAAAGTAAATACGAATAAAATGGGTGTAGGTCAGAATGCGATTGGGTATTAACGAATGAAAGGGTGACAGGGCATGCATGCCAAGGGGCTTGCCGCTTTCCTATCTTTTCTGATGTTGTTCCTTCTGCTCCTTACAGGCTGCGGCGGCACGCAGCGGAGTGATCCGGAGCAGACGACAGGCTCGGAGCAGGAGCCAAGCTCCCTGCGTTCGGCTTCCTCGGAAACGCTCCCATTCTCCCTCAAAAATCCCTCTGCGCCGAAGCGGATTTCCAACCAGCAGGCCCAATTGCTGTTTGATTCATCTTCCGCAAAGGGTGAGGCAAAAAAAATCCGCTACCTGAGCAATTTCTGCGGGGATCTTTTTTGTATGAGCTATGCAGGGCTGGATGGAGAGCAGGATTCCAACATCACCAGTTTTGCGATTTATGATGGCAAAACGCAGAAGGCCACACAGGTCGGCCAGATCGCCAATACGACCGCCTCCAGCGGGGATGCGGTTTTCATGGACGGGCGATATTTTTACACTTGGTATGGCAGTGCGGATGCTGGCGGCGCCGATATCAACAATTTGATTCGGATTGATACGAAGGATAAAAAGTTTAGCGTTGTGGCGAAGCGGAAAAACGTGGCCGCGCTGATCAACCTCAGCAAGCTGTCGGCAACGGAATTCATTGGCTACGTCCCCCGCCAAGAGGAAGATTCTATCGTCACGGAGATCGAGAAATACGATGGAAAAACCGGACAGCGCAAAACGATCCTGAAAAATGAATTTTTCTATCAGGGGGGCGAGCAGAACAGCCGGGGCACGGTTCTCGAGGTTGCCTGCGCCGCTGACGGCAAGATCTATGGCCTGGGCAGGCAGAAAAAAAACGGGGAGGATCACTGCTACCTTTACACCTACGATGGCAATGGGAAACTACTCTCCCAAACGGAGGAGGCGGAGATCGGTAAAGAAATTGGCGCCCCGCTGCACATGGATATTGTCGGCAACCTGTTGGTCGTGAAGGATTATAGCAGCTTGCGCGCTTCGCTTTTTATCCGGAGGGGGGAACATTATGAGCTGTTATTTGGAACAGATCAGGAGTATGATTTTGCAGGGAATTTAGAGAGCCTGTATAACAGTGAAAAAACGCCCTATCTGTATTTTCAAAAAAATAGTCTTGCCCGGTCAGCGGAGGCTGGAAAGCCCGTTATCTATGCAGTACATACGCAGACGGGGGAGATTACCCGGCTCCAGATGGACAGTGATTCAGAATATCCATTTCTTGACCGGATCAATATGGATGAGGGCGGGAATCTTCTGTTGCTATACCGGAAAGACGCGTACGGGCAGGAATTCAGAGCATATCGGGTAGACGGATCGTCCCTACAAAAAATCCTTTCCGAATAAAAGTGCCTATCAAAAATCTGTTGCGAAGTGTTTCACATTTCGCAACAGATTTTTCTCAACGAGGAGGCGGCTTCTAAGGCGCCACGAGAGAACGTCTTCATAACCACACAGGGTTCAAGCCTTGTAAACCTATCAGCAGGGCAGCGGTTACCCCAAGGCTGGCGTGTGCGTCTTTATCAAACCGGCCGTTGCAGAACGCATCTGCAACGGCCGGTTTGTAAAGCTTTAATTTTGCGGCTAACGCTCCTCCCGGAAATAATTTATCCCACAGCCTGCGGGTTGGGTGTTCTCTTTGCTCTTCCGGATAGAGGTGACGATCAGCACGATGGCTGTCACGAGGAAGGGCAGCATGTCGAAAATTGCCTCCGGGATGGTGACGATGTTTTTTGGAATATAAAATTTTAGGATGTTGAACGCGCCAAAGATAAAGGAGCCGAGAATCGCCTTGAATGGGTTCCAGCTTGCAAAGATCACGAGCGCTACGGCGATCCATCCAAGGCCGTTGACGCTGTCGGTTACCCAAATGCCGCCGCAGAGCACCAGCGAGATGTAGGCGCCGCCAATGCCGCAGACCCCGCCGCCGAGCAGGATATTGAAATATTTCACACGGGTGACGTTAACGCCCGCCGCATCGGCGGCGCCGGGATTTTCACCAACCGCGCAGAGGTTGAGGCCTTTGCGCGTGTGCAGGATGTATATGCCCATCAAAATGCATAGAAGAATCCCAAAATAAACGAAGGGGTTATATTGAAAAAAGAGCTTTCCAACATAGGGGATGTCGCTGAGCACGGGAATATGAATCGCCTGCACAGTGTTAGTGATTTTATCCGATAGCTTCAGCACGTCGATTCCGGCCTCAATCAGATGAGGAATCAGCGGCTCCGTTAATTCGCAGGGATGGTGGGATGAGAAGGCCGATTCGCGCAGAAAATCCCCGAAAAAATTGGCGAAACCCACGCCAAAAATCGTCAAGGTAAGGCCTGTCACGTTTTGGTTTGCTTTGAGCGTAACAGTCAAAAACGCATAGATGAGGGCGGAGAGGAGGCCTGCGAGAAATGCGCCAAGCACAGCGAGCACAATGTTTTGTGTGGTAAAGCCCACATAAAACCCTGCGATGGCGCCAATGGACATCATACCCTCCACGCCAAGATTCAGGTTGCCCGCTTTTTCCGTGACAATTTCGCCGAGCGTGCCAAACATCAGGGGCGTGCCAGCCAAAAGCGCGGCGTGCAGAAAGTTAACAAAGGTGTTCATTTGGCGTTGCCCCCTTTCTTGCGAAACGCAAAGGAGTAGCGAATGAAAAATTCACATCCCAGAATGAAAAACAGGATCACGCCCTGTAAAATATCCGCGGCATAGGAGGAAAGGCCGAATGCGGTTTGAATCACGCCGCTGCCCTTTTCCAGAATGCTAAAAAACGCTGTAAAAACAAGAATCACAAAGGGATTGAGCTGGCCAAGCCAGGCGACAATAATTGCCGTAAAGCCCACACCGCTCGCAACGCCTGTGGAGAGTGTAAAATCGGTGCCGGTAACCTGGAGCATGCCGGCAATGCCGGAGATTGCCCCGCTGAGAACCATCGTTACGATCATCACGCGCTTCACGTTGATGCCGGCATACCGGGCCGTGGCCTGGCTTTCGCCCACCACGCTGATTTCATAGCCGCTTTTGGTATAGCGCAGGTAAACGAATACAAGCACCACAAGCAGGAGACCGATGATCCATCCGAACTGCACGCCGAAAATTTTGCCGAGGTAGGCGTTCGGATCAAAAGTAGCGATTTTAGGGAAGCCGCGCGCCTCCGGATCCTGCCACGGCCCTTGGCGCAGGTAATCGACGATATAATAGGCAATATAGTTGAGCATCAGCGTCAACAGTGTTTCATTGGTGTTGAAGCGCGCCTTAAATACAGCGGGGATCAGCCCCCAGAGGCCGCCCCCGATTATACCGGCCAGGAAACAGGCCAGCATCAGCAAAAGGTGCGGCCAATCGCTGTGAAACAGCGCAAAATATGTGGCGAACACCGCGCCCATAATCAGCTGCCCCTCCGCGCCGATATTCCAAAACTTCATTTTGAAGGCAAGGGTCACGCCGAGAGAAGTGCCCAACAGAGGAATGCCGATTTTCACCGTGGACTGAATGGCAATTTTGCTGCGGAAGCAGCCGCGGATCATCTCGGCATAAACGTTCAGCGGGTTTTGCCCCAGCATCAGGATGAATAGCGCCCCTGCGGCGATGGCAAGGAGAAATGCACCCACGCGGAGCAGTGAGGCCTGCCATGGTGGGAGCTCTGGCTTTTTTACCACACGGAGCAGCGGTTCCGGCGAACTGCGCCGGGTCGCCAAAGAGGATGGGGTAGGCTTACTCATTGGGCGTCTGCCTCCTTTTTGATCGTTTCTCCGGCCATGAGGAGGCCGATTTGCTCTTTGGTGGCGCTCTGTGCCTCTAGAATGCCGGTGACCGCTCCATGGCACAGCACCATGATCCGGTCGCACAGCTCCAGCAGCACATCGAGATCTTCTCCGATGAAGAGCACTGCCACGCCTTTTTTCTTCTGCTCATTGAGTAGGTCGTAAATCGTGTAGGAGGAGTTGATATCCAACCCGCGCACTGGGTAAGCCGTGATCAGTAGCTGCGGCTCGGATTCAATTTCGCGCCCAAGCAACACCTTTTGCACATTGCCGCCAGAAAGGCGGGAAACCGGGGTCGTCACGCCGGGCGTGACGATTTCGAGCGTATCAATCAGCCGCAGGGCGAGCTCCCTTGCCGGTTTTTTATTGATAAAAGGGGATTTTCCGTTTTTGTAGGATTTGAGCAGCATGTTATCCGTCATACCCATGGAGGCAACCAGGCCCATGCCCAGCCTATCCTCTGGTATAAAGCTCATGCTGATGCCCATCTTTATAATTTCACGGGGCGATTTGCCCACGATATTTTCTTTTTTATAAAGGATCGCACCCTTTTCCGCGTGCATCAGGCCGGCGACGGTTTCGCACAGCTCCTTCTGTCCGCTGCCTGCAACGCCTGCAACGCCGAGAATTTCGCCGCCGTTTAAGTCGAAGGAGATATCGTTGAGCGCATAGACGCCGTCTTCATTGCGCACGGAGAGATGATGCACTTCAAACAGGGCCTTTTCCTGTTTCACACAGGGCCTTTCAATTTGTAGGGATACCTTTTTGCCAACCATCAGTTCTGTGAGCTCCTGAGCGTTGGTTTCCGCCGTCGCCACCGTGGCAACGCTTTTCCCCTTGCGCAGGATGGTTACGCGGTCGCTGATGGCGAGCACTTCGTTCAATTTATGCGTAATAATGATCACGGCGCAGCCCTGGTCACGCATGCTGCGCAGGATGGAGAAGAGCTTGTCCGTTTCCTGTGGCGTGAGCACAGCCGTCGGCTCATCGAGGATTAAGATGTCCGCGCCTCGGTAAAGCACCTTGAGAATCTCAACCGTTTGCTTTTCACTAACGGACATGTTGTAGGTTTTTTTCAGTGGGTCAATTTCCAAACCATATTTTTGACAGAGGGAAGTGATTTCTCCTGCCAGCGCTTTTTTTCGCAGGCGGCGATCTTTTTCCGTGCCCATGACAATGTTGTCCTGCGCAGTGAAAACATCCACCAGCTTGAAATGCTGGTGGATCATGCCGATGCCGAGCGACAGCGCATCATGGGGGGAAGCGATCGTGCGCCGCTCGCCCCGAACGTAGATTGTGCCGCTATCCGGATGGTAAATGCCGGATAGCATATTCATCAGCGTTGTCTTACCGGACCCATTTTCGCCAAGCAGGGCGAGAATCTCGCCCTGCTTGACGGACAGGCTGATATCATCATTGGCGACAACCGGGCCAAAGGTCTTTGTAATGTGTTTGAGTTCAATCGCAAAGTTTTGTTCAACCGTATCCAAATGAGATACCACCCATCTTCTTAAAGATTGCTGTTTTTATTTCGCTTCCACGTTATCAACATACCAGTTGAGCTTGCCGGCGATATAGTCATCCTTGAGATAGTCGCCGCTCTTGACCTGCTCTTTGCCGGTGTTATCCTTCAGCGGGCCGGCAAAAACTTTCAGGGTGCCGTCAACAATCGAAGCTCTTGCTTTCTCAATCGCTTCTTTTGTTCCATCCGCACAGTTGGCGGACAGCGGGGAAATATCTACGAGGCCTTCCTTCATGCCGTCGAAATAGTTGGTCGGCGTCCAGGTGCCGTCGATGACCTGCTTTATGGCGATTACGATAGCCGGGTGTGTGATCCTGTGGCGGCACCGCAAAAGGATCCATCTGCGGGAAGGGACGAGTCCCATCCCGGCACAGGAGAAACGGGGGCTGTTCCTGGGCAACAGCGGGATGATTGCGATGATGGTGCTGAGCGGTATCCTGATGCTGAGCGATGACGTCGCAGCCAAGATCAAGCAGGGCGATGGCGGCGCTCTTTTCCTTATTCAAGTCAAACCAAGTGTTGGTTACTTTTACATAGACTTTGGCGTCTTTATTCACGCTCTTAACACCGAGGGCAAATGCGTCGATACCACCGGTGACCTCGGGGTTGCTGCTTCCCTGTGCGGCAACATAGCCGATCTTGTTGCTTTTGGTTTTCAGGCCGGCTGCAATGCCGGTGAGATAACGAGCCTCATAGATGCGGCCGAAATAATTGTTGAGGTTTTTACCATTATTCTTGTAGCCGGAGCAGTGGGAGAAGATGACCTCCGGATACTCCGCAGCGAGCTGCTCCATTGTATCCATATAGCCGTAGCTTGTGCCAAAGATGATATTGCAGCCCTCTTCTATACATTCCCTAATGGCAGTTTCAATCGCTTTTTTATCCTGGTCGTCAATGTTATTCTTGCGAATAATCTGGTTGTCTTGCAGGCCGAGCGTTTTCTGCATGTCCACAATTCCTTGGTCATGCGCGTGGGTGTAGCCGGAGGTGTCCTTCGGATTTCCAATGTGGATAACGCCGACTTTGATCTGCCCTTTTGCAACAGGAGCGAACGTGCTTTTTGGAGCCTCAGATGCATTGTTGTTGGATGATTCTCCCGTGTCGCCGCCGCCAGAACAGGCCGCAAGGGCGAAAACCATTGCAAGAGCCATCAGCAGGGCGAGCGCCTTGGTGAACTTCTTCATTTTTGATTCCTCCAAAATATTTTTATGTTACGGAAAAGCGCCGGAAGCCCGGCCCCTTTCCTAACAGTCCTGTGATGTAAATACGACCGTGCCGTTTTTCATGGATTCTACGATGGCCAGAGATTCCAGATGGATACCCATCCCTCGAATGAGCGCTCCGCCCGGCTGGAAGCCCTTTTCAATCACGATTCCGATCCCCTCCAGCGTAGATCCTGCCTGATCGAGAATGTCCTTGAGCCCGATGAGCGCGCGCCCATTTGCCAAGAAATCATCGATAACGAGCACATGATCGTCCGGCCCAAGATAATCTTTTGAAACCCCGATCAGATAGGCTTTATTTTTTGTGAAGGAGAAAACCTCGCTGGTATAGAGGTTTTCTCCCACATTGCGGTGCGCCCCTTTTTTGGCAAAAACAACAGGCACAGAGAAATATTGCGCCGCAATGCACGCGATCCCTATACCTGATGCCTCGATCGTTAAAATTTTATTGATGGGTGCGGATTGGAATAAGCGGTGGAATTCCTTCCCGATCTCATTGAGCAGAGTAACGTCGATTTGATGGTTTAAAAACATATCGACTTTTAAAATGTCATCGCCCAAAACTTTGCCGTCCCGCAAAATTCGCTCTTCCAGAAGCTTCATAAACGCTTGCCCATCCCTCTCAGTTCATCTGAAGGCCTGTTCCCTCGATGATCTGCCATAATAAAGGCCTTGGCAACATTTCCTGAATGAAACCGAAAAAGCAGCCGATGGATTACCAGCTGCTATCCTGCTCCAATTTTCCTCATGCCGCAATCGCCTTATGATATCAAAGATAGTTTATAATAATCTCGGATAGAAATCAAGTCTATGCTGCTCTTTTTTCGGAGAAAGAGGACATTTTTACGCTTTTTTGGGACGCGGTATCAGAAAGAAAAGCATGGTCAGGGGATATGCGTCCTCTTTACTGCGGCCGATCAATGCTTGCTGCCGGAAATTAGGCTCATTTGCGTGCTACATGAACCATAGAAACGCCCTGCCGGATTGGTCCGACAGGGCGTTTTGCAATCAATCCAGAAAATCCTTGAGTTTTTTGCTGCGGCTCGGATGGCGCAATTTTCGCAGCGCCTTCGCCTCGATCTGACGGATGCGCTCACGGGTGACGTTGAATTCTTTGCCGACCTCCTCTAGCGTGCGCGGGTGGCCATCCTCCAGCCCGAAGCGCAGGGAGAGCACCTTTTCCTCCCGCGGCGTGAGCGTTTTGAGCACGTCGCCGAGCTGCTCCTTGAGCAGGAGCATGGAGGCCGCGTCCGCCGGGGCGAGCGCGTCGTCATCCGGAATGAAATCGCCCAGGTGGCTATCCTCCTCCTCGCCGATGGGCGTTTCAAGGGAGACGGGCTCCTGTGCGACGCGCAGAATCTCGCGCACCTTGTCAACCGGCATATCAAGCTCCGCGGCGATTTCCTCCGCCGTCGGGTCACGCCCGTTTTTGTGCAGAAGCTGGCTGTTGGTTTTCTTCACCTTGTTGATGGTTTCCACCATATGCACGGGGATACGGATGGTGCGCGCCTGATCCGCGATCGCGCGGGTGATGGCTTGGCGAATCCACCAGGTCGCGTAGGTAGAAAATTTGAATCCCTTGGTGTAGTCAAACTTATCCACCGCCTTGATCAGGCCGAGGTTGCCCTCCTGGATCAGGTCGAGGAACTGCATGCCGCGCCCCACATAGCGCTTTGCAATGCTGACGACCAGGCGCAGATTTGCCTCCGCCAGCCGCTGCTTAGCGACCGGATCGTTTTCACTGATGCGGATGGCAAGGTCAATTTCTTCCTCACTGCTCAACAGGGGAACGCGGCCGATCTCTTTGAGATAGACCTTGACAGGATCGTCCATTGCTACATTTTTGTTATCGACCCCAATGGAAAGGTCGGGATCCGCTGCCTTTGGCATATCCGGCGTGTCAAACGTAATCACATCCAGGGAAGCGTCTCCGAGATCGTCGATAATTTCAATATTTTGGCTTTCAATCGTGTCGTAGAGCTTGTCCAGCTCCTCCACGTCCATATCCATTTCTACGATGGCCGCATCAATCTCATGCGTCGTCAGGCGGCCGCTTGCTTTGCCTTTATCCAACAAGCTTTTGACCGACTGCTTTTTCTCCGTGTTTTCCATATCCATACCATCCTTTCATGCGCGTTTGAGGCAAAGGCTTTGCGCCTGCAAACGGCACCCTACACCCTATGTATTTTGCGTTTCCCCTGTCAGGCGGCCTACGGGGAGTCGCTCTTCTTTTGAAAAAGCGCGCGGAACTCATCGTCGCTGGCCGAAGCGGGATCCGCTGTTTCAAGCTTAGCTTTTTCCTCAAAGAGCACTTTTATACAATCGCCGCATTCTGCGACGGTATTGCTGATTGCCGCGCCCTGTGCGAGAATGCCCGCAATGGCGCCCATTTCCACGGGGGTAAAGCGTGCGGAGAGTAGAGCGAGCTCCGGTGTGTGCCCCTCCTGGATCACGGCGCACACGGCTGCGAAAACGCGGCGGTTGAAATCCGTGAGAAAATTCTCCGGCGTTATCTGGCTTTCGATTTTTGTCAAAAAATCCGGATTGCGCATCAATGTGGCGATCAGCGTTTCTTCCGCCTTCGCTGCGCGCAGGTGACGGGTGCGCTCCGGGTTGGCTGCGCTTTGCGGAGAAGCATCCATTTGCTGCACGGCACGCATCGCTGTTTTTTCCTGCGTCCGGCGGCGGGAGCGGAGCGCCCGTTCCAGCTGGGAGAGAATAGCCTCCTTGCCGACCTCCAGCTCGGAGGCGAGCTTGCCCGCATATACGTCCCGCTCAATAGGGCTGTCCACCTGTGCAAGCACGCCTATGGCGGCGGTGAGAAAGCTGACCTTGCCGTCCGGGATGGAAACGTCAAACTTTTCCCGTTCCCGCAGCAGGCGGTATTCCACGTCGTTAGCCGCTCCTTCAAGGAGGTCGCGTAGCCTGTCAGGCCCGTATTGACGCAAGATTTCATCCGGATCCTTACCGCCCGACAGGCGCAGCACACGCAGCTTCATCCCAATCTCGTTGAAAATGCCAATTGCCCGGCGGGTAGCCTCTTGGCCCGCGCCGTCCGCATCGTAGGAGAGGATGACCTCATCTGCATAGCGGGCAAGCAGCCGCGCCTGTTCGCGGGTGAGTGCCGTGCCCAGGCAGGCTACCGCATTGGTAAAGCCGGCCTGATGGTAGGCAATCACGTCCATATATCCTTCTGCTAAGATCAATTTACCCTGATTGGCGCTTTTGGCAAAATTGAGCGCAAAAATTGCCTGGCTTTTTTTATAGACGAGCGTGTCCGAGGTGTTGACGTATTTCGGCTTGGCATCATCGAGCACGCGGCCGCCGAAAGCAATCACATTACCGCGCAGGTCAATGATGGGGATCATCATCCGGTTGCGGAAGTTGTCATAGCAGGAAGTGCGGCCGTTTTTATCGCTGCGGCGCGCAAGGTTGGCGTTTACAAGTTCCGCTTCGGAATAGCCCTTCTGCCGCATGTGACGCAGGAGCCCATCCCATCGGTTCGGCGCACAGCCAAGCCCAAAATGGCGGATTATTTTCGCGTTGAGGCCCCGGCCCTGTAGATAGGAGAGCGCTGCCGCCCCCTCGGGCGTGAAGAGCGTTTCATGAAAATAGCGGGCTGCCTCCCGGTTTGCCTCCAGCATGCGGCGGCGTTGCTTCATCAGGGTGTCGTCATAGCCATCCTGCGGCAGGGCAAGGCCCGCACGGTCTGCCAAGCTTTTTACGGCCTCCATATAGTCAAGGTTGTCCATCCGGCGCACGAAGGTGATCGCGTCGCCCCCTGCGCCACAACCAAAGCAGTAGAAGGATTGGGTTTCTGGATAAACCGTGAAGGAGGGCGTTTTCTCGTTGTGAAAGGGGCACAGCCCCGTATAAGTTCGCCCGCGCCGCCTGAGGTTCACATACGGCGCAATAATCTCTTCAATATCAATTTTGGAGCGCAGCTCCTGTAAAAATTCATCGCTGAGCAAAGCGGGCCTTCCCCCCAATCAGGCTGGTGCTCCAGGCATCAGACTCGCCAGGAGCGCGGGATAAACAGCGCGTCAAATACGCGCAGGGCGTAGGAGTCGGACATGCCGGCAATATAGTCGCACGCGGCGCGCTCAGCACCCTCCTCCTCGCAAATAAGGGCATATTCTTCAGGCAGATCATCAGGATGGCGGACGAAATGCTCATACATATGCTTTAAAATATCGATGGCCTTTCCTTCTTCCCCTTTGCAGCGGGGGTTGGTATATACCTTCTCAAACATGAAGCTGTGCAGCTCGTCAAACGGCTTTTTAATTTCCGGCGCAAGGCAGATCGTATCGGCTTTTTCACTGGTGAGGATCGCGGAGATCACCAGCGTGTTGATGCGCCGAGATTTGGTATTACCCAGTATAGCGCAGGCGCTGTCCGGCAGATCTTCCTGCCGGAGCACGCCGCCGCGCATCGCATCGTCGATATCGTGGTTGATGTAGGCGATCCGGTCGGCGAACCACAGGATCTGCCCCTCTAGAGTCTTGGCCTTCACGCTGCCCGTGTGGCACAGGATCCCCTCCCGCACCTCCTGGGTCAGGTTCAGCCCGTCTCCTTCCAGATCCAGCAGGTCGTCCTCGATCTGGAATGCCAGCCCCAGCTTTGCCCCATACTGATCTGCCAGTGCGACCTGTTCTTTCGGAGCAAATCCCGCTGCACATCCCAGCCGGCATGCTCCGCGAATCAGGGCACCGGTCTTGGCGGCACACATGGCTTCCTGTTCTTCCAGTGTGACATCGCTGCGTTTCTCGTTTGCCATATCCATGATCTGACCGCCGACCATACCGGCTGCACCGGTTGCAGCGGTGAGGATTTGCAGCAGTTCCACTTTCATTTCCGGTTCCAGTATCGGATCACGCAGAATTACGGCAAATGCTTCTGTCAGCAGGGCATCACCTGCCTGCAACGCCACAGCATGTCCGAATGCCTTATGACAGGACGGCTTGCCGCGGCGGTAGTCGTCGTTGTCCATTTCCGGCAAGTCATCATGGATCAAGGAAAAGGTGTGCACCATTTCAATG
>OGQJ01002891.1_pt1 | contig 12321 bp, 8 predicted proteins | sample 1553161 | NCBI WGS metagenome assembly OGQJ01 (sample SAMEA2579923, study PRJEB22360) | human gut metagenome | biome: human gut; feature: human-associated habitat; material: faeces | place: Denmark | collected 2008/2010 | reverse complement strand
CTCGCAGGAATGCTCCATGTATCCGGACTCCATGCTGCAAACCATTCCGGTATCAGCTATTACAGTTGAAACAATTTTTGATATGTCTGAGCGCGGCGACGAACTCGCACGGAAAATCGACGCCGAACTGGCACAGCATTTTGCTGTCGCGCTGCGCAACATTTCTCTGAATTTCGATCAGGAATGTGTCGTGATCCAAGGCATTTTTTCCAATGCGGACGACTATTTCAAACAGCAGCTGAATGAGAAGCTGATGGAATTTCATTATTATTTTGACAATACGCCGTTCGAGATCCAATACGATACGCGGCCAATCTCCAAACTGGATCAGATGGGTGCCTATGCTTATATGTTGGACAGCTATCTCTCAAACAGCGAATTGTATGCAGGCGCCTGACTTCCCTGACAAGCCACGCGGCAACCGCATCCGCTGGAGCCGCGCAATCAATATGAATCAATTAGCCCAATAAACAATCTATCAGGAGGAACTACACATGAAAAAACTGACCAACCGCGCTTCGATCCCCGAACTTCTGAAGGACATGTCTCTGGATGAAAAGCTGACGCTTCTGACAGGCAGATCGGCCTTCCTGGCCGGCGGCTGCCCGGAACGTGATATCCCGAATCCTCTGTTTCTTGATGGCGGAACAGGCTTCAACACCATGCAGATGGAGATCGAAGCCAGCTATCGCGTCATGGAAGAGAAGAATGGTGCCGTTGACCCTGAGAGCATCACAAGTCCCATGGCTGGCCTGACGCTTGGGATGGCCCCCGGTGCTGTCCGTGAGGACGGTGCAGAACCTACGGAGGAAGAAAAGAAAACAGCTGCACGGATCGCAGAGATTCTTGATGAGACTCGTCCCGCAGACCGCCGCCTCGGCTGCTATCCGCCGGGCATGTTCTTCGGCGCTACAATGAATCCCGACGTGATCTACCGCTGCGGTGAAGCGCTTGGCCGCGAAGCATCCGCCTGCCATGTTGACGTTCTTCTCGGTACACCGAATGTCAATCTGCACCGTGACCCGCGCTGCGGCCGCTTGTTTGAAGGCTATTCCGAGGATCCCTGCGTCGTTAAGTCGCTGGCTCCCAGCTTCGTGCGGGGCGTGCAGGACACCGGTGTCGTTGCGAATGTCAAGCATTTTGCCGCAAACAATCAGGAGACAGAACGCATGGGCGTGAATGAGCACATTGGAGAGCGTGCGCTGCGTGAGTTGTATCTGCCAGGCTTCAAAGCCTGCGTCGATGCAGGCTGCAAGACCCTGATGTCCTCTTATAACCAGATCAACGGCTATCCCAGTTCTCAGAATCCTTGGCTGCTGCGCAAGGTACTCCGTGAAGAATGGGGCTTCAAAGGCTTTGTCATGTCTGACTGGGGCGGCGTTTATAACCGCGTTGCTGCACAAAAGGCCGGCAATGATGTCTGCATGCCCGGGCCGCGCGCAATCAGCGAACTGAAAGCCGCCGTAGCATCCGGCGAACTTTCTATGGCGCAGATCGATGAAGCGTGTGAAAACTATCTGAACATCATGCTGGAAATGCCCATCCTGAAGGGCCGGAGATACACCAGCATTGATTGCGAGCATTCGCTTGCCGCTGCCTATGACGCAGCAAAAGAAGGCATCACACTGCTCAAAAACGACGGTGTCCTGCCTCTGAGCAAAGCAAGCAGCGTCGCGTTCTATGGCGCGCGCAGCAAGAAGTTCTGCGAATCCGGTGCAGGCTCTGCTGAGGTTGCTACGGAACTGAGCACAAACATGTATGACTGCACATGCGCACTGATTGGCGACAAGCATGTCAGCTTTGAACAGATCACCGATCAGACTGATTACGTCGTTGTTACCATCGGTGCAAACGGACAGGAAGGCGCAGATCGTCTGGATATGGAGATGGAGCCTGAGGATCGTCCGGTTCTTGAGCGCGCCATCGCAGAAGCGACCGCTGCACAGAAAAAGGTCATTCTCGTTCTGAATATCGCTGCACCGATTGACATCGCACAGTACGTTGATCAAGTTTCTGCGATCCTCTGCGTGTATCTGCCCGGTATGTGCGGCGGCCAGGCTGCGGCAGATATTCTCTTCGGCGATGTGAACCCGTCCGGCAAACTGCCTCTAACCTTCCCGAAGCACTATGCCGATACGCCGACCTACCTCAACTTCCCGGGAGAAGGCAGTGAGGTCACATACGGCGAAGGCATTTACGTCGGCTATCGCTACTATGACAAGAAGCATATTGAGCCGCTGTTCCCGTTTGGCTTCGGTCTGAGTTATACGAGTTTTGCGCTGTCCGGTCTGCAGGTTCCGCAGGAGGCAAACCTGGAGGATGGCAAGACCATCAACGTCAGCGTCAACGTCAAAAATACCGGCCGCGTGGCCGGCAGCGAGGTTGTTCAGATCTATATCAACGATGTGCAGGCAACGCTTGACAAGCCCGTTAAGGAACTCAAGGCTCTGAAAAAGGTATTCCTGCAGCCCGGCGAGCAGAAGACTGTCACATTTGAACTGAGTAAGCAGGACTTTGCCAGCTATGATGTTAAGCAGCAGCAGTGGACCACAGAGCCCGGCGAATATCAAATCCTTGCCGGTACATCCAGCCGTGATATCGCACTGTGCAGTTCCGTTGAAGTCAAATGCGTCAATCCCTACGGCCTTACGCCGTTCACCCCGATTGCAAAACTGGTCACTGATCCGGCTGCGATTGCAATCCTGAAAAAGCATATTCCCGGCTGCGACCCGGTCGCGGATTCTAGTTTCATGATTGTGTTCCAGCCGCAGGTACCGTTCTGTGACGCATGGCGCATGACATTTGCAACAAATCTTTCTGGCTCTGAGCAGGAAAAGAAGGCTGTTTACGACGCAATCTGCGCTGATTTCGACCGTGCAAACCGGACGGCAGGCTGAGGCTGTGGGTGCGAACATGAAAGGAACTTATTTTCTCGGTGCAGATGCACCGGTCAAATTTGAAACGCGCGACATGCAGTTTGGCCCGCTTTCCCCGACAGATGTTCTCATGCGGGTACACGCGTGCGGCGTTTGCGGCACGGACGTTCATATTTACAAAGGCGAGGCGGGCTCTGCGCCCGTCACGCCGCCGGTCGTGCTCGGACATGAGTTTTCCGGCATTGTGACCGCAGTTGGCTCTGCGGTCACAACCTGCCGCCCGACAAAATCGCGGCGGATCCCAACATGTACTGCGGTATCTGCCGCCCCTGCCGGGAAGGCAGAAAGCAGAACTGTGAGCATCTGTTTGCGCTGGGTGTCAACACGAATGGCGGCTTTGCGGAATTCTGCGTTCTGCCGCAGACACAATGCTTCGTGCTGCCGGAGGATGCCGACTTGGACGCAGCTGCGATGGTCGAACCGCTTGCCTGTGCGATACACGGCATTGATCAAGCCGGTATCCGCCCCGGCTGCAACGTTCTTGTGATCGGAGGCGGCGCGATTGGACTCTTGATGGTGCAGCTGGCCAAGCTGAGTGGCGCAGCAAACGTGCTTTTGAGTGAGCCTGTCGCAGTCCGGCGAAAAATCGGAGCAGAGGTTGGCGCAGACGCGGTCGTTGATCCGATCCACGAAAGTCTTCCTGAAAAGATCCGTCAGGTTTTTGGCGCGGACGGCGCCGACACCGTTATTGAGTGCGTCGGCAATCCGCAGGCAGCACTTCAGGCAGTCGAAAGTGCCGGGCCGGGCGGGACGGTTCTTCTGTTCAGCGTACCGAAGGTCGGCTCCACCATTCCCCTCCCCTTGATGGACATCTATAAAAAAGAACTGCACATCCACGGTTCGATCATCAACCCGGATACGCATCAGCGCGCAGTTGATCTGATTGCCGCGGGAAGACTGGAACTCAAAAAACTGATAACCCATACGTTTGATCCCGAACACCTTGAAGAGGCGATTCTCTGCCAGATGGGCAGCGAATCGATCAAGGTTCTTGTAAAACCGTCTCAGGACGACTGAAAGGAATTGTATTATGAAAAGCACCATGCTCCAGCAGGTGATGGAGGCTCCGCGAAAAATCACATTCCGAACTGTTCCTGTACCGCAGCCACAGCGTGGTCAGGTACTGATTGAAGTCAAACGGATCGGCATCTGCGGAAGCGATATTCATGTTTACCATGGCATGCACCCTTTTACCTCCTACCCCATTACGCAAGGCCATGAGTTGTCCGGTCAGATTGTCGCCCTTGGTGCAGATGTCAGTGACTTCACGGTCGGACAGCGCGTCACCATCGAGCCTCAGGTATTTTGTGGAAAATGCTACCCTTGCAGACACGGAAAGTACAACCTCTGCGACGAGTTGAAGGTTATGGGCTTTCAGACAACCGGTGCATGCAGCACATACTTTGCCGTAGATGCCGCAAAAGTCGATCTACTGCCCGATGATGTGAGTTATGACGAGGGCGCAATGATTGAGCCGCTTGCAGTTACAGTCCACGCAGCAAAGCAATTTGCAGATATTCAGGGTGCAAATGTCGCCATACTTGGTGCTGGGCCAATCGGAATCCTTCTCGCGCAGTCAGTGAAGGCACTCGGTGCGCGTCAGGTGCTGATTACCGACGTATCAGATTACCGTCTGTCCGTTGCAAAATCGGTCGGCGCAGACTTCACCGTCAACACAGCCAACAGCAACTTTGGCGATGCACTGATTGCTGCCTTTGGAGCAGATAAAGCAGATGTTATTTATGACTGTGCCGGAAATGACGTTACCATGGGGCAGGCTATCCGGTATGCACGCAAGGGCAGCACAATCATTCTTGTGGCCGTTTTTGCAAAAATGGCCTCTGTTGATTTGGCTGTTCTGAACGACCATGAATTGGACCTCAATACGACGATGATGTATCGCCATGAGGATTATGTCGATGCCATTTCGTTCGTACATAAGGGTCTAGTTCAGCTGAAGCCGCTGATGAGCCGTCACTTCCCGTTCCGTGCTTTCCATGATGCCTATGTCTATATTGATGAAAACCGCGAAAAGACTATGAAGGTGCTCATTGATGTGGACGATTTGCGCGAAGACAATCTTTCTCCTGCGTCAGGCCCAGATTTGAAGCCAGCTATCGATCATATTTGATCAGAGAAAATGCTATGAGGAGTATTTGTATGCATGCAGACAAGCAGTTCCGCAAGGAATTGATGTCTCTGGCGATTCCCTTTGCACTGCAGTGGCTTTTGAACGCGCTGGTTGGCGCGTCAGACGCCTTGATGCTCGGCCGACTGACACAAGAATCCATTGCCGCTGTGTCGCTTGCCAATCAGGTATCCTTTGTGCTTTCCCTTTTTATTGGCGCGATTGTTGGCGCGATAGGCGTGCTGGTCGCACAGTATTATGGAAAAGGCGATTTTGACACTGTACGGAACCTGCTGAGCATGGCGCTGCGTTATGTACTGGTACTGACCGTTATTTTCTTCTTGCTGGCATTCTTTCTTCCGGAACACCTTATGACCGTATTTACGGACGAGCAGGACTTGATTGCCATTGGCGCAAGCTATCTGCGCATCGTCAGCTTTTCTTATTTATTTCAGGGCGCCTCACAGTGCTATCTGATGCTGATGAAAGTTGATGGCAGAGCCAAAGTCAGCGTTTGGATCTCCGCTGTTACCGTCGTGGTGGACATGACCGCAGATTATTTTCTAATCTACGGCGCGGGCAAACTCCCGGCGCTGGGCGCAAACGGTTCCGCCTATTCTACGATTGCAGTTGAGGTAATTGCTCTTTGCTGGTGTGTCGCAGCCTCTTATCAAAAGGGACGCATTCACCCCAATAGTCGGAGTCTTCGCTTTTTCTCGCCCCGTCTGGAAAAGGATATGCTATGCATCGCATTTCCGATGCTGGCAAGTTCCCTGAGTTGGGGACTCAGCATTGTCGCGCACTCGGTCATTATCGGCCACATGGGAACAGATGCTACTGCTGCCTATTCAGTCACGAATGTGGCAACAAGCCTGATCCAGTGTCTGAGCCAAGGCTTTGCCAACGGCGCCGGCGTCATGCTCGGCACACTTCTGGGGCAGAACCTGTTTGAGAAGGCAAAGGAATATGGCAAGCGCTTCTGGATCATCGCGCTTCTCTGCGGCTTTGCAAATGCAACTCTGCTGTGCGTTATCGGCCCACTGATCTATCACTTCTATGTTCTGGAGCCAGCCGCAAAGCATTATCTGATTCAAATGCTTGCATACAATGTGCTCTATATGTTTGCGTACTCGTTCAACGCAATCTTTACATGCGGCGTTTTTCCGGCAGGCGGAGATGCAAAATACGATGCGGTCAGCGTATTGATTGCAACGTGGTGCCTGGCGCTTCCGATCTCTGCTTTGGGCTGCTTTGTGTTCCGCTGGCCGGTCATGGTCGTTTATATGGTCATGTGTGCCGATGAGATCGTCAAATTCCCGTTTTTACTGCCAAGATACAAAAAATATATTTGGCTGCGGAATTTAACGGTAGAATCTTAAAAACATTCTTAGAACTACATACAGAAAGAGGCGCTGATATTTGCATATCAGCGCCTCTTTCCTGTTATAATTCTTTTTATTTACGCTCCATGGCGCAGAATCCATTCTGCCCAAGGGTGAGGGTTTCGCCGGTATATTCGGCGATGCCACCGCCAAGGAGGATCGTTCCGCTATGCGGAAGCGTCCATGGATTTTCCGAGCGATTGCAGCAAACCGCCACGTTTTTGCCCTCGTACTGCCGCAGGAGCATCATCCGTCCGCCGCCTGCTTCCAATACAAGAACTGTACCGCGCCGCAAAGCGGGCGTGCTTTTTTTTACACGCGCCAGCGATTGATAGAATGAAACCAGATTTCCGTCTTCCCTGCCCCACGGATAATATGCGCGGTTGAACGGGTCGCGGTAGCCGGTCATGCCCGCCTCGTCACCGTAATAGATGCACGGCATACCGGGAAGCATGAACTGCAGAAACGCCGCCATTTTAAGGCGTTTTTTCCCTTCTGCAAGCTGCTCCGCTGTAAAGTGCCGCCGGGCCAGCTCCGCGCGGTCGCCGTCGCGCGGGTCGAGAATCGCGTTGATGGCGCGCGGGGTGTCGTGCGTGGACAGAATATTCATCACAGTTTGCAGCACATCGGGCGGATAATTCTCCGCGATCGTGCGGATAGACGCGCCGAGCCCTGTCCCGTCGTCCTCGCCGCGCACATAGCGGAGGATAGCCTTCTGCCATGGGTAATTCATAACAGAATCCAACTGCCGGTCGGTAAAATATCGGCGGCGGCAGTCATATGCAATTTTGTTGGACGCATCCTCCCAGACCTCACCAATAAGAAGCGCGTCCGGCTTGACCTGACGGATACGCGCACGCAGACGCGCCAGAAATGCGTCCGGCAGCTCGTCGACAACGTCCAGCCGCCAGCCGTCCGCGCCAAGCATCAGCCAGCGGACGACGACACTGTCGTCACTGTCAATGATATAGTCCATATAATCCGGGTTCATCTTATCGACACACGGCAGCGTCGTGATCCCCCACCAGCTGTCGTAAACATTCGGATACTGCTTGAACCGGAACCAGCCGCGGTACGGCGAGGCCGGGTCGTGAATTGCCTGCTGGAAATAGGCGCTGCGGCTGCCGACGTGGCTGAATACGCCGTCGAGAATGACCTTCATCCCCAGCGCATGCGCCGCGTTGCAGAGCGCGCGGAAATCCTCCTCTGTACCGAGCATGGGGTCAATGCGCTTGTAATTGCAGGTATCGTACCGGTGCGTCGACCATGCATAGAAAATCGGATTGAGGTATAGGAGTTCGACACCGAGTTCATGCAGATACGGCAGCTTTTCGCGGATACCGTTCAGATTTCCGCCGTAAAAGTCATTATTGAGAACCTCGCCGTTGGCATCCGGCAGATAGACCGGCACATCGTCCTTGTTCTCATGCACCCAGTATGGCTCGATCTTCCCGGCCAGATCACAGGCTCCGGCCTGATAAAAACGATCTGGGAAGATCTGATACATGACCGCGCCCGCACAGTCATCCGGGACGGGAAATTTGTCCTCCAGGACACTGAGCTGCCAGAGGCCGCCGTCTTCCATGTTCGTGTCGCTTTCGCCCTGCTTGAACAGGCGGAACGCGCCGTCCTGCGTGGTGATATGGAAGTAATAGAAATACAGTCCGGCATTGGAAATCGTCAGTTCCCCGCCCCAGGTATCGTAGAGCGTATCGTCCAACTGCTTTGCAAACGGGACACGGCGCAGTTCCGCACCGTTTTCCGCCTGCAAAACGAGGCAGACCGCCGTTGTACGGCAGGAGCACGGGATCATGATGTGCAGCGTGCAGACCTCCTGCTTTTTGAGCGTTCCGAAGGGCGTTTTGAACTGCGAAAGCTTGCTGTCGAATAGAATTCTCATGTGGCGTACCGTCCATTTCATCAGGGAAGGGGCCGACGCTCCTTGTCGGCCCCTTCAGAATATTTTCTGCGGGAATTACAGATTCCAGATTTCCTTGGCATACTGCTTGACCGAGCGGTCAGAGGAGAAAATACCGGCTCTGGCAATGTTCGTGAGAGACATTTTTGCAAAGCGGGTGCGATCCTGATAGATCTCGACTGCATGCGCCTTAGCAGCCTTATAACTTGCAAAGTCCGCGACAGTCATGTAGCTGTCCGCTGCGCCGAAGCGCGGTGTCAGGAGCGAAGCGGCAACATCATCGAAGCGCTGCCCCAGTACGCCGGAGGTCAGCATTTGCAGGACTCTGTCAAGTTCCGGCGTCAGGAACTGGCGCGGATCATAGCCGCGCTGCCAGAGCGCCTGTACCTCGTCAGCCGTCATGCCGAACAGGAACATGTTTTCATCACCCACGCGTTCGCGGATCTCGACGTTCGCGCCGTCGAGCGTGCCGAGCGTGACCGCACCGTTGATCATCAGCTTCATATTGCTGGTGCCGGAGGCTTCCTTACCCGCAACAGAGATCTGCTCGGACAGATCGGCCGCGGGGATAATGATCTCCGCCAGCGAGACTTTATAGTCTTCGATGAAGACCACCTTGAGCTTGTTCTGCACCTGCGGGTCAGAGTTTACAAGATTGGAAACGGCGACGATGAGCGAAATGATCTGCTTGGCCAGATAATAGCCTGCGGAAGCCTTGGCCGCAAAGATAAACGTCTGCGGGTAGACCGGCTTTTCCGGGTGATCCTTGATGTCATTGTAAAGCGTCAGGATATGCAGAACATTCAGCAGCTGGCGCTTATATTCATGCAGGCGCTTAACCTGCACATCGAAGATCGAATCCGGGTCAACGTTGATGCCGTTGTGCTCCGCAATATAGGCGGCAAGGCGTACCTTATTCTTGCGCTTGATGGCCTGCAGATTTTCCAAAACATCCGCATTGTCGCGGTATTGGAGCAGCGCCTCGAGTGCATTCGCATCCTTCAGGAAGCCGTCGCCGATGAGGGATTGCAGATAGCCGGTCAGCGCCGGGTTCGACTGGCACAGCCAGCGGCGGTACGCAATGCCGTTTGTGATGTTCAGGAAGCGGCTGTGATCGAGATTGTAATAATCCCGGAAAATGGTTTTTTCAAGAATCTCCGTGTGCAGCTGTGAAACGCCGTTGATCTTATGGCAGCAGGCCAAACACAAATTCGCCATGCGGACCTCGCTGTTTGTAACAGCGGCCATGTAGTCCCACTTGCCGGGATCGTTTGGGTAGACGCAGTGCAGCTTTTCCATAAGGCGGCGATTGATCTCCTGGCAGACGGCGTAAATGCGCGGCAGCTGCTCCCGGAACAGATCGACCGGCCAACGCTCAAGCGCCTCGGCCATGACGGTATGGTTGGTATAGGAAAGCGTCGCACAGGTGATCTCCCACGCGCGTTCCCAGCCGTAGTCGTGCTCGTCAACCAGCAGCCGCATAAGTTCGGGCACACAGAGTGCCGGGTGTGTATCGTTGATATGCACAGCGACCTTATCGGCCAGATTATCAAGTGTATGGTAATTTTTCAGATGCTCATTCAAAATCGACTGCAACGAACTAGACACCAACAGATACTGCTGGCGCAGGCGCAGGCGCTTGCCGTTGATATGGTCGTCCGCCGGATAGAGAACCTTTGAAATCGCCTCAGCCATGGTGTTCTGCTCAAGCGCGCGGACATAATCGCCGCGTGAGAACGCATTCATGTCAAAGCTTTGCGGCATACTGGCGCTCCATAGGGTCAGCTTGTTGACTGCTTTTGAGCCGTAACCGGAAATGTACAGATCGTGGGGCACAGCAATGACAGACTGATAGCCGGTCTGGGCAGTTTTGAACTTGTCGCCGTCCATCCACTCATGCACTTGCCCGCCGAAACGAACCTCCACAGCGTCGTCCTTGCGGGTATGCAGCCACACATCGCCCATTTCAAGCCAGTTGTCCGGGAACTCCATCTGCCAGCCGTCTACGATCTTCTGACGGAAGATGCCAAATTCATAGCGGATGGAGAAACCGGTTACAGGATAATTCAGGCCGGTCGCCGCATCCATATAGCAGGAGGCCAAACGGCCCAAACCGCCATTGCCAAGTCCTGCGTCCGGTTCAAGTGCGCAGAGGCTTTCCAGACTGAAACCGAGATCATGCAGGATCTCCCCTGCTGGCTCCAGAAGCCCCATGTTGTACAGGTTGTTGCGCAGACTCGTGCCGACCAGAAATTCCATCGACATGTAATAGACCTGTTTGCGCTGTTCTGCACGCGTCTGTTCGACAAACGCACGGCGGTCATCCTCCAGAAGTTCACGCACAGCGACGCATACAGCGCGGTAGACCTGCTTTTCCGTCGCCATTTCGAGTGAACAGCCAAACATCCGGTCACAGCATTCCTGCAGGTGCTGAAGAAGGTTCTCTTTTGTCATTGCTTATATATCCTTTTTCTATCTAAGTGTCTTTAGCTTGCCTCACTGTCCGCAAATGTTCTGGAACAGCGCCATGTATTTCTGTGCCGGGATATCCCAGCTGGAATCGACTTCCATATCGTTTTCAGCGAGTCGCAGCCATTTTGCCGGCTCATTATAGTATAGTGCAAGCGCGCGGTCAATGGCAGCAAGAAAATCGTCCGCGTTGTAACTCTGGAAAGTAAAGCCGCGCCCGGTTTCATCCGCTTCGTTATACGGCCAGACCGTATCCTTGAGGCCGCCCGTTGCGTTTACGACCGGAACGGATCCCATACGCATGGCAATCAGCTGCGACAGGCCGCAGGGTTCGGATTTTGACGGCATAAGATACAGGTCAGACGCCGCGTAGACAAGATTTGCAAGTCCGCCGTCAAAAAGCAGATTAACAGAAACCTTGTCTCCAAACCGGTCGCGCAGGGTGTTTAAGTACCATTCGTACTTCTCCTCACCTGTACCGATGATGACAAGCTGGATGCGTCGCTGGATCAGGCGCTCGGCAATGTAGCATAGAAGATCAATGCCTTTGTGCCCGACCAGACGTGTGACCATCGCCAGAACAGCCACATCCTGATCCTCCGGCAGGCCAACGCGCTGCTGAAGCGCAAGCTTATTGGTTGTCTTGCCTTCGCGGAGTGTCTTTGCGGTATAATTCTGCGCGATAGAGTCCATCTTTGCAGGGTCAAACACTTGCATATCAATGCCGTTGGTGATACCAGAAAAGTCAGAGCCTCTGTTTTGCAGTACACCGTCAAGCCCGTGGGAATAGTATGGGTAGCGCAGTTCCTGTGCATAGGTCTCGGAAACGGTCGTCACACGGTCAGCTGTGACGATGGCAGACTTCATAAAGTTCGTGCAGTCGTCAAAGCGGAGAATCTCGTCGCAGCCTGCGCCAAGGCCCAGCACGTCATAGTTGAACTGCAGATTACACTTGCCCTGATATTCGATATTATGGATGGTGAACACGGTTTTGATACCCCGCACCGCGTCCCAGCGGGTGGCAACGTCCTTGAGATAGATGGGCACCAGCGCCGTCTGCCAATCGTTGGCGTGGATGACGTCGGGGACGAAGTCCACATGAAACAGCATCTCCAGAATGGCGCGGGAGAAAAACGCAAACCGCTCGCCGTCATCGTAAAAGCCGTACAATCCAGTTCGTTTAAAATAGTATTCATTGTCCAAAAAGTAATATTTTACGCCGTTGTGCGTCAATTCAAACAAGCCGCAATACTGGTTGCGCCAGCCTACGGGAACCGTAAAATTTGTGATATAGGTTAGTTTTTCGCGATATTCCTGCTTCATGTCGCCGTAAAGCGGCATTACCACACGGCACGCCACCTTGCGGTTGCGGATGGCGCGGGGCAGGCTGCCCGCAACGTCGCCCAGACCGCCCGACGCGGCAAACGGGGCCGCCTCGCTGGCACAGAACAAAACGTTCATGGAAACATCTCCTTTTCTGCATCAATG
>OGQJ01002885.1_pt1 | contig 12363 bp, 8 predicted proteins | sample 1553161 | NCBI WGS metagenome assembly OGQJ01 (sample SAMEA2579923, study PRJEB22360) | human gut metagenome | biome: human gut; feature: human-associated habitat; material: faeces | place: Denmark | collected 2008/2010 | reverse complement strand
GCACGCGCTTGATGGCGGCGGTTTCGAAGCGGCCGAGGATGTCGGCGATCGGCTCCCCGGCGGGGGGGGGGGCGCGGCCGGGGGAGCCGGTGCGCAATCTGATTCTGATGATCGGCGACGGCATGGGGCTCTCCCAGGTGTCGATGCTCAAGATCGAGAACGGTTATGCTCCGACGGCTTTCGACCGGGCACAGGGTGTGGCCCTGATCTCGACCTACTCGGCGAACAACCGGGTGACCGACTCTGCGGCTGCCGGTACGGCGCTGGCCTCGGGCTGCAAGACCGATAACTCTGCCCTGGGGGTCGATCCCGACGGGCAGCCCCTCGAGTCGATGATGGCCAAGGCGCATTCGGCCGACCGGCCGACGGGCATCGTGGTGACCTGCTACCTGCAGCACGCCACGCCGGGGGCGTTCTACGCCCACTCGAAGAGCCGGAGCCGGACGGCCGCCATTACCGACGACCTGCTCGAGAGCGGCATCGATGTGTTGTTCGGCGGCGGGAGCAAGTGGTTGTCGCGTCCCTGTGGCGATGAGGGTACCTATTTCGACGCCTTCCGCAGCCGGGGATATCTGGTGGCCGACAGCCTCGGGGCGATTCCCGACACGTATACGGGCCGGGTGCTCTGCTCGGTAGCCGACGAACACCTGCCCGAGGCCTCCGAGCGGGGCGACTACCTGCCCGAAGCTACCTCGCGCGCCCTGTCGCTGCTCTCGGCCGGGGCTGCCGGCCGCGACAGCGGTTTCCTGCTCATGGTCGAAGGTTCTCAGATCGATTTTGCCGGCCACGGCAACGATGCCGGTGTCTTGCTCGACGAGATGCGCGATTTCGAACGGGCCGTGGCCGTGGCGATGGACTTCGCCGACCGCACGCCCGGAACGTTGGTGGTCGTGACGGCCGACCACGAGACGGGCGGACTGACGATCCCGGCCTGCGACGAGGACTTCACGCAGGCCGAGAACGGTGTCGAGTACCGCTTCTCGACGGGTGGGCATACGGGTATGCTCGTGCCGGTCTACCTCTATGGCACCGGCGCCGACCGCATCAGCGGGGTGATGGACAACACCGACCTCTCGAAACGGCTCATGCAGCTGCTCGGGCTTGCGGAGTGATCCGCTCTTTGGGAGGGCGAAATACGAACGGCGCCCGCTCCCGTAAATGGGGGCCGGGCGCCGTTCCGCCGTTTATGGTAAGTGGATGCGGCTTTTCCCGAGGTTATTGTTCCTGCTCTCCGAAGCTGACGGCAACGATCGGTTCGACGGTCGAAGGGGTGCGTTCGATCTCCGGTTCGACCGAAGCGTCGGGCTCTCTTCCTGCCATGCGGAAGTCCACCGGAAGGGTGTATTTCAGGCGGACCTTCTCGCCCTTCTGTTCGGCGGGCGACCAGAGTCCGCTGCTCGACCTCACGATGCGGAGCGTCTCCGTCGTAAGCAGCTGGTGCGGGGACTGGAGCACCGAGGTCTCCGTGACCGATCCGTCCCGTTCGACGACGAACGTCAGCACGACCCTCCCCTGGATGCCTTGTTTGCGGGCCTCTTCGGGATAGCGGAGCCGGGTTTGGATCCACTCCCGGAATTTGATCAGGTCGCCGCCCTGGAACAGCGGCATGCGTTCGGCGATCAGAAACGGTGTGTCGTCCTCCTTCCCGTCCGGCCCGGTCCGCTTCGCGGGGCGTTTCCCCGCCTCGGTCGTGATTTCCGTGCCGTTGATCAGGTAGACGGCGCGGTCGGTGGAGGGGGTGTCGGTGCGTATCTGTGCGGCACGGGAGGTGAACGAGAAGGCGCAAAGGAGGCCGGCGATCGCGGGGAGTGCACCCGCGAGGCGGAGCAGGGCGTACCTGCCCGGTTTCTGCGAAGTCATCATCTTGAATCGTTTTTTTGTGAGTGAGTCCCGCAGCCCGTTGGCTATTTCCGGACTATAGCCGAAGAGCTGTCGGAATATGGCGTTCATGTAGAGCTCCCTGTCGTATCCGCCCTCAAGTACGTCGCTGTCGGCCTCGAACTCCTCGGCTTCGATCAGCCGCCGTGCGGCGATCCAGGCGAAGGGGTTCCACCACAGCAGCGCCTTGAGCGACTCCATGACGATGTGCTCGATCGTGTGGCGGTGGGCGATGTGACTCGCTTCATGGCGCAGGATGGCCTCCATCTCCTGCGCGGGGGTCTGCTGCCAGACGTAGATCGTGTTCAGGAACGAGAACGAGGCGATACGCTGCGGGGTATGCACCAGGGTGTAGCGCGGCGTGCGCACGACCTCGGCACCTCGTTTCAGGCGGCGGATGCGGAGAACCTGTACGGCCATCAGACCGAGCAGGAACAGCGTGCCGAGTGCCCAGACGGCATAAACGAGCCATTCGGCCGGCATGGTTTGCGGCGCCGCGGCTGTCGGGACGGCTGCCGGGGCGAACCCCTCCACAGGTGTTGTGGCGGCGGCGACCGTAATCACCTCTCCGGGCCATACGGGAATCCGCAGCAGGGGAATGATGGCGGCGAGCAGGGTGGTTGCAAGCAGGTAGATCCGGCACCAGCGGAAGCGGATCCGTCGCTCGAGCAGCAGCGAGTAGACGGCCTGCAGGATGCCGCCGCATACGGCGACTTCGAGCATGTAGGTGGCGAGGTGTCTCATGACGGTCGTTTTGGGGTATTGAGCCGGTTATTTCTTTGCCTGGCGCATGATCTCGAGGATCTCGTCCATCTCGCGCATCGGGATCTGTTCGTGCCGCGAGAAGAACGAGACGAGCTGTGCCAGCGAGCCGTCGAAATAGGTCGAGAGCATCGACGACATCACACCGCGGGCGTAGGTCTCGCGGCTGACGACGGGAAAGTAGCGGTGGCTCTTGCCTTCGGCCTCGTGGCGGACGTAGCCCTTGTTCTCGAGGATCTTGAGGAAGGTGGCCACGGTGGTGTATTTCGGGTGCGGTTCGTCGGTGCGGGCGATGATGTCGTTCACCACGCCGTTGCCCAGTTGCCAGAGAATCTGCATGATCTCCTCTTCGCCGCGGGTCAGTTCCGGAATCCGGTTGTTCGTTTCGTTGTTTTTCATGTGTCCGATCTTTTTTTCGTCTGGTGCAAGTTTACTACTAAAAGTTTAGAAAAGCAAATTTTTCTTCTAAAAAATTAGTAGTATATGCAAAAAAATCTCCCGACGGGATTTCCCGAAGGGAGGTGTGTGCGCGATGGCCGCTCCGGCGAGGGGTTACCCGAGCCGTTCGGCTTCGTTGTCCTTCTCCAGCTTCTCGTCCTCCTCCCAGTCGAACCAGGGGAAGTCGCGGCGTCCGCCCAGCGAGAAGCGGGTGTAGGTGATCGGCAGCCCCTTGGCCAGGAACATGCGTTCGTAGGCCGTCTTGACCGAGAGCACCTCGTCGGCGAATCCCGATCCGTAGATGTCCGGTTCGGAGACCTCGCACGGCAGACCGAAATGGCGGATCACCTCGTTGGTGTAGGCGTAGAGGTGCTTCGAGTCGGTCTTCAGGTTGATCATCCCGTCGGGACGGAGCAGGCGGGCATAGTACTCGAGGAACAGGGGCGAGGTGAGCCGCTTCTTTGCCCGGCGGGTCTTCAGCTGCGGGTCGGGGAAGGTGATCCACAACTCGTCGATCTCGCCCTCGGCGAAGAGCGAGTTGATGAACTCGATGCGGGTGCGCAGGAATCCCACGTTGGTCATCCCGCGTTCGGTCGCCGTCTTGGCGCCGCGCCACATGCGGGCTCCCTTGATGTCGATGCCTATGTAGTTGCGCTGCGGGTCGCGCTCGGCCAGCGCCACGGTGTATTCGCCCTTACCGCAGCCCAGCTCCAGTATGATCGGCCGGTCGTTGTGGAAGAAGTCCGTGCGCCAGTGCCCCTTGAGCGGGTGGTCGCAGCGGAACACTTCGTCGAATTCGGGCTGCACGAAGCAGGAGAATGTCAGGTTCTCGCGGAATTTGCGGAGTTTGTCTTTTCCCATAGTCTTGTTGCGGACCGTCCGGGGCGATGCCGCCGGAATCGTCCGGCTGCAACCGCTCCGACGGCGGAGTTCGTGTTTCGGTTATCGGTCCTTGCGTATCGTCAGCCCTACGGCCTCGACCCCGCGTATCGGACGGGTCGGCGTGACGGTGAACCGGTAGTCGCCCGTCCGCCCGAGGCGGATTGCGCGGCGGTAGGGCACGGCAGCCTCACGGACGAGGGCCGCCGGGCTCGGCGTGCGGGGGATGGCCAGCAGGAAGAGCTCCTCGCTGCGCAGCGAGTCGGGGGTCGTGACGGCGATCCGCACCGTGAGCGTATCTTCGGCAAAGCGGTCGTTGCAGCGCAGGAAGAGCGTTGCGTCGTAACGGGCGAGCGAGTCGGCATTCGGAAAGAGGATTCCTGCGCCGGCCGCCCACTCGGACGGATTCACGTCCGCGGCCGCCGACCAACTGTCCGAGGCGCACCCTGCAACCCCCGACAGGAGCAGTGCCGCAGCTGCGGCGAACAGGCCCTGTCGCATGCGACGCCTCATCGGAAGCTACTCCTTGTGCGGAGCCGCCTCGGCTCCGCCGTTAGCCGCCTTCGGAGTGTCCGCATGCTCTGCGGCACCCCCTTCCGCCGGGTTGCCCGCGTGGCCGTTGCCGCGGCGGCGGTTGCGGCCGCGGCGGTTTCCGCCGCCTTCGCGGGGTGTTTGTCCCTCCTCGCGGGGCGTCTCCCGGTTGCCTTCCCGGTTGTTGCCGTTGCGCGGTTCGCGGTTCTCTCGGTTCTCCTGGCTGCCTTCCTGACGCTCGCGGGCTTCCCGGTTGTTCGGCCGCTCACGGCGTCCCCCTTCGCGGGGCTGCCGTTCGTTGCGCGGCTCCTGGCCCTTTTCTGCCTCCTGTGCCGGGGCGCCGTTTTCGTTGCGGGCCTCGCTGCGCTGTCGGTCGCCGTTCCGGCGCCGGTTCGGCCGGCCGCCTTCGCGCTGCGGGCGGTTCTGGCCCTCGGGAGCGTTTGCCTCCTGCGGTGCGGCATTCCCGGCGTTCCGCTTGCCGCTCTCGGGTTTATCGGCCTTTTCGGTTGCGCCCTTCTCGGCGTTGTTCGGCCGCTCGGCCGGCTGTTCGGCGTTGCGCCCCTTCTCCTTGCGGTTGCGGCCGCGCTTGCGGCGCTTGGCCTGGTCGAAGCGCGTGATGCTGTCCTCCTCCGAACGGTAGGTCGGCTCCTCGACCTCCTCGCGCAGGGCGTCGGCGTGCTGCAGCTGCTCGACCTTGCGGCCCTGGCGGTTGAGCGCCAGGATCTCCTTGACACGGGAGACGGGCAGTGTCGTGACATTGACCATCGCCTCCTTCGACGACGAGAAGGTCATTGTCCCGGCCAGCACGTCGCTCTTGACCAGATACCACTCCCCGTCGATGGTCTGCAGCGGTTCGCGCAGCCTCGGGAACTCCTTGCGGGCATCCACGTAGGCGTCGTATTCGTACATCATGCAGCACTTGAGCTTCGAGCACTGACCGGCCAGCTTCTGGGGGTTGAGCGAGATGTCCTGCACGCGGGCGGCGCCGGTGGTGACGCTCGAGAAGGTGGACATCCACGACGTGCAGCACAGTTCGCGGCCGCAGGCGCCCAGTCCGCCGATACGCCCGGCCTCCTGGCGGGCGCCGATCTGCTTCATCTCGATGCGGATGTGGAACCGCTCGGCGAAGACCTTGATCAGCTCGCGGAAGTCCACGCGCTCGTCGGCGATGTAGTAGAAGATGGCCTTGATCTTGTCGCCCTGGTATTCGACGTCGCCGATCTTCATGTTGAGTCCCATGTCGGCGGCGATCTGACGCGCGGCGATCATCGTCTCGTGCTCGAGGGCGATGGCCTCCTGCCAGCGCTCGATGTCGTAGGGTTTGGCCTTGCGGTAGATCTTCTTGTACTCGCCGTTGTAGGGGGTGAATCCCGTGCGGCGCATCTGGCGGGCCACCAGGTCGCCCGTCAGCGAGACGATGCCGATGTCGTGGCCCGGCGAGGCCTCGACGGCCACGATGTCGCCGCGCTTGAGGTCGAGGTTGTTCACGTTCTGGTAGAACGATCGGCGGGTGTTCTTGAACCGCACCTCGACGATGTCCGAGGGTATGTTCTGCGGATACTCTTCGAGCCACGGGGTTTCGTGGAGTTTGAAGCATCCGTCGCAGGGCTTGGCCTCGACCTCCTGGCCGCAGTCGCAGAAGGCGCATCCGCGGCCGATTTCGGGTTTGAAATTCCGGTTATGCAGGTTGTTTTCGGTATCCATGACGGTATAATTTGCGTAAAGATAGGAAAAAAATTTCAATTCACCGCGTAGAGCCGTCTGACGCTGCGGCGGATGCGGAGAATCAGCAGCACGGCGGCACACGAGAGCCCGAAGGCGAAGCCGACGTAGAGCCCCGAGGGACCCATGCCGAGCGTGAAGCCGAGCAGGTAGCCCACCGGCAGGTTGAGCAGCCAGTAGGAGACAAGGGCGATGGGCATGATGATTCGCACGTCCTGGATGCCGCGCAGCACGCCGACCGAGACGTTCTGGATGCCGTCCGAGAGTTGGTAGAGGGCGGCGAAGACGAGCAGCGAGGAGGTCGTGGCGATGACCTCGGCGTTGGTGGTGAAGAAGGTCGGGATCACCGAGCGCAGCGAGATGAAGACCAGCGCCGCGAAGGCGTTCCAGGCCAGCACGAGGTGGTACGAGGCCTTGGCAGCCAGCGACAGCTCGCCGATGTTGCGTCTGCCGTAGCAGTGGGAGATGCGGATGGTCGTTGCGGTGCCGATCGACATGACGATCATGAAGGCGCTGTTGCCCAGGGTCATGGCGATCTGGTTGGCGCTCATGGCGATCTTGGCCGTTGCCCCGAACCACCCCATCATGATGCCCGTGCCGACGAATGCCGACGACTCGAGGAACATCTGCAGCGAGATCGGGAGCCCCATGTGCACGAGCCGTCCGATCGTGCGGCGCGAGAGGACGCGCAGCGAGAATCCGTCGAGGTAGTGGCGGTATTGCGGGCGGCTGCAGAAGTAGGCGATGATGAGCACGGCGGCAAGTACGCGCGAGAGCAGCGTGCCGAGGCCGGCGCCCTGGGCTCCCATCTCGGGACAGCCCCAGTTGCCGTAGATGAACAGCGAGTTGAGTCCGATGTTGGCGATGTTGGCGATGATCGTCACGACCATCTCGACCTTCGTGTTGCCCACCCCCTCGAGAAACTGCTTGAACGAGAAGAAGAGCATGATGAAGGGCATGCTGTAGACCAGCATCCGGTAGTAGGGGATGGCCATCTCGACCACCTCGGGCGGTTGTCTGAGATAGCCCATCAGGGGAATGACGGCGTATTGGACGGCAGCCACGGCAAAGCCGAGCGTCGTGTAGAAGATGATGCCGTTCTGCAGCAGGGCGGCCGAGCGGCTGCGGTCCTTCTGTGCGAAGAGTTCGCCCACGAGCGGCGTGAGGCCGAGGGCCATGCCGATCGCCGCGATGAAGAGGATGAAGAAGACCGTGCCGCCGAACGATACGGCGGCCAGCGGGGTGGGGTCGTCGCCTCCGTAGCGGCCGACCATCAGGTTGTCGGCCACCTGCGTGAGGATCTGCCCCACCTGCGTGAGGACGATGGGCAGGGCGAGCAGGAGGTTGGACCGGTATTGTTCCTTGTATGTCGAGAATCGGTACATAATGGCCGCAAAGGTAGTGAAAATCCCCCGAAAAACGGCCGCAGCCACGAAAAAAGCGGTCCGGGCCGGAGCCCGTGGCCGCTTGTGTCGCGAAGGGAGCGTGCTGTCCGCGCCGTATTGCCCGACGCCCGGCGTCCGGGCAGGGCCGGATGCACGGGCCTACCTGCGGGCCGTGCCTCCGGCGCGCTTCACCTCGTCGAGCAGGCTGCGGAGCAGTTCGACCACGTCGGGGTGTTCGGCCGCGACGTTGTGCCGTTCGCCCGCATCCTCGCGCAGGTCGTAGAGTTGCGGTTCGGGGGCGTTGCCCAGTTCGGTGTTAGTGGCCTTCAGATAGGCAGTTCCCCGGCTCGGGGCGATGTATTTCCATCCGCCCGAGAGGATCGAGAGCGTTCCGTTCGCATTCTGCTCGACGACCCAGCTGCGTCCCTGCTCCGTCTCGCCGCGCAGCACGGCGAGTGCCGGACGGCTGTCCGGTGCGCCCGCTTCGGGTATCCGTGCGCCGCAACGCCGGGCCAGCGTGGCGAAGAGGTCGATCTGGCTGACGAGCGCTCCGGAGACCGTGCCGGCCCGGGCGCCGTCGTCCCAGCGGACGATGAACGGCACGCGCGTGCCGGCCTCGAAGGCGCTGTACTTGCCGCCCCGGTAGATGTGCCATGGGCGGTGGTCGCCGAGCAGCTCGACGGCCCGGTCGCGGTAGCCGTCGTCCACGACCGGTCCGTTGTCGCTCGTGACGATGAGGATCGTGCGGTCGGCGATGCCGAGGCTGTCGAGCACCCGGGCGATGCGGCCCACGCTCCAGTCGAACGAGAGAATCGCATCGCCGCGGGCTCCCATGCCGCTGCGGCCCGCAAACCGCTTGTGCGGGACACGGGGCACGTGGATGTCGTTGGTCCCGAAGTAGAGGAAGAAGGGCCGCTCGCGGTTCTTCTCGATGAACTCCACGGCTTTGCCGGTGATCACGTCGGCGATCTCTTCGTCCTTCCACAGCGCCTTGCCGCCGCCCTTCATGTATCCGATGCGCGAGATGCCGTTCACGATCGACATGTCGTGTCCGTGGCTGGGGTGCAGCATGAGCAGTTCGGGGTTGTCGCGTCCGGTGGGTTCGCCCGGGAAGTTCTCCTTGTAGCTCACCGAGATCGGGGCCTCGGGATCGTAGTTGTAGACCCGCTGGTTCTCGATGTAGACGCACGGCACGCGGTCGCCCGTGGCGGCCATGATGAACGAATAGTCGAATCCGATCTCTTCGAGTCCCGGGGTGATGTGCCCGTTCCAGTCCTGCCGGCCGCTTTCGCCCAGTCCGAGGTGCCATTTGCCTACGGCACCGGTCGTATAGCCCGCATCGCGGAGGGTCGAGGCGAGGGTCGGCGTGCCGGGACGGATAATCATGCCCGCGTCGCCGGGGGCGATGCCCGTGCCGGGTACGCGCCACGGGTAGATGCCCGTAAGCAGGCCGAAGCGGGCCGGGGTGCTCGTCGATGAGGTGGTGTGGGCGTTGGTGAAGCGGATGCCTTCGGCCGCTATGCGGTCGATGTTCGGCGTGGCGATGGTTCGCGAGCCGTTGCAGGAGATGTCGCCGAAGCCGAGGTCGTCGGCCAGAATGACGATGACGTTCGGGCGGTCCTGCTCCGTGCGGGGGGCCTGTGCCTGTGCCCGTGCGGAGGTGGGGAGTGCGGCGGCGCCGAGCCCTGCGATACCCAGCGAAAGAAGAGGCGTTCTTTTCATCATGGATCGAGTCTGTTTGGGATTGACCTTCCAAAGATACGATTTTTTTACATTGCCGTGTCGTGCGGAAGGGAAAAGCGCACGGAAGACGGATCGCTCCCGTGCGCTTTGCGCCTATGCAGCCGGACGGTCCACCCGCAGCCGGATGCCGCGCGAGCGGTCCGATTCGACGACGACCGTGTCGCCCGTGCGGAGCTTGCCGTCGAGGATGAGCGTCGAGAGCGGCTCCTCGACCTGCTCGGCCAGGGTCCGGCGAAGCGAGCGCACGCCGTAGCGGGCTTCGTAGCCCATCGAGGCGAGGCGGCGCTTGGCCCCTTCGGTCACCTTGATCTTGTAGCCCAGCCGGCCGGTGCGCGTGAAGAGCCCCTGCAGCTCGAGGTCGATGATCCGCACCACGTCGCCCGCGTCGAGCGTGCGGAAGATCACGATGTCGTCGATGCGGTTGAGGAACTCGGGGGCAAAGACCCGCTCGAGCGCCCTGCGGTATTCGCCGTCGGGAGTCGTGTCGGGGGCCGCGCCCTTCGACGGTGTGGCATAGCCGACGCGGAGGGGTTTCCGCGCAACCTCCCTCGATCCGACATTCGAGGTCATGATGAGGATCGTGTTGCGGAAATCGACCGTGCGTCCCGATCCGTCGGTCAGGCGCCCCTCGTCGAAGAGCTGCAGCAGCGTGTTGAAGACCTCCGGGTGCGCCTTCTCGATCTCGTCGAGCAGCACGACGGCGTAGGGTTGGCGGCGTACCGCTTCGGTGAGCTGCCCGCCCTCGCCGTAGCCGACATATCCGGGGGGCGGTCCGATCAGCCGGGCTACGTTGTGTTTCTCGGCGTATTCCGACATGTCGATGCGGATCAGCCCGCGGTGTTCGTCGAAGAGCCATTTCGAGACCTCCTTGGCCAGCAGGGTCTTGCCCACGCCCGTCGGCCCGACGAAGAGGAAGACGCCGATCGGCCGGTTCTCGTCCTGGAGCCCGGCCCGCGAGCGGCGGATCGTGCGGGCGATGCGCTCCACGGCCTCCTGCTGACCCACGACGCGGCGGGCCAGGTGGTCGCGCAGCGAACGCAGGCGCGAGGCCTCGTCCTCCGAGACCCGCTCGGCGGGGATGCCCGTCATGTCGGAGACGACGCGGCGGACGAGCCCTTCGCCGATCTCCACGGTTGCTGTTGCCGCATCCCGCTGCAGGTGGGCCCGCGAGCCCGCCTCGTCGAGCGCGTCGATCGCCTTGTCCGGAAAACAGCGCCCGGTGACGTAGCGCCCGGTGAGCTCCACGCAGGCGCGCAGCGCCTCGTCGCTGTAGCGCACCCGGTGGTGGCGTTCGTAGTCCGGGGCGATGCGCCGCAGGATGCCGAGCGTCTGCTCGGGTGTCGTGGGCTCGACGAGCACGCGCTGGAACCGCCGTTCGAGGGCCGTGTCGCTCTCGATGTCGGTGCGGTATTCGTCGAGTGTCGTGGCGCCGATGGTCTGCAGCTCGCCGCGGGCGAGCGCCGGCTTGAGGATGTTGGCCGTATCGAGGCTTCCCTGGGTCGATCCGGCCCCTACGATCGTGTGGATCTCGTCGATGAAGACGATCGTGTCGCGCGAGCGGTGGAGCAGGTCGAGCAGTTGCTGCATGCGCTCCTCGAACTCGCCGCGGAACTTCGTGCCGGCAACCAGGGCCGAGACGTCGAGCGAGAAGATCCGCTTGCCGGCGATGGTGGCGGGGACCTCGCCCCGTGCGATCCGCAGCGCGAGCCCCTCGACGATGGCGCTCTTGCCCACGCCCGCCTCGCCGATCAGTATCGGATTGTTCTTCTTGCGCCGCGAGAGGATCTGGATGACGCGGTCGATCTCGCGGTCGCGGCCGATGACCGGATCGACCTTTCCGTCGCGTGCGAGTTGCGTGAGGTCTGCGCCGAACTGTGCGAGCGGGTGGCCCGACGGCTCCTCGAAGGGACGCTCCGCGGTTTTGAAACCGGGCTTGCCTACCGTTATCTCGGTGCCGAAGTCGTCGCCTGCGGCGAAGCGCTGCAGCTCTTCGGCGATGATCTGCGGGGTGATGCCGTACATCTCCAGCACGTGGGCCGTCGCCGTCGTGCGGTCGCCCGCAATCGAGAGCAGGGCGTGCCCCGTGGTGACGCTCCGCACGGCGTCGGAGGTGGCGCGCAGCTCCTCGGCAAACCCGCGGTAGAATGCGTCGGAGGTATTCCGGCTCTCCTGGCGCTTGACGGTGTGTATTTCGTGCTCGATGCGCAGCCGTACCTGGTGGAGCTCCCAGTCCCGGAGCCGGGCCGACAGGAGCTGAAAGGCGAGCGAACCCTCCTCGCGGAGCAGTTCCAGCGCGAGAAAATCCTTGAGCGAGTGGGTGATTCCCGCCTTCGTCGTGTTGAAGGCCGAACGGGCGATGAGCCCCTCCAGCGTTTTCGAAATTTTCAGTTGCATGGTGCTTCGTCTTTATGATTCGCCAGACGAACGTCCGTGCCCATAGGGATAGTATGCGGGCGGAAGAGACGGCCGTTTCGGCCGTGCTCCGTCCCGACAGGCGTGCATAACGATCCGGACAGCCGGGAGAATCCGGCTTCCGGCGGTGTCCTATTCGGTTGTCGATCAGTCGTTTTTCGTCCCGTATGCGGAGGTTTGGCCCGAAATGTGCATGTATGCCGCTCTTTGGCCGTACGGTCCGAAGACGACATCCGGAGGCGGAATCCTGCCTTGTGCCGGGCCCTGCCGGAGGATTCTTGCGCCCGTTCGCGTCGTGATTTTTTCGGGGCGGAAATACCCGCCGGAGAGCCTGCAGGTCAGCCGCGCGGCCACTCGCCCACCTCCATGTCGAACATGCGGTCGCCGTCGATCGAGAGGCGGACGGCTGTCCGCACGCGGTGGAACCCGAATTCGCCGGCGGCGCCCGGATTGACGTGGAGCAGGTCGTAGACCCCGTCGTAGAGCACCTTGAGGATGTGTGAATGGCCGGCGATGAAGAGTTTGGGACGCAGCTGCTGGATGCGGCGGAGCGCCCGTGGATCGTAGTGGCGGGGGGCGGGGTCGCCAAGGGGGGCCAGCATACCACATTGAA
>OGQJ01002884.1_pt1 | contig 12368 bp, 5 predicted proteins | sample 1553161 | NCBI WGS metagenome assembly OGQJ01 (sample SAMEA2579923, study PRJEB22360) | human gut metagenome | biome: human gut; feature: human-associated habitat; material: faeces | place: Denmark | collected 2008/2010 | reverse complement strand
CATCACGCCTGCACAGCACCACAGCTGCGTGTAAAGTTCGCTTTCCTCGACGGTGTGACCGGTCAGATGGCAGTTGTGTGACAGGCACCAGCGGTAAACGCGGCCCATGAAGTTTTCGGTATAGAGTACATTCATCAGCCGCCAGTAGCGGAAGCGGAAACCGGGTGCTTCTTCGCAGTCCACAAACAGCGCGCCCAGCAGATCAAGAACATCTGCGCCGTAGGCTTTTTTGTACTCTGTCAGCAGCACCGGCGTGTAGGCCGTCTCATAACGGAAATACTGCGGCTCATCGGTGAAGAAGCCCGCAATGCCCTTGCCGAATTCCGCACCGAAGCGTTCAAAATACTTCTCGTGCGTCAGAGCAAGAAACGCATCCGTGATGCGCGGGTCAAGGATATCGACCGTGGAGGAATTCTGGCAGTCGTAGACGCAGAGATACTCTGAAATGCCGTTCGCCGCGCCGGTGATGCGGCGAATATGACCGTTTTCCAGCGTGTAAACGCCAAGCGCGGCTGCATCAAAGCCCGGCTTTTTCTCAAAGCGCAGATAATGCGCCCGGTTTTCCGGGTCTTCCAGCAGCTTGCCGCCGGCGAAGCCGCTCGGCCAGCCGTTTTCATCGTAGCACCACGCCTGCATCCCGCGCTTTTTCGCCTCGTCAACGGATGCCTCCACCGCACGAAACCAGTCCTCGCTCAGATACTCGGTTTCAAGTCCGCCCCGCGCGTGCATAAAGAATCCGCCCATGCCCGCGTCCTGCATCGCACCGATCTGCCGCCGCAGCTCGTCCGGCTCTAATTTGTCGTTCCAGCTCCAGAATGGAACAGGGCGACAAAAGACTGAAATCAGGTCAGTTGATTTCATTGTTATAGGCCTCCTTTGTGTCCGCTCGGTTCAGACGGTTTGCGCGATATTCACTCGGCGTAACTGCGTAGTGGCGCTTAAATACGGTGTAGAAATAGTTGGAATTTCCGAAGCCGGTTCGTTCCGCAATTTCGCTGATCGGCACGTCGGTCTGCTCAAGAAGTTCCGTCGCCTTATTCAGACGCAGACGGCGCAGATAGGCCGAAATGCTGCTGCCGGTGGCAGCCTTGAAAATATTCTGAATGTGCGACGCGGACAGACCGACATGATCGGCCAGCGCATCAATATTCAGCTTCGGATCGGCATAGTTGCGCTCGATATAGCCGATGATCGCGTCAATATAGTTGCTGCGGTTGTCAATGCTGGCAAATGCACAGGAGACGTCCTGCACCAGATCCAGAAACAGCCGCTTGACTGCGCGGGAAGATTCCGCACGCAGAACCTCCGTGCGGAAGCGCGAGGGGTTATATTCCATCGTCACGGCATAGGCACGCTTGAACGTTGCGATATATTCAGAAACGCCTGCAATCAGCAGATCCAGCGTATACGGCACATCTGCTGTCGGTTCGAACCATGCGTCAAAGAAGCCCGCAAGCGCTGCAGCGGCATCGTCAAAGCGCTGGGTGCAGAGAGCTTGTACTACCTCACTGCGGATCTGCTCTGCCTGTGCCTTGCCAAAGGCCGGACGTGCATCCAGCTCTGTGCGGGAAACAAAGTGACCGGCGGGATAGAAATACAGCAGATCCAGCCGCTCGTTCAGTGTGCGGTAGGCTGCGGGAAGCTGATCGACGGCAGAAATTCCATTGCACCAGACGCCAGAGACGGAAAACTGCGCGGCTTCAGAGAACGCTGCGCAAAGCGTTTGGGCAAGCGTCTGCGTGGCTACCGTATCCGGCTGCTCACAGACAAGGAGGAACCGGCCCTGCAGCATATCGACCAATTCATAGCGTGTCCCCTGCGGCAGCGTCTTGTCCAGCTGCTCCTGCAACAGAAAATGCGTTCTGCGGTACGACATATTCTGATTGTCATCCGAAAGCTCCCGCTGCCGGAGCTGGAGCAGGAACAGCGCAAAGCCGGAATATTGCTCCAACTCGATGCCATTGTCGGAAAATTGCCGCCCGATGACAAAATCGCTGCTTCGGAGCGTAAAAAAGCTGCGGAGAATGGCGTGCTTGATATAGCTGTAGTTTTCGGCGTAGCGCTTTTCCGAAAGCGTATACTGCGTTTGAAGCGCAGCATATTCACGGTTGATACGGATTGTCAGATAGACGGAGATCAATACGGCGAATACCACGATGCCCAGATAGAACAGCAAAAACCAGCGCGTCAGCGCACGGAGCTGTGATGAAATGGCCGAGTCGCTGATGCAGCTGATAAAATACAGGTCTGTATCGGCAGAGCGCGACCATGTGCAGATCGCATTCGCCTCCTGCACGACCATTTGGCCGCTTTCTGCGGCCCCGCCCAGCACAGCTTCGATCACGGCATCCGTCTGTTCCTGTTCCAGCAGCGTCATGCCGCTTGTGTAGGTCTGTCCGTTTGCATCCACGATCAGAAGCTGACGCTCCGTGCCGTTTGCCATACCGTAGCCGAGCTGCATCAGCCGCTCGGCGCTGATATTCGCAACAAAGAAGCCATTATAGCGATTGAGCGAGGTTCTGACCGGCAGAACATAACTGAAAACGGTTTTGTCGGAGGACGTGCTGCGGTAGCGAAGTTGGCGCATTGCCGGCTTTTGCGTCACACGGGACACAGCTGCAAGATTCCGAACGAACGCTGCGTCGAAAAAGTCATCCAGTGTACCAAATGATAACTGATAGGTGTTGCCATTGGCGTAGGCATAACAGATACAGTCTTCCTCTGCACAATAAATGTATACAGAGTCCAGCCATGACGACGCGCGCGTATAGTTTTGCAGCAGCTGCATGGATTGAATGACCGACAGGCTTTCTGTATCCATGGAGTAGATTAGCTGCAAAAGTTTCGGATCGCCGTTGAGTTGCGTGAGCATGGACGAAGCGGTGTCCTGCATGATGGAGGCGGAATAGCTGACGTTCGAGACAATATCCTGCTCTGCGAGATAGGACTGCTCCAGACTCCGTTTTTTGACGTTCTGATAAATGAGCAGAAAAACGAAGGATACCAGCAGCAGGCAGAAAACTAGAATGCCGCTGAGTACCTTAATAAAAAAGCTGTTCTTTCGATCGGTCGGAATATTGGACTTGATTAGCCGCACGAGTTGTCCTTCCCCCCCTCTTCATGCAGAGCATTGCAACTATGCAGTTTCCACAAAGCGGATGGTGAAAACTATTTGCATACCTAAAAAATATCACAATCCCAACGCACATTTCAACATAATCATAAAAATTCAAAGTCGCGCTCAAAAATCAAAGTCCGCTTTCAGGGCAATTCAAAGCAATCGTGAGAATTCAAAGATTACAAATGTGCACCTCGCCACTATACTGAATTTAGCGAAAACGACAACGAGAAGACAGAGGTGGTTCGTATTGATGAAAGCAGAAACGAAAAAACAGGAACCAGGCACAATCCGCAGACGGTCTTCTTATAACCGGAGCTTGCGCAAGGATAACCGACAGCTGTTTTCCATGTGCGTGCCGGGCATCATTCTTCTGGCGCTGTTTGCGTATCTGCCAATGTTCGGTCTGGTGCTGGCATTCAAGAATTATAAATTCAATCTTGGCATCTTCGGAAGCGAATGGGTCGGGTTCAAGAATTTTGAGTTTTTCTTCACATCCGGTACCTTCGGACGGCTGATCCGCAATACGCTGGGACTGAACCTGCTGTTCCTGCTGTGCAACACGGTCATCACCGTTCTGCTGGCGCTTCTTTTATATGAGATCAACAGCCGCCACGCGATCAAGGCGTTCCAGACGGTGATCTTCCTGCCGTTTATCGTTTCATGGGTTGCCGCGTCGTATGCGCTCTACGCAAACCTCGCCGACGTCAACGGCATTGTCAACGGAATCCTGACGTTCTTCGGAAAAGAAACGGTTTCATGGTACACAACGCCAACATGGTGGCCCTACATTCTGCTTGTCTGCTATCTGTGGAAGAACATGGGCTACGGCATTATTATTTATTACGGAAATCTGCTGTCGATCGACAAATCCTATTTTGAAGCGGCGCAGCTCGACGGCGCAACGCGCTGGCAGGTCATGTGGAAGATCTCGTATCCGTTCATCCGTCCAATCGTGACCATGTTCTTTATTTTGTCGCTCGGTCGGATTTTCAGCGCAGACTTTGGTATGTTCTATTATCTGACAAAGAACTCCAGTATGCTCTACAGTGTGACGGACGTGATCGACACCTATGTTTACCGCGCACTGCGCGTGACTGGCGACGTGGGTATGTCCACGGCCATCGGCCTGTGTCAGTCGGTTGTCGGCTTTATCATTCTGGTCGTAGCAAATAAGATCACGAAAAAAATCAACGGAGAGGGGACGCTGTTTTAATGAAAAAGAAAAACCGTGTTGGAACAGTGTTCATCTATCTGATTTTCATCGTGCTCTGTCTTGCAATTCTGTATCCGTTTCTCTGTGTGCTGTCCGTGTCGCTTTCCAGTGCCGAGGACATCAAGCTGTATGGCTTCCGCGTGCTCCCGAAGCATCTGGATTTCTCGGCCTATTCCTATCTGTTCCGTGACAGTAAGATGCTCTGGCAGGCTTACGGCACCACGATTTTTGTCAGCGTCGTCGGAACGGCTATCGGCTGTCTGGTCACGAGCCTGTATGCCTATGCGATTTCGCGCACGACCTTCCGCTGGCGCGGTGTGCTGTCACTGTTCGTGACGTTTACGATGTTTTTCAGCGGCGGCATGGCGGCGCAGTACATCACATATGTCAAGCTGCTGAATCTGAAGAATTCCATCTGGGTACTGATTCTGCCGGGCGCGTTTTCCGCGATGAACACGATCATCATGCGTGCCTATTATGAAAAGCTGCCCTACAGCATGATCGAATCGGCCAAAATCGACGGTGCAAGTGAGTACCAGATTTTCTGGCGCATGATGTTCCCGCTTGCAAAGCCTGCGCTGGCCACTATCTGCCTGACACTGTTCGTCGCCTATTGGAACGCCTACTATGAAGCCATGATGTATATGGATACCGGCAATTATGTGACGATTCAGCTGCTTTTGCAGCGTATGCTGGAAAAGGTCGACTTTCTCAAGAATAACGCGTCTACGGGGCTGCTCGGCGCAGAAGCCGCAAAGCTTCCAGGCGAGGCCATGCGTATGGCAATGTGCGTGCTGACAGTCGCGCCGATGCTGCTGGTGTTCCCTCGCTTCCAAAAATATTTCGTCAAGGGTATGGCAATCGGATCTGTCAAAGAATAAAATCATTGACAGAACGGTATGACATAATAAAAATGAAAAGGAGAAACACAAATGAAAAAGTTCCTCGCGCTGCTGCTGGCGGCTCTGATGGTTCTGGCGATGTTCACCGCCTGCGCCAAGACTGCGACGCCCTCCCAGGAAGAAACCACCGCTCCCACCGAAACTGCGGAACCCGCCGCTCCCGCGGACGAAACTCCGGCTGACGCCCCGGCAGATGACAATCCCTTCGCAGAAGAAGTCACGCTGCACTGGGCATTCCCCGCGCTGCAGGACAGCTTCCCCGGCTTTGAGGCCATCAATGAGAAACTCAACGAGATCACAAAGGAAAAAATCAACGCCAAGATCGAGTTCGAGATGATCCCCCTCGGCGAGTACACCGAGAAGATGAACATGAAGTTCACGGCTGGCGAGGAATTTGATATCTGCTTCACCGGCGCATGGAACCCGTATCTGCCCGCCGTTGCGAAGGGCGCTTATGCCGAGTTGACGCAGGACGTTCTGGATAAGTACGCTCCTGACGTTGTCGCTGATCTCAACAGCGCTGTCTGGGATGCAATCCGTGTAAACGGCAAGCTCTACGGCATTCCGCTTCAGCAGATCTATGTCCGTCAGACCGGTATCCGCTTCAACACCGAGCTTCTGAACAAGTACGGCTTCGATCCCAGCACTGTCAAGACGCTCGACGATCTGGACGAGTATGCTGCGACCATCAAAGCCAGTGAGCCGGATGCCGTTGTGATTTATAATTACGGTCATCTTATTTATGAAAATATGGTCAACTATCTTGGCTATGATGTGATCGTTTCCAATACGACGCCGGGTGTTGTTTACTATGCTGCCGAAACTCCCGTTGTCTTCAACCAGTTTGAGTCTGAAGAATTCAAGGCTCTGTGTGAAAAGATGCGCGAGTGGAATCTGGCGGGCTACTTTCCGACAGACGCCGTTACCGGTGCTGACTCTGTAGGTGAGAATGACATCCGTGCGATCGACACCGACCCGGCGCACAAGCCCGGCGGCGACATCACCGAAGGTCAGCTTCGCGGCTATGACATCACCGGCATTGCCTTCGGCGACTGCGCCATGACGACCGGCGCTGTGCAGGCGACGATCACCGCTGTCTCCGCAACCTCCAAGAACGTCGAGCGCGCTGTTGCGTTCATCAACCTCCTTGACTCCGATCCCGAAGTCCTGAACCTCATCTGCCACGGCATTGAGGGCACGGACTATGAATTCGTCGGCGACAAGGCTGACGGCCTCATCAAGCCCATCAGCGACTATCCCGGCATGCTGAGCTTCCTCGTCGGCAACGTCTTCAACGAGTACTACACCGACGCTTCTCAGGTCGGCACCTGGCCGGAAACTGCCGAGATCAACGCCAACGCGCAGGCCTCCTGCATCCTCGGCTTCGCATTCGACTCCGAGCCTGTTGCAACCCAGATCGCGCAGTGCTCCGCTGTTGTCGAAGAATATCTGCCCGCTCTCAACTGCGGCGCAGTCGATGTTGACAGCACGCTCGAAGCGTTCAACGCCGCTCTGAAGGACGCCGGCGTCGAGCAGATCATTGCCGAAATGCAGTCCCAGATCGACGCATGGCTGGCAACCAAGTAAATAAACGACCCCATCAGGATTTTTAGTCTGACTGACTGAAGGACGGGCAGGATGAGCCATCTCATTGCCTCATCCTGCCCGTTTTGTATGCAAATTCTTTGAGGATGGAGAGATTATGCCATGAAAAAAGCAATTTCCCTGTTCCTGGCGCTTGTCGTGCTTGTCAGCGTATTTGCCGGACTCGGTATCACTGCCTATGCCGTAGATACGCAGACGCTCTGGGTCGATCCGGTCAACGGCAGCGACAGCGCCGCCGGTACGCAAGGTGGCCCCCTTCCAGACGATTGAAAAGGCAAAAGCCGCTGCCGCAGCGCTGAGTGCAGGCGGTGATGTGACGGTATGGCTGCACGGCGGAACCTATCGTGTCAGCAATGCGATCACGTTCACCTCTGCCGACTCTGGCAAGAACGGCCATGTCATCACATATAAGGCCGTTTCCGGCGAGGTTCCGGTCATTTCCGGCGGCACGCCCATCACCGGCTGGACGATATATGACACACAGAAGAACATTTATGTCGCCGACGTTCCGGCTGCGGCAGTCAATTCGCGTCAGTTCTATGTGGACGGCGAGCACCAGACCCGCGCCATGACGGAACAGTCTCCCACAGACTGGACGCTGTTCGGCACAAAGGGTTATATGTCTCCTGCCGTTACGACGCAGGAAGCAAATGAGTATCTGGTTCTCGATCTCGGAAAAGTACGCAGTGTCAACTATCTGACCGCATATTCGTCCATACAGGCGGATAAAAACGGCCGTGCGGCCGGATTTCCGCAGGACTTTACAGTTGAAACCTCAGAGGATGGCACAGCTTGGACGGTACAGTGTGAACAAACCGGATATGAGTCGCCTGTGGTTGCTACCGCTGCAACATTCAACTTTGCACCGGCTCAGGCACGCTATATTAAGCTAAATGCAACAAAGCTCGGCACTGCGAGCAGGACGAACCCTGGCCGGTATATGTTGGCCATTTCCGAACTGGAAACGGGTCTGAAAACCGGCAGCAATACAGATCTCTCGGAGGTTGTTGTTGATTATGACACCAACCTGATGACTGCTGTTGAGGTTCTGGGGCACAACGAAAATCATGACTGGAACTGGCTGAATCAAACCGGCTATGGCAGCGCGAACCTGTTTGACAACAATCCGGACACCGTCGTTACAACAGGCGGGTATTATCGCCAGCAGATCGAAGTCGAGGGCGTTTACCCATGGCTCAGTACAAATATCAGCCAGAACGGACAGAACGCAGAGATTGCAGCAATTCGAATCGCGGTTGACGCCATCAATCAACCCGTAGATTTTACAATCGAAATTTCACAGTCGAATGATCCCGGCAACACGGACTGGACAATCGTTCACAGCGAAACAGCGTTCGATTGGTCACAGAGTCGGTCGGCTGTCTTCATTTTTAGCCCGTGTGAGGCGAAAAAAGTTCGCTTGCACGCTACAAAAATTGCAAATGGCGAGGAAACGCCCGGCACAGAGAGTGACGACGGCAAGGAATACGCACTCCGTGTTGCGGAATTTGCAGCGTTTGCGCCCAAGTCCGGTAGCAGTGAGCCCGCCGAAATAGACTACACGACAAATTTGCTGCACCCTGGATGTGTAGAGGGCATCTTCCATAACAACCCCAACAAGGAATCCTATAACTATGATGAAGTCGGAACATTCCCGCTGGACGCGCTGGTAGACGGCAATAGCAGCGCCTATAGCTTTATCACATCCAAACCGTATCAGCCGGAGTGGCTGCTTGGCAACGGTGGCAGTCTCTCGCCGTGGGTTGAGGTGCGACTGAGCGATAACGGCTCTGCTGTGCAACTTGGCGCGGTACGCGTTGCCGTTCGTCCGCGTGTTGTGCCGAATGACTTTGAAATCCAGACTTCTGTAGACGGTGTGACATGGAAGACAGTTGTGAACGAAGACAACTACGATTGGAGCGAGGAAAAGACCGCTGCTATGTTCACGTTCCAACCGCTACAGGCTGCCCGCTTGCGTTTTGTCGCGCACAATCTCGAAAAGCTTGTTGAGGATGAGAGCTACTACTTTCAGCTCAGCGAGTTGGAGGCGTATGGCGTAGCGCAGACGATTTCGGTTGATACGTCGAACGATTTGCTAAAGCCCGGATGTGTCAGCCCGATTTATCAGATCAATGGCGGCGCACTACAGGATTACACAAACTATACATATCCGCTGAATAATCTTGTTGACGATGATGTGCAGACATTTATCTCTTCGGACAGCCTCCTGAGGCCTTGGCTTGCTGCAAACGGCGGTGAGCTTGCACCGTGGGTAGACGTTTCAGTGACAGATGACGGAACAGCAGTGATGGTTGGCGGCGTGCAGATCAGTATTCAAGAGACCTATAATAAACTGGTTGACTTTTCTATTCTTGCTTCCGAAGATGGTCAGAATTGGACGACGTGCAGGCAGTTGAAAGGGTATGACTGGGGCGAAACAACCTCTCGGTTGTTTACATTTGCACCGGTTTCCGCCAGCAAATTGCGTATTCAGGTTCGCGATCTGGATGGACAGCAGGAGGGGTTGCCGCTTTATTTCCGACTAACTGAACTGGAGGCTTATGCACCGACCGATTTCATTGACATAGGGCGCGTGATTTATGTGCAGGTGAGTAGCAGTGAAACGTGTACGCCATCCGGTATTGCGGCGCTGCACGATAACAGCGATAAGACCTATGCCGCAGAGCATGCCATCAACGGAATGTACTATGATAATCTGGAGCATCTTGGTTACGCTGTTCCGGAGAGTTTTGGATTGAAAAACTTTAAAAACACTGCGGATATTGAGATCAACATCCTGCGCTGGTGGCAGCACCGCATCTTCCGAAATAGCGGTGTGTCTGCTGACGGTACGGAGATCTATCTTGATACGGATTGGCTCACATCGCTCCAAAGCACGGCCTATTCCGACCGCATCACATGGATAGAAAACGCGTATGAATTTATCGACCAGCCCGGCGAATGGTATCTTAACCGCAGCGAAAGCAAGCTTTATTATAAGCCAGACGGAAGCATGGATGGCAAGTCGGCGACTCTGCCGGTGACGGAGCAGCTCCTGGTCTTTGAGGGAACCGAAAATATCACATTTGACGGTGTGAAATTCGAAGATACTTCTTGGCTGACGCCGAATGAAATTGGCTACAATGATGCACAGTCCGGTACGTATGCCCAGCACAATGGCGTTTGGGGAGATGTACCTGGCGCGATTGAAACACACGCGGCAAAGAATATCACCATTACAAACAGCGAACTGCGCAATCTTGGCATCGGCGGTATCCGCATCGGCAATGGTAGTTCTGATTGCGCCATTACAAACAGTGCAATCCACGACATTTCCAGTTCCGGTATCTTTATCGGCAATAACACCGGCCATAATCACGGATATTGCGATCCGGGCACGGATGTAACGGGCGTTGTTGTGCGCAATAACTATATCACGCGCACTGGTCTGGACATCTTCGGCTCAAGCGCCATCTGTGCGCTGTATACCTCTGATACCGTGATTGACCATAACGAGGTCTGCTACACAACGTATACCGGTATTTCGCTTGGCTGGGGCTGGGACTGGAAAAACGCCCCCTGCTCCGGAAACAACACCGTTTCCAACAACTACATCCATGATACCGGCAAGACCATCCATGACGGCGGCAGCTTCTATTCGCTTGGCCTGCAGGAAGGTACAAAGGTGTTTGGCAACTATCTACACCACCACAGCGATGGCCTGTATGACAAGGACGGCGGCCTGTATACCGATGAAGGCTCGACGGGCATGGAACTGTACAACAACGTTGTCGGAGACGGCGTTTACTGGTGGCAGAAGATCTGGACGACCAACATCAAGGACTGCTACTGGCACGACAACTTCTATTCTGTGAACCGTTCCTGGGACAGCGGCGTAAATATCCGTCAGGAGAACAACACCTATGTTGAGGGCGGTGATTTCAGTCAATACCCCGCTGCACAGGCTATTATCGACAATGCGGGTCTAACAGATCCAAGCGTGAAAGACGGTGTCCGCATGGGTATTGCAGAGAAGCACAATGTGACATTGATGCAGTATCCGGACGGCGAGGCATACTACTTTGAAAAACCAGCCGGCCTGCTTACATTTACAATTCCTAGTCAGATCGGCAACACGCAATATGACAAGCTGGCACATACCGCAAATATTCTCATGCCGGAAAGCACTGACCGCACATCGCTTGCCGGTAATTTCACGATGGCTCCCGGCTTCACCTGCGACAAGGCCTCCGGCAGCCGCCAAAACTTCACATCTCCCGTTGTCTATACGTTTACTGACGGCACAGATACCATCGCGTGGACGGTCACTGTTACCTGCGATGTAACGGCGGATGGCCCGCTGGTCGGTACGGAAACGACGCTGGACGCGGCCATCGCCGCACGCAGCGACTGGACACAGGAGCCTGCCGAGGCTGAAAACGGCGGTGCGCTCTTTACAACTGTCAAGGGTTTCAGTGCATATATTGGAGATCGTATTTCCAACGATGCTATTTTGGAGTTTGATATGCAGTCCGCTCTGGATGGAAACGACTGGACGGGTTATGCCCTGCGGATGCAGGACCCATATTCCACGCTCGGTACGATGTACCACATTGTCTTCAAGCAGGATGCCATTGAGCTTCAGAAATGGGTAAACGGGAACCGCACGATGCTGATCGGTACGATCGAGGGCTATGACCCGGTTTACGATGATGTGGAAAACAAGTTCTATACCTCTGATGTCCGTCACAGCATCAAGACCGGCGCGATTGATGTTCCCACCGGCGTGCGTCTGTTCCTGTATATTGACGGCAACAAGGTCTTCGACGTAATTGATGCAGACGATCCTATCACAAATGACGGCTTCTTCGGCATGTATCCGATGACGCACGACATGACGCTTCTGCCGTTCTCGAACATCGATACCAGCCCCAAGCCCGATCCCGGCCCCGATCCTGAACCGAATCCGATTCTTCCTATACTGCCGTCCGGCGGACAGAGTGCATGGAAGAATCCCTACCAGGATGTCACTGATTCGAGCAGTTATTATGAAGCTGTGCGCTATGTCACGGAAAAGGGCCTGATGAACGGAACCAGCGCATCTACGTTCTCTCCCGACGCGGCAATGACGCGCGCAATGATGGTCACGATCTTCTGGCGCATGGAAAAGGAGCCTGCCGCGCTGAGAAGCAACTTTATGGATCTGACGGCGGACTGGTACCGCACAGCTGTTGATTGGGCAGCAGAAACCGGTGTTGTCAACGGCGTCGGAAACGGAAAATTTGCACCGAACGCCACGCTCAGTCTGGAACAGTTGATTACCATTCTGTATCGCTATGCGGAAAATAAGGGGTATAACGTCTCGAAGTCCGCTTCGCTCGATTCGTTCACGGACGGCAGCGCTGTCAGCGCATACGCAAAGCCCGCCATGCAGTGGGCAGTCGGAATGAACTTCCTTTCCGGCAATACCCTGACCCCAGGCGCGCCTGCAAGCCGCGCGCAGATCGCACAGGTTCTGATGCTGTTC
>OGQJ01002882.1_pt1 | contig 12371 bp, 10 predicted proteins | sample 1553161 | NCBI WGS metagenome assembly OGQJ01 (sample SAMEA2579923, study PRJEB22360) | human gut metagenome | biome: human gut; feature: human-associated habitat; material: faeces | place: Denmark | collected 2008/2010 | reverse complement strand
ATGATTTCTGTGCATCGCGAAGCGCGTTACTGTGAACGGAGTGAACAGTAACACAGGGTTAGCCCCTGAACAGCAACAAGGCATTAATAAGAACTGAAAAACATAAAAAAACATCTTGATTTTCATGAATACTTATGATATGATATCGCTCAAAGAAAAGGGAGTAGCGGCCATGAAGAGATAAATGGAATTCCGTTTTTTCTGAATGGTGCATAAATGCGTCAGAACGGTAGATGAAACTACCCGCATTATGAGATAATCAGCGAGACTTTTATTTCAGGCATTATGACAGTGCCTGGGATAAAAGTCTTTTTTTATTCTCCCTTTTTGAAAACTATTGTTGGTAAAAGAGATGGAGGAGAAAAATGAGTAAGCGAAATGGAAAAATGAAATATCTGGCAATCGGTGCTGCCGGGCTTATAGCGGCAGGGGGATTGGCTCTGGATGCAACTTACCAGATTCAGGAGCAGGAACAGGCAGTACTCACAACCTTTGGAGTGCCAAAGGCAGTGAATGAAACGGGATTACATTTCAAAGTCCCTTTTGTACAGCAGGTGCAGAAGGTAAATACCACGATTCAGGGATTTCCAATAGGATACAGTATGGGGAACAATGCGGTGGTGGAAAATGAAGGAATCATGATCACTTCTGATTATAATTTTATTGATGTGGATTTCTTTGTAGAATATCGAATTTCAGAACCTGTAAAATATCTTTACACCTCTGAGCAGCCGGAAGATATTTTAAAAAATATTGCGCAGAGCTGTATCCGAACTGTGATAGCAAGCTATAACGTGGATGAGGTTCTGACCACCGGAAAAGGAGAAATCCAGAGCAAGATCAAAGAAATGATTTTGAATCAGATGGAGGAACAGGATCTGGGAATTCAATTGGTTAACATAACAATACAGGATTCTGAGCCGCCTACTGAAGAAGTGATGAAAGCGTTTAAAGAAGTGGAAACTGCAAAACAGGGAAAGGAAACGGCGCTTAACAATGCCAATAAATACAGGAACGAAAAGCTTCCCGAAGCGCAAGCCCAGGCAGACCAGATTATTCAGGATGCGGAGGCACAAAAACAGGTGAGGATCAATGAGGCAGAAGCTGAGGTGGCAAGATTTAATGCAATGTATGAGGAATATGTGAAGAATCCGGAGACCACAAAAATGCGAATGTTCTATGAAACCATGGAAGATGTGTTACCTGGTATGAAGATTGTGATTGACAACGGAAGTGGCGTGGAAAAGATATTGCCGCTGGATTCTTTTGCCGGAGACTGGAAAACAGCAGACGATACAAATGAAGAAACTAAGTGAAGTTAAGGTAAGTATCTGACAGAAAGGATAAAAAAATTATGAAAATGAAAAAAGCGGCATTTATAGCAGGCATTCTCGGAGCCGTAATAATCGGCTCTTCCATAACCATAACCCAGCAAAATGAATACAAGCTGATCCGTCAGTTTGGTAAAGTTGACAGAGTGATCTGCGAACCGGGAATCAGTTTTAAAATTCCATTGATAGAAAGAACACAGTCTTTACCAAAGGAAACATTACTATACGATTTGGAAGCATCTGATGTGATTACCAAGGACAAGAAAACCATGATCAGTGACAGCTATGTTTTGTGGAGAATCACAGATCCCCTTAAATTTGCACAGACTCTGAACTCTTCTTTGGAAAACAGCGAGAGTCGAATTAATACGGCTGTATATAATGCCACAAAAAATGTGATCAGCAGTCTTTCCCAGGACAGAGTGATCACAAGCCGTGACGGAGAATTATCGGATATGGTGATGGAAGCCATTGGAGATAATATGAAACAATATGGAATAGAGCTGATTAAATTTGAAACAAAGCAGCTGGATCTGCCGGACGATAATAAGGCAGCTGTGTATGAGAGAATGATCTCAGAGCGTGATAATATTGCTGCTACATATAAAGCAGAAGGTGATTCAGAAGCAAAAGTAATCCAGAACAAGACGGATAAGGAAGTGACCATTCAGATTTCAGATGCGAAGAAGCAGGCTGAGATTTTGAAAGCAGAAGGGGAACAGGAATATATGAAAATTCTTTCCCAGGCTTATGGGGAAGATGAGAGAAGTGAATTTTATTCCTTTGTAAGAAGCCTTGAAGCCCTGAAAACTTCTATGCAAGGAGAAAACAAGACCGTTATTTTGTCATCGGATTCCCCTATTGCTCAGATTTTTGAGGGAAAATAATAAAAATTCTTGCATCTGCCGCCATTGACGTATATCATAAGGAACATAAGGAGTGACAAAAGATGGCGATAGTGAGAAAGCACATATATTTTTCCGGGCAGGTGCAGGGTGTTGGATTTCGTTACCGTGCAAAAAATGCGGCGAGAGCCAATGATCTTACCGGCTGGGTGGATAATCTGTGGGATGGCAGAGTGGAAATGGAAGTTCAGGGAGAGCTTTCCGGAATTGAGCGTATGATTCAGGAAATCGAGATGGGAAGTTTCATCCGGATTGAGAATTATCAGATGGAAGACCTGCCTGTGGATGAAAGCGAGTGGAGCTTTTATTCGAAATGAAAAGGGATACCAGGAGCAATGGGAATTTTGCTTCTGGTATTTTTTTGAGCAAATAGCAAAGCAGATATTGAAAAACAGGATTGACATTCAGAAACATGCCCCTTATAATTAGTTCGTGCACGAACAGTTCGAACCCGAACAGTTCGCACATGAACTATTTTGTATGGAAGTATATGAAAGAAGGGAAATATGGAAAAAAAGAAAAAAAAGGGTCTTGATGAGTGCTGCCTGGCGGAACGGCAAATAGGGTATGAGGTTCGTACTCTCAATCAGGTAATTGGGCGTCTGGTGAATTCGTATCAGTCCAAGGTGGATGAAAAAGCCGGAATTAACCGCATGCAGGGGTGGATCATTGGTTATCTGTACCGACATTCAGAAGAGGCTGTTTTCCAGAAAGACCTGGAAGCAGAATTTCAGATGGCGCGTTCTACTGCTTCAGGAATCCTTCAGGCAATGGAGAAGAAAGGGCTTATTACCAGAGAACCTATTCCAAGAGATGCCAGACTGAAGCGTCTGGTGCTTACGGAAAAGGGGATGGAATTTCAGATGGAAATTATGGAGAATTTTGACAGGATCCAGGATGTGTTAAAGTCTGATATTCCCCAGGAAAAACTGGAATGCTTCCTGGAAGTTCTGGACATGATCCGGGAAAATGCCCAAAGAGAGTGCTGTCTGCGGGATGAAAACTAACAAAAAAGAAAGGGGAGAACCTGATGATAAAGACATTACTTGCCCAGGTAAAGGAGTTTAAGAAGGCCTCCTTCCTCACACCGGTATTTATGATACTGGAGGTTGTGGTGGAGACAATGATTCCTCTTGTAATGGCAGATATGATCGACAACGGTGTGGAAGCCGGTAATATCAGTTATCTTTACAGAAAGGGTGCCATTATGGCGCTTCTTGCTGTTGCAGGACTTGTTACCGGTATTCTTGGGGGAAAATACGGAGCATACGCATCCTCCGGTTTTGCCCGTAATCTTCGTAAAGCAATGTATACGAACATTCAGACATTTTCATTTTCAAACATTGACAAGTTCAGTACTGCAAGTCTGATCACACGTCTGACTACAGACGTGACCAACCTGCAGAATGCATACCAGATGATCCTGCGTATGTGTACCCGTGCCCCGGCCAGTCTGATCTGTGCCATGGCGATGGCGTTTATGATCAATGCAAGGGTTGCCAGCATTTACCTTATTGCCGTTATTTTTCTTGGATGTTTTCTCGTATTTATTATGAAAAAGGCGACTAAGTATTTCCGGGAAGTATTTGAAAAATATGACGATTTAAATGCCAGCGTGCAGGAGAATATCAGCGCAGTCCGCGTTGTGAAGGCTTATGTACGTGAAGAATATGAGACCACTAAGTTTCAGAAAGCCTGCAATAAAGTTTACGAAATGTTTATAAGAGCTGAGAAACTGGTAGTTATGAATATGCCGGTTATGCAGTTTACAGTATATGCATGTATTCTTGGAATCAGCTGGCTGGGTGCGAATATGATCGTTGGCGGCAGTCTGACTACAGGTGAATTGATGAGTCTTCTTACATATTGTATGAATATTCTTATGAGCCTTATGATGCTTTCCATGGTATTTGTTATGGTCACCATGAGCGCAGCAAGTGCAGAGCGTGTAACTGAGGTTATCAATGAAACAGCAGATCTTCATGATCCGCAGGATCCGGTTATGGAAGTTGCAGACGGAAGTATTGAATTTGATCATGTGGATTTCAGCTATAAGAAGGACAGTAAGGAGCCGGTGCTGAAGGATATCAATCTTTCTATCCGCGCAGGAGAAACTATTGGTATTATCGGTGGAACCGGAAGTGCCAAGTCCAGTCTGGTAAACCTGATCAGCCGTCTTTATGATGTGAGCTCCGGATCAGTGAAAGTTGGCGGCGTGGATGTGCGTGACTACCATATGGATAGTCTGCGTAACCAGGTAGCAGTTGTACTTCAGAAGAATGTGCTGTTTTCCGGTACCATTCTGGAGAATCTGCGCTGGGGAAATAAAGAGGCTTCGGAGAAAGAGTGCCGCAGAGCGTGTCAGCTTTCCTGTGCGGATGACTTCATTGAGAAAATGCCGGACAAATACAATACTTATATTGAGCAGGGCGGAACCAATGTTTCCGGCGGTCAGAAACAGCGTCTGTGTATCGCCAGAGCTCTTCTTAAGAAACCCAAAGTACTGATTCTGGATGATTCCACAAGTGCGGTAGATACTGCCACAGATGCACGTATCAGAAGAGCTTTTGCAGAAGAAATTCCGGATACTACCAAGCTGATCATTGCACAGCGTATTTCCAGTATTCAGAGTGCGGACAGGATCATTGTCATGGATGAGGGAAAAATCAGCGGATTTGGAACTCATGAGGAACTGATGAAAACCAATGCCATTTATCAGGAGGTTTATAATTCACAGATAAAGGGTGGTGGAGATTTTGATGAGAATAGAGGAGGTGAGCAGGCATGAGCAATGAAAGACCGATAAAGAAGCCAGGCCGCAGCGGGGCAGCCTTCCGTTCAGGCCCTATGGTAGAGAATCCGGGCAAGATGCTTGGAAGACTGATGGGGTATATTTTTAAGAACTACAGGATCCATATTATTGTAGTTGTGATCGGCATTGTGGTAAGTGTTCTTGCCAATGTGCAGGGAACCATGTTTATGAAGACTTTGATTGACCAGTATATCATGCCTATGCTTCAATCTGAGACTCCGGATTTCCATCCTCTTGCAATGGCAATTCTTCGTGTAGCCTGTTTTTATGCAATTGGGGTGGCGTGCACATATACGTACAACCGTCTGATGATCTATGTCAGTCAGGGCACCCTACGCAATCTTCGAAATGAGATGTTTGAGCGCATGGAAACACTTCCTGTTAAATATTTTGATACACATGCACATGGCGATATCATGTCTATCTACACCAATGATATTGATACACTGCGCCAGATGATCAGCCAGAGTATTCCACAGCTGATCTCCAGTGTGATCACCATTGTCAGTGTATTGATAAGTATGATTATTTTGAATGTGCCTCTTACCATCGTGACTCTGGTCATGGTTGGAGTGATGCTGGTGGCAAGTAAGAATCTTGCAGGACTCAGCGGCAAGTATTTCATGGAGCAGCAGAAGAATCTTGGTATTGTAAATGGTTACATCGAGGAAATGATGGAAGGCCAGAAGGTTGTAAAGGTATTCTGCCATGAGGAAGAAAGCCTTGAGAAGTTTAATGAGCTGAATGACCAGCTGTTTGAGAGCGCGAATAATGCCAATAAATTTGCAAACGTGCTGATGCCTACCTGTGCACAGATTGGGAATATCAGCTATGTGCTGTGTGCCATTGTTGGCGGCGTGCTGGCAGTAAATGGTGTGGGTGGATTTACTCTTGGCGGCCTGGCAAGTTTTCTTACTTTTAACAAGAGCTTCAGCCAGCCGATCAACCAGGTAAGCCAGCAGTTTAACAGTATTGTTATGGCACTTGCCGGAGCGAAGCGTATCTTCGACCTTCTGGACGAGAAGCCGGAGGTAGATGACGGATATGTGACCCTGGTAAATGTGAAAGAAGAGAATGGTAAGCTGGTTGAGTCCAAGAAACGTACAGGACGCTGGGCATGGAAGCATTTTCACAAAGCCACTGGCAAAACAGATTATATCGAATTGAAAGGTGATATTGTTCTGGATGGCGTTGACTTCGGATATCGTGATGACAAGATCGTGCTTCACGATGTGAAGATGTATGCGAAGCCAGGACAGAAAATTGCATTTGTCGGCTCCACGGGTGCCGGTAAGACGACAATTACCAATCTTCTGAATCGTTTCTATGATATTCAGGATGGTAAGATCCGTTATGATGGCATCAATATAAATAAGATCAAAAAGGGTGATCTGAGACGTTCCATGGGTATCGTTCTTCAGGATACTAATCTGTTTACTGCTACCGTTATGGAGAATATCCGTTATGGAAAACTGGATGCCACAGATGAGGAAGTTATTGCAGCTGCCAGGCTGGCGAATGCGGATGGCTTTATCCGAAGACTGCCGGATGGTTATCATACTATGCTTCGCAATAATGGTGCTAATTTAAGCCAGGGACAGAGACAGCTGCTTGCAATCGCCAGGGCGGCAGTAGCAGATCCGCCGGTTCTGATCCTGGATGAGGCTACCAGCTCTATTGATACCCGTACAGAGAAGCTTGTACAGGATGGTATGGATAAGCTGATGGAAGGCAGAACTACATTTGCAATTGCACATAGGTTATCCACAGTCAGAAACAGTGACTGTATTATGGTTCTGGAGCAGGGACGTGTTATTGAGAGAGGCTCTCATGATGAGTTAATTGCGCAGAAAGGTAAATATTATCAGCTGTATAATGGGTGATATGGGGGAAATAAGTAAGAGGTAACGTTTGGAAGGTTCAAGCGTTACCTCTTACTTTGGGTTTTGGAAGATTTAGAGCGTGTTATTTTTCACTGGCAGTTTCTTTCTGCGGCAGCTGGGCAAGAACGATAGCCCCGAACATTACCACACAACCGATGATTTCCCGGGTGCTTAATTTCTGTCCTAAGATAATCCAGCCGGCGAGGACAGAGATGCAGGATTCCAGACTGAGAATCAGGGAGGCTACGGTTGGGTTCATATTTTTCTGGCCCACGATCTGGAGGGTGTAGGCGACACCGCAGGACATAACGCCGGCATAGAGAGTAGCGCCCCAGGCACCACTGAATGAAGAAAGATTGGGATGCTCCAGAATTATGGCTGGGATAGCAGTGAGGATTCCGCAGACCAGAAACTGGATGCAAGACATTTTTACTCCATCTGTCTTTGGTGAAAAGTAATCAATGACCAGAATGTGCAGGGAAAACAGGAAAGCACAGATCAGGACCAGAAAGTCTCCCTTTCCAATGGAAAAGCCGTCTGTGATGCAAAGCAGATAGAGACCAATCAGTGCCATTACAACCGCAACCCAGATAAAAGGACTGCATTTCTTTTTCATAAAAAGTCCAAGGATCGGGACGATGATAATGTAGCATGCAGTGAGAAAACCTGCTTTTCCAACGGAGGTGTACTGGATGCCAAACTGTTGGAAGTTGGAAGCAAGACACAGGCAGATACCGCAGATTATGCCGCCGGCAATTAAGGTTTTGTTGCGGGAAAATGGATTTGAACCGCTGGATGCCATTGGCTGTCTGTCGGATTCTGTGAAATCAGCTGAATTGCTCTGTGGATTTATTTTATTGAGCAGTAAAATAACCGGGATCAGCACCAGAGAACCGATAATGTTTCTTGTGGCATTGAAAGTGAGAGGGCCGACAGCTTCACCGCCCTCACTTTGTGCTACAAAGGCGATTCCCCAGATCGTTGCTGTCAAAAGGAGAAGCAGTGAATTTTTTAATGGTATTTGTTGTTTTTTCATAATGAATTATCCCCTCGTAAAATTTACAAAAATGCCCTCCTTTAACAGGAGGGGCATCATCGTTTAAATTATCTTTCCATCATGCTGATGGATTCAATTCCTACACTTCCACCTCGGACTACTTCGATGCGGCCGAATTCTTCTTTGATCAGTTTGACAACTGCATCATTTTTGGTCGCTGTCTGTACGAATTCCAGAAGCAGGCTGTCTTTACCGTAATCAATGACTCTGGCTTTGAAAGTCTCAGCAATCTGGAATAATTCAACTTTGTCCTCAGAAGAGCAGTTAAAAACCTTGATGTAAAGAATCTCTTTCATGCGGACGAACATATTGGTGAAATCAATAACTTTGATGACTTCTACCATTCGGTTCAGCTGTTTCTTGATCTGTTCGAACGTTTCATCGTCGCTTACAGTTCCGATGGTCATTCGGGAAACGGTAGGATCCTCTGTAGTACCAACGGTGAGGCTGTCCAGGTTATAGCTTTTGCCGGAGAAAAGTCCGGAAATCTTGGACAGAACACCTACCTGGTTTTCTACGTAGAGGGAAATCCATCTTTTTTTCATGCCTTTATCTGCCATTGGATAAACCTCCTGTTAATTAACAATCCATAATTAAATCTTCCAGTGTTCCGCCAGGCTTTACCATCGGATAAACCATTTCTTCAGGATCAATGATGAACTCGATCAGGGTCGGAACTTTGGTATTTTTCTTTGCTTCTTCAAAGGCTGCGGCAACCTCATTTTTATTGAAAACCCGGATCCCTTTGGCACCGTAGCTTTCTGCCAGCTTTACAAAATCCGGTGTATATTTCGGGTATTCCTCGCCATTTGTACGGCGGGAAAGGGCACCGGAGCGAAGATTGGTCATGCTGTAGCGTTTGCCATAGAAAAGCTTCTGCCACTGACGAACCATACCAAGATATTCGTTATTAAATACACAAAGAATCAGTGGGAGCTCTTCCAGAACAGCTGTGGCAAATTCCTGAATATTCATCTGCATTCCACCGTCGCCGGAAATAACGATAACCGGTTTGTCCGGATTACCGATCTTTGCTCCTACACCACCAGGAAAACCGTATCCCATGGTACCAAGGCCCCCGGACATAACAAGCTGCTTGCCTGGTGTGATCTCAGCATACTGGGAAACCAGCATCTGGTGTTGTCCGACATCCGTGACAATGATGGCTTCTTCAAACTGGCAGTTGATCTGGTTAATGATGTCAACCGGACTTAATCTGTCATTTGGACGCATTACAAGAGGATGTTCCTGCTTCCAGCTGTTTATCTCACTGTTCCATTTTTTGCTGGCATAGTCGGAAACGTATTCGGACATTTTTGCAAGGGCATCTTTTGCATCTGCAACGATTGGAATATCTACCTGGATGTTTCTGGAAATAGAGGCCGTGTCAATGTCAATATGGATAATCTGGGCATTAGGGGCAAATTCATGAAGCTTTCCTGTGATTCGGTCGTTAAAACGTGTTCCAATGGAAAAAAGTACGTCACAGTTGCTTACAGCCATATTGGCTGCATAGGCACCGTGCATGCCAAGGTTTCCGATAAAAAGCGGATGGTTGGTAGGGATTGCACCTCGTCCCATAATAGTAGTTACAACCGGAACACCGGTCTTTTCCACTACTTCCTGGAATACCTTATTGGCATGGGAAATATTGATTCCGCCGCCTGCCAGGAAGAGAGGCTTCTTTGCCTTGGAAAGTGTTTTGATCGCACGTTTCAGCTGTCCGATATGGACACTGGTGTTTGGCTTGTAGCCGCGGATATTTACGTTCTTTGGATATTCTGCACTGCCCAGTTCAGCCATTACATCCTTGGGCAGGTCAATGAGAACCGGTCCAGGGCGTCCGGTACGTGCAATATAGAAGGCTTCCTTGATGATACGTCCAAGATCTTCACGGTTGCGTACAGTGACTCCATACTTGGTAATACTGCGGGTAATTCCTACAATATCAACTTCCTGGAATGCATCGTTTCCAATCAGATGACGTGCTACCTGACCGGTGAAGCACACCAGAGGAACGCTGTCGTAATTGGCTGTAGCAAGGCCTGTGACAAGGTTGGTAGCACCAGGACCGCTTGTTACAAGACATACGCCAACTTTTCCAGTGGTACGTGCGTAAGCATCGGCTGCGTGAACCAGTGCCTGCTCGTGACGTGGAAGGATTACGGTGACATCATCCTGTTTGTATAATTCATCGCTGATATCAATGGTACATGCTCCGGGATAACCGAAAACGTACTCAACACCTTCTTCTTTCAGTGCTTTTACCAGCAGCTTATTGCCTGATATCTGTTTCATTTAGTGAAGATACCTCCTTTTCGCCGGGGAAAAACCCCACAATATAATTATAAAAAAATCTCCCACAAGTTGTGACGCACATCTTGCAGAAAGCCTTTTTCAAACACGCTCTAGAGCAAACGATATTTAATCAATATTATAGCGTTAACGTGGAAAAGTGTCAATAAAGTTCACAGAAAACCAGAGAATTGCGGCGCGAAATCATGCAAAGCATGATTCTTTTGCATCGCGAAGCGTGTTACTGGTCACGGAGGGAACAGTAACACGTTGAATTAAAAGAGATGGGAAAAAGAAAGGGATAACTGGTCAAAAAGTGGATTTTGTGGTAAGATATGCAGAACAAAAGTGTACTGAGAAAGAAAGGAGGAGGTTGAAAATAGTGGAACTAAATAAGGAAAATATGAAAAAGATAAGGTGGCTGATCGCTTTTTCAGTGCTTCTGTATCTGGGAGTGCAGAATCTGGATGTGGTGCTGAAGTATGTGAAAATTGTGTGGGGACTTCTTCTGCCATTTGTGTTGGGTGGAGCTATGGCGTTTGTGCTGAATGTACCTATGGCATTTATTGAGCGGCATGTTTTTGGAAAAGCAAAGGAAAAAGAAGACAGGAGGGGACGTGCAGCAGCAAAATTTGCAAGACCGGTGAGCCTGATCTTTTCCATTGTTCTGGTGGTGCTGGCGATTCTCGTTGTAGTACTGATTGTGGCACCGGAGCTTGGAAGAACTCTGGTAAATGTTGTGAAAAAGGTGGAAGAAGATATTCCGTTAGTTCAGAAATGGCTGACAGATACCTTCCAGAGTGATTCTGAAATTGTGAAATGGGCATCTACCATAGAAATTGATCCGCAGAAAATTATTGATTCTATTGTGAGCGTTTTGAGAAGTGGGGCGGACAATCTGGTATCCTCCACTATTACCGTGACTATGGGACTGGTGAGCATGGCTATGAATTTTGCAATTGGTTTTGTGTTTTCCTGTTATGTGCTCCTTCAGAAAGAGAAGCTGGGCAGGCAGGTCCTGAAAGCAGCTTATGCGATCTTACCTGTGAAAACAGTGGAATATCTGGGACATGTTTGTACACTGGCAAGTAAGGTGTTTTCAAGCTTTATTACCGGGCAGTGCATAGAGGCGGTGATCCTGGGAAGCATGTTCTTTGTTTCCATGACGATCGGAAGATTTCCATATGCAATGCTGATCGGAGTGCTGATCAGTTTTACGGCGCTGATTCCTGTGTTTGGCGGAATTATTGGATGCTGGGTGGGATTTTTCCTGATTTTGATGGTAAGTCCTCTGAAAGCTTTGGCATTTCTTATATTGTTCTTGATCCTGCAGCAGATTGAGGGAAATCTGATCTATCCTCACGTAGTTGGAAACTCTGTGGGACTGCCGGCAATCTGGGTACTGGTTGCAGTGACTCTGGGCGGAAATCTTATGGGAATTGTGGGAATGCTGATTTTTATTCCGTTGGTGTCTGTAATTTATACATTGTTTAAGGAATGGGTGTCTGAGAGGCTGGAGCAGAAGAAGGTAAAAATCAGTTGACCAAATTTTTAATAAGCGCTGGAAAAATAATTGATTTACATAAAACAAAAAAGCTGCAAAAAAACATCTCCGGGAGGATTAAGAACTTCCGGAGATATTTTTTGCTTATTTTTATGAAGATCAGTCGTTGGTCTGTTTCTGACTTTCTACTTCTGCAAGCTTCATTGCACGAACTTTCAGCGGCAGACCGAACAGAGTGATGAATCCGTCTGCATCATGGTGATCGTACATATCACCTGTTGTGAAGGAAGCAAGAGATTCATTGTAAAGGCTGTATGGAGAAGTGGTTCCGGCTTTGATGATGTTGCCTTTGTAAAGTTTGAATTTTACTTCACCAGTTACATATTTCTGTGTGGACTCTACGAATGCCTGGATTGCCTCACGAAGTGGTGTGAACCATTTTCCTTCGTAAACAACCTGAGCCAGCTGGCTGCCAAGTTTCTTCTTGGTTTCCAGAGTTTCACGATCAAGGATCAGCTCCTCAAGCTGTTCATGTGCTTCCATAAGGATTGTTCCACCAGGAGTCTCATAAACACCACGGGATT
>OGQJ01002879.1_pt1 | contig 12376 bp, 8 predicted proteins | sample 1553161 | NCBI WGS metagenome assembly OGQJ01 (sample SAMEA2579923, study PRJEB22360) | human gut metagenome | biome: human gut; feature: human-associated habitat; material: faeces | place: Denmark | collected 2008/2010 | reverse complement strand
CCGGCACTGGCAATTGCACAGTGTCACCGTGCGATGAACGGCATGGCAAAGAAACTTCGCAAGAATGTCAACAGAGCCATGAATCTGTTGAATGAATATCAGCAGGATAAGTTTGACAAAGTACAGAGAAAAGAAGATCTGATTGACAAATATGAAGCTTATTTGAAATATAGAGGAACACATTGGGATAGTACCAAGAATGAAAAAGTAACTTATACTCTTGATGATGGAACTTCAAAAGAAATGACTCGTAGAGAGTATTATTCTTATCTCACTAGAATGTGGGGCAAATACAAGAAAGTTGCTGATGAAATTAAAAGTCGTGTTCCTAATGATGGTTTAAAAACTGATTGGGATACATTCAAGGAAGATGAACTTCAAAAGCAACTTGACATCTATATAGATGCTGTTAATTTCATTTTATTAGAGTATGGATATGCTAAAAAGAATGAGAATGGTGAGCCCATTAAAAAAGAAGATGGCACATATGAGACCATTTTAACAGGTGATGAATTACAGGCCCAGATGCGTAAAGATAGTTGCTGGCATACTTACACTGCTTATGTTGATGGAGTTATTCCTAACATTAAGATTGCCATTGATAACATTTACAAGTCTGATGATGATAAGGTAAAGCCGATCGACAAGTGGGAAACTCAGTGGGAATTATATGGAGTTGATGAGTTAAAGGTTAAAGTCCAGATGTACCAAAATTCTATTGATACTCTAGCTAAAGAAGGATATGACAAGCCTTATGATGCTTCTGAAAATACTACTGATTACTATAAAGAATATCAGGACTATGTTCAGAAATTAACTGATGCCAAGGCTGCTCTTGAGGAGCGAGAAAAGGAATATAAAGAGGCAAGTGATAAGGTTCAAGCACGGTTAGATAAAAGAACTGAAATATACAATGATTGCAATTTGAAAAATAATTCTAAATTTGGTTTTGTCGATAAAGATGGAAATCTTAACTCAGAGGGCCAGACAATTCTCAAATTATATGTATCAACTGATTATGTAAATGAGAATTATTTGATCACAACTCTTGATGATATCGAAACTTATGTTGATCGAGCTGAAGATTTATATCAGGCTGCAGTTAAGGAATTATCTTCACAGGCCCAGCCACAATATATCTACTCTCCTCAGATTGAGAATATATTATGTGATGAGAACTTCTCTCCTTATTTAGATCAATTAGTTCTTGGAGATTATATCTGGTTAGAAATTGACGATGGAAATGAATTCGGTGGTCATGGTAATTTAGAGAAATTCAGATTGTACACTTTTAGTTTTAATCCTAAAGACCCATCTGAAAAGTTTGAAATTTCGTTTACAAATATGATTAAGTCTCAAGCAAAGAGAGATGATGAAGTATTCTTGTTAAATTCTTCTACAAAGAACAATAGAAATTCTATCACTTCTACTGCTTACACTGGAGTTGACGAAAGTATCAATGCAATTCTTACTCCAGAGCTTCTTAAAGCAATCACAGGACAATTAACTACATCTGTTGGCTTTGGTAATGCTGTTGGGAATATGGTTGAGTATATCAACAGTCAGCCTAACAGTGTTTTAAATATTACAGCAAACCAAACAAATGTAAAGAAAATTGTTGGTACAGAAGCTGAGTTTGAGAAATTCTTTTCTAAGTATATTGATGCCGATTATATTAATGCAAGAGTTGTTATTGCTAATGTTGGTGAGTTTAAGAATTTAACAACTGAAGTAGCAAACATTAAAAGTGCAATCATCGGTACTTCTTCTACAGAAACAGGTATTGTATTCAACTTATCCTCAGCAAATGCTAAGTTTGATTCTGCATGGATCATTAATGGTATCGCAGGGAAAATGACAATCGGTGACTTAGCCGCAGGCGATATTACAATTTCTGATACAATGCGTATCCTATCTGAGAACGGCAACTTTATAATGAACGGGTCTGCCATGCAATTCTTAGACACTGAAGGCAATGTTGGAATTCAAATTGGTTATGATACAAACAAAAATCCTAGCATTATTATCAAAGACGATAAAGGTGCAACGATCATGACAAGTCAAGGCATTACTAAGGATGCGATTGCTGATGGATTGATTGTAAACAATATGCTTGGAGATAAATCTGTTTCTAAAGATAAGCTAAACTTTCCTATCGTTGAAGCGAACGCACAAGGCGGAGTTGATATCACACAGATTTATGATGGCAAAGGCGGTTTGTGGGGAGTTGAATATACGACCTTTAAGGAAAGTGTGAATAGTACACTTGATGATTTCGATTCTCAAATGAATGAGATGGGTTATAATATCATTCTTACTTCTTCTACAGGAGCAAGGCTTGGTGTGGACGGAACATCTACATTGAGTATCACATTGACAAAAAATGGTACAGATGTAACAAACGAATGGTCAGAAAATCACTTTGAATGGTGTAGAAAATCATCTGATTTAGATGGAGATACTTATTGGAATGAACAGCACTCTGGTATGAAAAGTGTTGTTGTAAATAGACAAGATATTATGAATGGAGCGACTTTTGGTTGCTCTTTTGTTGTTGATGGAGAAACATTGGCAACTACTTTAAATTAAGGAGGAAAATTATATGGGAAAAGTGCTTGCCTATGGCGAGATTACAATTACAGACCTAACAGATGGGAAGCAGATACAAGCATATGTGACATCGAACCAACCAAATTTTGTATCATACGATCCCAATACAACTACAAAATATAACCCTGACTGGTCAGCAAGTAAATTGGTACTTACGCCAGTCATTTTTATTGATAATAAACAGGTGTCATTAACTCAGACTGGGCTAAGCATTACTTGGCAGAGAAAGGTTGGATCAGCAGCATCTACAAATATTGTCACAGGAGAAAATGTATCTAGTGGAGTGTTAAGTGTTAGCAAAAGTATGTTAGTACCGAATAGTTCAGAAATGATCACTTATATTTGTAGTATCGCTTATACCGATCCAGACACACAAATTAAAGCAGAAACAAGATGTCAGATGTCCTTTACTCTGGTGAAACAAGCTACTGAATTATCCGACTGTAGCATTACTGGAGATACGACATTTAAATACAATGGAGATGGAGCAATTACTTCTGCTTCTTCTATCACATTAACTGCTGTGTTAACAAATACTTCTGTAAAACAATGGCAATATAAAAAATCAGATGGGACATTCGCTGCTTATCCTAGCGCTGGCACAACTACTACTCTTACTGTAAATCACAATGATGCAGTGTTTGTAAATGATGTGGCAGTTATTAAATTACTTACAAATGATGATAATGTTTATGATATTCATCAGATTGTTAAGTTAAGGGACGGAGCGGCAGGTAAGGATGTTTATAGTTGTGTATTAAGTAATGATACACAATCTGTGCCTTGTAACGCCAATGGCGGATTATATAGTTCATCTCTTACAGGTGCTGATACTACAATTACTATCTACAAAGGTGGAGTTGACGACTCAGCAAACTGGACTATCAAAGCTACTCCAAGTAATGGTATCACAGGTACATGGGATGGAGACACAAGAAAATATACTGTTACAGGAATTACTGTTGATTCTGGCTATGTTGAATTTGTATGTACTAAATCAGGTCAGGCAAATATTACAAAAAGATTTTCTTTAAATAAAGACAGATCTGGTAGTGATGCAACTATTTATCAGGTAACAGCTGAAAGTAATGTTCTTAAACTAAATGCTTCTAATGTGCTTAGTCCAGCACAGGCTAAGTTCAGTGCCTATAAGAGAATTGGAAATACTACAGCTGCTACAGCTTATTCTGGAAGATTTAAGATTTCTGAAAGCACAGATGGAAATACATATACAGTGAAATACACATCAAGTTCTGATCAGACCAGTGTTGACTATACACCTTCTAGTACGAGTATTAAGACAATCAAAGCAGAATTATATGCTTCTGGTGGTACAACTACATTATTGGATACTCAGACCGTAACAATTATTGCGGATGGGAAGAATGGGGGGGGTGGGAAAAACGGGACTACTCATAGCAGTACAGTTCTTGGAAATTATAGCGAAGTAATTCCTTGCAACCCTAATGGAACTGCCAGTGCAGCTAAAGATATTACAATTCCATATTCTTGCTATAAAGGAACGACAAGAATCGCAGGTAAAGCTACTGTAGGAACATTACCAAGTGGAATAACTGTAAAATCCAATACAGATGCAACTGCTTCTGCCGAAGGATCAATTATCTTAGCTGTTGCTAGTGGTGCTTCTTTGGCAAGTGCTATGAGTGGAGATATTACTATTTCTATAGTTGCAGCAGGATTAACATCTACGCATAAATTTAATTGGAGCAAAAATACGAAAGCTACAAATGGCGTAAATGCTATATTATTCCAAGCTTATGCACCTAATGGAAATCATATTATCAATGATAGCAACACGGTTTTATTACAAACGACATTAACAAATGGTACAACTACTGTCACTTCTGGTGTTACATATCAATGGAGTAAATATGTTAGCGGAGCTTACCAAAATATCGCAAGTGCTACATCTGCAAATTTAACAGTAACGCCTAGCATGGTAGATTCTGTTGCTTCGTTCAGATGTAATGCTGTTTATGGCGGTAAAACATATTCTGCGTATGTTAGTGTTATTGACCAGAGTGATCCATGTTCAATTAATGTGCTGAGTTTAGTATCTGATGCTACCATCTAGTTCTCGACAAAGTGTTTTCATACTTCCAATTTTAAAGTAATTTATCCAACCTCTGATGAGTTGATTTAATTTCTCCACCTTGTAGCTGTTGCCATTTCTGCAATACGAGACATACTCAAACTTATTGATTGTTCGCCCCTTTGCTCCATCTCCATTACAGAGACTTCTTCACTACTATGGGCTCGGCTGACTTCTCACAGTTCGTTGTTACTAGGCTAATGGAACCTCTGTGAGACCTCCACGCTTAAGGTGCACGCTCTTTCTCTCCATATATCCGCCACATTTACTCTGCTACTACAAAAGTGATAGTTATTAGACTTCGTTGCTTTTAGCCAACTTATCTCTCATAGCCTAGCCTTATATGTGATTTCTGTCCGTTGGACCAGAGATTTGCTTACAGCTTCCTTCAGATTCCATCTCACGATGGACACCCTTGCTGTTCAGCTATACACTTCCCACTATCTGGGCGTGTTCGAGACTTTCACCCGTTAGAGCGCGCCCATGGCGCGCAAACTAAAAAAGAAGTTGCATCCATTGATGGAACTTCTTTACAAATGCAAAATATGACTTTCCATACTCCTCTAAGGTTTAATAGCCTTAGTTTTATCGAGTTCTTCACATAAACAATTCTTTCTTTTTACATCATTCATCAATAGTTGATATTGTTCCGTCTCACCTTTCATTGCGCTGATGAGAATATTTCCAGCCAAATCAAATACTGAAAGAGAAAACGCCCATACAGCAACATTTTGAATGTTTCCCTTGCAATATGACTCACAGTTTAGCATATTACTTAAAACCCCAAATAGGAATGAAATAATAATCGGCAACCAATTTTTTTTAAAGATCCCTACTATATAATAACATAGAAGCCACCATTTTCATTGTTCACTATTATTTCTTTTGCATCCATTCATCATCTATGGCTATGTCATTCGCATTCTCAGCTCTTGCATATAGTTTATCCCTATTCAATTCTATAAAACGCTTAAAGTCTTTAATATCTTTTACCGTTTCCATGAATGCTCCTTTTCTATCAATGGGACAATTGATAAATATCTATTGTTCTAGTCAACATATAAGATATGTATACCACATATTTTTATTCGTAACAATCTTTTTCGGTGTTTGCAGCAATTTCATTTTCTGTAACAACCACACTCTCACTTACTTTTTTCACCTTTATTAGCATTACTATTTTGAAATAGAATTTTCCACCTTAACGTACTGGTAATAATATGACCCAGCTGGAATTGCTAACCGAACATTTATATCTCCATCTTCTAAGTAAAACTGATCTTCTTGCTCAAAAATCTGTTCTTTTATCCGTTTGTGTTTTGACATCATAATTTAATGTGATAGCAACTTCTTGTTTCAAATCAATTTCTCCCATCAGTTTTTTAATATGCGATAGAATGATTTTATTACAAGACTCTGTTTTTTCGCCCTCTAACTTTGGATAATGAATATTCCACCATTTACTCTGACACACAACGTAATGCATGCACAAAGAAATAATAATAAATAAATTTTTTTCATGCCTATTTCCCTTTCTGCGAAAGAATCCAATGCATTATAAAACATGTTGGCTGGCTTTCACTTTTCCGCTCTTGTTTTTCTCTTTTTCTTTTTTCGATACAATTCTCTCCTAAAATAAAAATATCTCCCCATGGGACACATATGACCATCTCAAGTAGTTAGCGGGCAGACTACGTCAGTCACTATTGCGGAAGATCGGATGGTGGCTGTTCCGGTATTGTGTTGGTGTCATGCCGGTATGATGTTTGAAGGCATAAGAAAAGGCATGCCCATCACAAAAACCCAGGCTTAGTGCGATAGACAAAATACTCCGGTTTGTGTTATATAATTCTACTTTGGCATATTCCATTGTCTCATTGATGAGATACTGCTTTAATGTCATGCCGGTTTCTTTGTGAAAGAGCGACGAAAGATATTTGGGATGATAGCCAAAGTAGTTTGCCAGACCGGCTACGGTAAGGTGATAGGCCTGATTCCATTTAATATAATTCTTTACATTCTGTAATAAATAATCCTTAAAGGAATGTTGTGATAACAGACTTTCCTGTATCTGATTATATAGTTCCAGTAAAATATTCATTGCGTAGAAGTTGTTTGTCCGTTTGTCCCGGTAGGTAAAGTTGACATCATTAAGCTGGGAGAATACGGCAGTGATGCGGTTCATAGAGGATAGAGAACCGCAGCGGGGGAGTATGATAATGGCTTCATCCTTAATGTGCAACATCGGACATTCAAAATGAAGCCAGTAGAAAGAACAAAGGGAGGGTGCCGTTCCATATTGATGTCCTGGTTTCATAATTAAATATTCATTTTGGTTTACCGTATAGTCTTTTTCTGAATCTGCTATGTGTAAAGTACCTTCTGTTACGATAATGAGCTGGTATTCTTTCAGTGTCCGAGACATATGGATCCAGTCGGGTGAGCTGGATTCAAACAGACCATTATATTTATAAGATACCTGGGCAGCAGTAGAAATTATAATATTTTCCATTTTCAAACATCCTCCTTTTAGCTTATGGAAGCGTTTAATGCAACTGTAAGCAGGTAATGTATAAAAATAGTATAGTATAATAATCTTACTTTTTCAAACCAAATGTATCACTTTTTTTATTTACTTATCACTTACTATATGCAATAGTAAGATTACTAAGTTTTAAAAAAAATGTATGGAGGTTTGAACGTATGAATGTCAGAAGATATCAAAAATGGGCAAAGAGCGGTCTGGCTATCCTGTTGGCAGGCGCCATGATGGTAGGAACAGCGGCATCCGGTGGAGGGATGACTGCACAGGCAGCAGAAACAGAAAGCAGTGACACGGTTAGTACACAGAAGGCGGTAACGTCTGATGCAGCATCCCTTCTTTTTACGGAGAAGCATATTACATCGGATCTTACATTACCAACGATAGGAGCTTCAGGAACTACGATTTCTTGGAAATCCTCTAATCCGTCAGTTCTTTCTAATGAAGGAAAGGTTACAAGACCGAAAAAAGGAGCAGCGGATGAAGAAGTTACATTGAAGGGAACAGTGAAGATGGGAGATTATGCAAAGGCGAGAAATTTTACGTTTGTTGTTTTGGCAGAGTCTGAGATGGGACCAACCAAAGAATTTGCGCTAGATCAGGTAGAACTTCTGGATGATTATTATCTTACAGCACAAAATTCGGATATTGAGTTTTTGAAGAAATTTGATAATGATCGTCTGTTATCAAGATTCCGTGAGACAGCAGGGCTTGACACGAAAAAAATTGCTCCTTACGGCGGCTGGGAAGATGGCTGGCTTGGCGGTCATAGTGTCGGACATTATCTTACGGCGATAGCGCAGGCTGTGAAAGCGACCGGAAATGCTGATCTGAAAGAAAAATCCAAACAACTGATTGAAGGACTGGCAGAGTGCCAGAATAAATTAGGAACAGGATTTATCTTTGGTGCCAAGATAGAGACGGAAGGATATGTGGAAAAACAATTTGATATTCTGGAAGGTAAAACAACCGGAAAAACATGGGTACCGTGGTATAACATGCATAAGATGCTTACAGGACTTGTTGATACTTACAAATACACAGGTAATAAGCAGGCACTTGAAGTTGCAAAGAAGTTAGGCGACTGGATTTATAATCGTGTTAGCAAATGGGATGCCGGTACACAAGGTAGGGTTCTTGGTACAGAGTATGGCGGAATGAATGATTGCCTGTATGAGTTGTATTTATGCACCAGAGACAGTAAGCATCTGGAAGCTGCGCACAAGTTTGATCAACCTAATCTTTATAAGACTGTAGCCAAAGGTGGTAAAAACTGCTTAAATGGTAAACATGCCAATACAACGATTCCTAAGTTCCTTGGTGCTTTAAAACGATATGTTGTTTTGGAACAGACAGGTGAATTAACAAAGGATGATGAAGCTTATCTGACAAATGTAGAGAAGTTCTTTGACATAGCGGTTACAAGACATGCCTATATAACAGGTGGCGTCAGTGTTATGGAACATTTCCGCAAAGACAATAATCAGGACGGAACAAGAACACAGACGAACTGCGAAAGCTGTTGTGCACATAATATGCTGAAAATGGCAAAAGAGTTATACAAAGTAACAGGTGATAAGAAATATGCGGATTATTATGAGACAACTCTTCGCAACTCTATCATGGGTGCTGTAAAATCCGAGAGTGGAGCCGCTGCTTATTTCATTCCGATGGCTACCGGTTACTTTAAGACATTTGGCAATGAAGATCCGGCCAAAAACATGTTCTGGTGCTGTACCGGAAGTGGCATGGAGAACTTTACGAAATTGGGGGATAGTATTTATTTTCATACTAATGATACCTTGATCGTAAATCAGTATGTTTCTTCTAAAGTAACATGGGAAGAGAAAAATCTTGTTGTGACTCAGAAGTCAGATGTAACGAAATCAGACAAAGCGACATTTACAGTTAATGCAAAAGATGGCAAAACAATTCCTTCCGCAGCATTGGCATTGCGCGTTCCGGACTGGATGCATGGCAAAGCTGTTGTTACGGTAAATGGTCAGGAAGAGAAAGCGGCATTCAGCTCAGGTGGTTACATTCTTCTTAAGCGTGAGTGGAAAGATGGGGATGTTGTTACAATGGAATATCCGATGTCAGTAGATGCTTTCGGGCTTCCGGATAACAATACGGTATTTGCGTTCCGTTATGGTCCGACTGTTCTTGCAGCCAGATTAGGAAAAGAAAAGATGACTTCAACTACCTGGGCAGGTGCTAATCTGACAGCCCCATTATATAAAGTAGTTGGTGATCAGAATCAGAAGATTACGATCAAGTATGGTGAGTCAAAAGCGGCAACACCATTGGGAAATGAAACATTAACCATTCAGGAGGATATGTCGACGATTGAATTTATCGATCATATTGACAATTATCTTGTGAAAGATACAACGAGTGGTACCTTAGCATTTAAATTGAAGGGAACCAATGCGGACACAACATTTAATGGTGGATTGCAGTTCGTTCCATTTAACAAATTAAATGATGAGCGTTATGGAATCTACTGGTATTTTGATACAAAGTATACAGAGAGTGACGAAAAACAGATCCTTACAGCAAAAGAAAACGGACGTCTTGATGCCAGTATTCTTGATTCTACGCAGCCGGGATATGGACAGTACGAAACAGATGTCATTCATCAGTTACAGGAAAAAGACTCAGTTGCCGGCACGATTACGGATGGCGGAAGTACACGGTATGCAAAAGCAGGTGGATATTTCACTTATAACTTTATTGTAAATCCGGATAAAGGTAACGCTTTGTTATGCCAGTTTGCGAAAGAAGACAATGGAAAAACAATTAAGGTCATGGTCGGTGATAAGCAGATCGCCAGCAAAAAACTGGCATATGACGGAACGGAAGCCTTCTATACCGAATATATTAATATTCCGGATGATGTATTGAAGAAAAATGTGAAGAAGATCGTGCCGGAAGGAGATACAAAAGAATATACCGTAGTGTCGGTACGATTTGAAAGTGGTTCTGACGCAGAAGACAGCGCACGTCTGGTAGGCGGTTTATATATGACACAGAGTTTTAGTGATCAGGCTGTCCTGAATACTTTGACAAGCTCGGCTGGTGAAGTAAGCAGTGCCAATGACACATTTACGATCGTTGTGCCGAAGGGAACAACTTCGGTAGCTTTGAAATATGGTATTGCCGATCAGTTTGGTCTGCTGTATGTTAATGATAAACTTGTAGATGATACAAAACAGCAGACATATGAGCTTACGGCTGCTCCGCTTTCACTGAAAGTAAAAGTATATGCAGAAGATCATAAGACAGTAAGGGACTACTCGGTTGTCATCAAAGTAAAAGAAGATGATGTGAAAAAGGACGATACGCCAAAGAATAATTCCGGTTCTTCACAGAATACTGCGACACCAAAATCGTCAAACACTTCAAAGAAAAAGGTATCTATTTCAATCACGGGTAAGAAATCGGTGAAAAAGGGCAAGACGATCACATTGAAAGTAAAGAAAAAGAATGTGAAAGGAAAAGCAAAATGGAGTGTTAATAAGAAGAAACTGGCAAAACTGAAAAAGAAATCAGCAACAAAGGTTGTATTGAAAGCACGTAAGAAGGGTAAAGTAAAGGTAACAGTTAAAGTTGGTAAGTTAAAAGCGACTAAGACGATTACAATTAAATAAATCGAGTAGGAGGGAAATTTAACTAAATTTCCCGACCTCTCACACCACCGTGCGTACCGTTCGGTACACGGCGGTTCAATCAACTTAACAAGTAACACACCTTTCGGTGTAGTAATCTAACATTGAGACTAATCCAAATGAGGTTAGTCTCTTTGTACTTATAGCCTTTTGTATCCATCCATTGTGGGCGAGTCTTGCATATCTGTCTCCGCAATACGCTATTTTAAATGCCGCCCATCTTGGTACATCAAACTTCATAAGGTTCTTTGCTCTGTTTTGTGGAGTTTTCCAATGTTTCCAAATGCACATACGTAGTCTATATCTGATGTTACCATCTAATTCTCGACAAAGTGTTTTCATACTACCTATTTTGAAGTAGTTTATCCAACCTCTTATGAGCTGATTAAGTTTCTCCACTTTATAGCTGTTGCTAACACCCCAGCTACGACAGGTGAGTTCTTTCATTCTCTTCTTGAACTTCGCTACTGATTTTGCATGTGGTTTTGCCTTAAACTGATGTGCTCTTGTGTCAAAGTAGAACCCAAACCCAAGGTATTTAAGTCCGCTTGGTCTGTCTACTTTACTCTTTGTCATGTTGACCTTGAGACCTAGTTTCTCCTCAATAAATCGAGATATGTTTCTCATTACCCGATTTGCAGACATTTCACTTCCAACCATGATAATACAGTCATCTGCATATCGTACAAAGTTAAGCCCTCGCTTTTCCATTTCCTTATCAAGTTCATTGAGCATGATGTTTGCCAATAACGGCGAAAGATTTCCTCCTTGCGGTGTTCCCACAATAGAATCCTCATATTCATCGTCAATCATGATTCCGCTGACAAGATATTTCCTTATGATAGAGATAACATCTCCATCTTTTATAGTTCTGCCTATGATAGTCATAAGCTTGTCATGGTTTACCGTGTCAAAGAACTTTTCCAAGTCAATGTCTACAATCCAATCGTTACCATCATTCATCATGTCAAGTGCTGTTAGGATTGCTTGCTGTGCACATCTATTCGGTCTGAATCCGTAACTATGTTCATGGAATTGTTCCTCATAGATTGGTGTTAATACCTGTGCTATGGCTTGCTGTATGAATCTGTCTGTTACTGTTGGTACTCCTAGGTTTCTGACACCGCCATCAGGCTTTGGTATCTCCACTCTTCGTACTGGCTGAGGTTTATACTTTCTTGTCCTCAACTGTTCCTTGATGATTTCGCCGTTCTTTGCAAGATGTTCCTTGAGTTCTGTGTACTTCATTCCGTCCACTCCCTCTGCACCTTTATTTCGTACGACTTGCAGATATGCTCTGTTGAGGTTATCGCTAGAAAATATCTGCTCCATTAGACTACTTGTGTCCATGCGTTCTTTCCTTTCCGTCTCGCTTGATTTGACCACCCTTTTCCCGATTGGTTACGGCAGATGTTGCCATTTCTGCAATACGAGACATACTCA